>VCMH01000140.1_pt1 | contig 8911 bp, 10 predicted proteins | sample 3385031 | NCBI WGS metagenome assembly VCMH01 (sample SAMN11833398, study PRJNA544312) | saline spring metagenome | isolation source: microbial filaments from arctic saline spring | place: Canada: Axel Heiberg Island, Nunavut | collected 2010-05 | reverse complement strand
AATGGTTCTTAGATTTTAATATGATTGATGGAATGGCTCATGATGGTTTTATTAATTACACTATGAGTAAAATGAAAGAATCTACATTTTTAAGCGATATGAGCAAGTTGATTAAAGAAGCAGATGTCGGTATTAATTCTATAGAATTACAAGAAAAAGGAAGTGGAGTTTGAACAGCTTCCAGAACAAGTACGACAAATAATCTCTAGTCAATTAAAGGGTAAAGAGCCTTCAAGAGCAGTTTCAAATGAAATTATTACTACTCATTCGGTATATGATGAAAATAATAGTAAGATTGATGGAGTTGAAGCAGAATTTAACCTAGATAGAAATGAATCAAAAGGAACGGTTAAATATTTTAGAATGCTTGGACCTGTACTTGATACTTTGAAGGACGGAAAGATTCTGGTTATTGATGAATTGGATTCAAGTTTACATCCATTGCTGTCTACTAAATTAATTGAGATGTTTCAGGATCCTGAAGTGAATAAAAAGGGAGCACAGTTAATTTTTGCTACACATGATACAAATTTATTGAATCCTCATTTGTTCGAGCGTGAACAAATTTGGTTTAGTGAAAAAGACAGATATGGAGCAACAAAAGCATATTCATTATCTGACATAAAAGGAGTGCGAAAAGCAGACCCTTTTGGAAAGCAATACTTAATGGGGAAATATGGTGCTATTCCTTATTTAGGAAATTTTGAGTTTAGTTATGACTAGAAGAAAAAAACCATCCGGCCTTGAGAACAGAAAGCTTACAAATGAAGATTTTCAAAGAGGATCGGATAATATTGACCAAAGAGAAAGCGTTTTGATTGCATTAGAAGACACCGAGTCTTCTGTTGTATATTTTAAGTTAATTTTGAATGATTTGAAGCTTGATAAAAAAATAACTCCGTTTTCATGTGCTTTTGCAAACCATACGAGTACCCATCCTACGGGGGTTCTAAAGGATCTATTAAATCATTCACCTACAGGTGGAACTACATACAGAGATTTTGATCATTTATGGATTGTTATAGATCGTGATTACCGATGGAGAGCGGATGAAGGGCATGGTGAAGCAGATTTTAAAAAAGCTTTAAGTGATGCAGCCAGTTATGATGTTAATGTTGCATATTCAAATGATTCTTTTGAACTTTGGTATCTTCTTCATTTTGATCATGTATGTGCTGTGACCCCTAGAGCAGATCTGAATGCCAAGGTCAAAAGTTTAGGATTAGTTGATCCTAAACATTCCCTAAAATCTAGAGAATTTGTAACATCGATTTACCCTGCTTTGGTAAAAAATGAATGTACAGCGATTAGGAATGCTCAAAGGCTTTTAAAAACGCATGTAGAAAATGATGTTCATGCTTCTGATGCTAATCCAAGTACAACAGTCCATAAGCTAGTATGCCTATTAAGGAAGTTAGGTAGGAAGTGCGAAAAAATTGATAAGTGTGAAGACTGTAATTCCGATTGTGATTGTATATGTCATAAGGTTCATTGCACATGTGAACAAGAGTTGTGATAACTATATTAGCTAACGGTATTTTTTACGGTATCTGTGTTTTATTCTTAAGTATTTTATAGGAAAAACAATGTGTTACTGGTTTTTTTGTAGACGGTGTAACCGCATTTAAGGGTTGGTATTTGTTTTACATACCTTCTAATCTGAATATTGAAGTTGTGATTAGGAAGGGGTAATGATTTAACTAAAAACCCCGTGTTCGAGGCGACCAATAAAGTCGATGACTTCCTGATATTCAGCATCACTTCTTATCATTTGAATTGGCTTTCGATTTTTAAAAGATTTTCTTTCGGTATTTAACCAAGTCTCTGCAGATTCAATATCACCTTCAAACAGTTCGATTGCAGCGATCCTTATACTTTCAAGCATCTTTTCACTAGTCATGTGAAGCTACTCCTTAAGCGGATTAGCTAAACATCTTATCATTTTGTTTTCTTATACAATACCAGCAATATCATATATTTCTTCTCGAATTTTATTGACATCGATCAGGGGGTCCGCCTCCCATTGCTGGATTTTTTATAGGCGCTGCGAATAAGGGGACGCTACCCTTTTATTTGAATTTATTAAAGGGTAACCATTCCCCTTCACTAACCAACGTTTTATGCATAGTAATATACCACTTAAGACAATTGTTTTTACGTATAGAATGGCTTTAAGCAATCAATTTCGAACTGACCAGGCCTGGTTAGCTTCTTGCAGGCTTTAAATCAAGACCTATTCAATCAATGCCGTTACTTACAATCGATCAAAGATAGAACCTTGCGCAGGGGTAAACAGCTTGGCGTACAGTCTGGCGGCATAGGTATTGGTCATGCCCGCGATATAGTCTGAAATCACGCGCTGCTTAGCTTGGTCTGTCGGGGCTTTTTTATATTTTTCATAAGCCTTTGTTGGCAGTAAAGCACCTGGATTGGCTCGTAAAGATTTAAACAATTCCAGAACGATTAACTGACCTTTATACTCCATCTGTTTTACTTCAGGAATGGTAATGACATTTTTATAAACAAACCTTTTTAACAATTCTAAAACAGCGGCTTGACCTGACTCTAACTTCGCTTGATAACGTAACAAAGGATGCTCAAATTCTGAATTTTCGTCGATATAGATACTTTCGACCATAATACCGACCATCTTACTAATGGCGTGTTTACGGCCACGAGATGAGTGACTAAACAGACGCGTGGTCATTTCGTCATCCCATAAAGCATATTCTTGAAACACAGGGTTTTCCATGACCTCTGCTTGCCATAGTTCACGAGCCACCATCTTCATGGCAACGGCATCTTCTAAATCATGAATACCGTAGGCGATATCATCTGCCAGCTCCATAATGGTGGTATCCAAACCCTTATATTTAGTTTGCTTATGGCAACCATCGCAATCAGCAAGCTGAGTGAATTTTGTCCTATCCGCCAAAGAGAAAGGTTCAAGCACCCAATCAAATAACACCTTCTCTTCTAAATAGAGGCTTTTAGGTGGCGACCAACGATTCATTTGCAGGGTTCTAAAGTCATCGACCTGCGGCTCTTGTAATTGGGCTAAATAATTAGTATTTGAAGCGGTCACATCATTATAGATGGCGGGATATTTCATTACCCCTAATGCGGTTCTACGGGACAGATCCAAGCCATTTTCAGGGGTGTATTCGCCCAACTTTGCTAATATCCGTAAGGTCTGTGCATTGCCTTCAAACCCACCGTAATGACGCATCATATAATTTAGAGCGACTTCGCCCCCATGCCCAAACGGAGGATGGCCTAAGTCATGCGCTAAACAGATGGCCTCTATCAAATAGAAAGAGGGTAACCACGCAATATAATCGTCCTCTTTATCACTCTCGTCTGTGCCAACGGTAATCAGTTGCTCGACCAGACCGGAACCAATTTGAGCCACTTCCATAGAGTGCGTGAGTCGTGTGCGATAGAAATCGGACTCGCTTAACCCAAAAATCTGCGTCTTGGCTTGCAGCCTTCGAAAGGAGGCTGAATGAATAACCCGAGCACGATCTCTTTGATAAACAATGCGCGCAGGTCGCGCTGGCAAGTCATCCAGATAATCGGTATAGCGTTGTGTCCAATTGGGTGTCTCAAGAGAGTCCATATGCGTTTGCTCAGTCAAAGTTGTGTGATTGATTGACATGATACTAAAAACAGTGATTCCAAGTGGCTTTACTTTAAATTGGACTATTTCCAATAGATAAGAGACCCCCTCTAGACGTAAGTTGTTTTTAACGTTATTCTAATAAAAAAACGATTACGCTTAATAGCAACGACAAAAGTCTATTGAAAAACATGAGGTTGAACAATGTATTCAGGAAAAGAGTTCGCTTTGGAATTCCAAAGCCGTCAACAAAGCTGACAACCAACCCTACTGGGATGCGGTTGAATTATGTCGTGAAAAAAACGACTCATAATCAAAATTGTCATAAGAACTGATGTTTATACCTTGCCACTGACAAGGGTGGGAGCAGCCTAGAAAACCGTTTGCCTGAGAAGAAAATGATGCGTTGGATAAAAAATATTAGCCTTATTTTCCTGGTCACGTTGCTACTTCTCATGGCTGGGGGTGCATTTACGTTGCATCAACAACTTAAACAAGCTGAGATTACGAACCTGACCTGGTCACTTAATCATCTTGATTTAAATTCCCTCGAATTAAAAAGTATTAGCGCGACTTATCAGCAAGAACAGCAGATTAAATTAGAGAATGTCCTCGTCCAGTGGAGCGATGTCGATACTTGGTTTGATTCCGCTTTTGAAATCACAATCTTCAGCATTGAAAACGCACAACTGCAATTGAGCTCTAATACGGTCAGCGCAGACCAAGCGATCATCATAGAACCCCCTTCTGAATTTTCTTGGCATAAGACCCTCGCCGAATGGCAAACGGAACCCTTTGTCAGTGATCGATTTGCATGGCTAGGCTTACTGCCTAAAACCACCGAGATTAAACACGTTTCTGTAAGTCGTGATTGTCCGACTGGTTTATGTCGTTTAACTGGCCAACTGAGTGCCATCCTCGAAAACAGCTCTCCGTCCTTGCAAACTCAACAAGGTCAACAAAACACGCCATTTCAAGCGAGCTTTCAAGGCTCTTTAGCAAATCCTGAGTCTCCTGAAAATGCGCTTGCCTTTCAAATGAAAGCCGCCTTGAACGCTGAGAATTTACCGAGTCTACAGCTACAACTCTCTTTGGATGACAAACTCAACTTCACACTGAATAATCACCTAACCTCTGAGAACCAACTTGCTAGCACACTCTCGTTATCGGGCATTGCGCCGAGTCCAATCTGGTTTAACACCCTTGAAGACTGGACTGGATTCAGCTTATCAGAGGCCGCTTTATCACAACTGCAACAACAGGCATTAACGCCTGTTAAAATCGACGCTAGCAATAACATGCCTTTAACATCCGTAGGCTTACTGGTTCAACAGTTGATCTCGGAAGACTCGAAAATTGCAAATAGCCAAATAACTGAAAATTCGCCTCTCACCAAACCAACTGAACTCCTCTCTAAACTGTCTACGCAATTTGAGATGAATATTGAACTGCCTAAACCTACCCCTATTCCAGCAATTGGCTTGCTACAAGGCGTACTCCAAGCCAAACTTAAACTTCAACAGGGTCTCTTAGAGGAGTATCAACTACAAGTAATTGGAAACCTCTCCGATCACGTCCTCTCAGAAAAGTTAAAAGCGTTTGGACTCATCACTGGCCTTGAGATTGAGACGATTGCTTTTAAAACTAAACAGTCAGAGAGGTTCTCAGAAAAACAGCTTAACCAACATTCCGTTTGATCTCTCCTTAAACTCGGTTACGCCAGCGGTGCATAAAAGCCAACTTCGCTTAGTGAGTCAGGGTGAGCTCTCTTTGGGGGACAACCCGGGCCTCACTCTGCATAAAGCAGAACTCATTTTGCAACAACCGGCATTAACGATTCAAGTCGCCTCAGATCAACCCGGCTATGACATTAGAAACCTTAAGCTAGACATTCCTTTTACGGCTGAATATCAAAACCATGCCTTTACACTCAAGGCACCCTCAGCAAGGATTAAGGGTGATTTAAAAGCAGTTGATCAATCCAACAAATCCTCTTCTATGGTGACACTCAATCAATCTAGCCTGCAATTCAACAGGCTCAACTTTAATTTAAGAAACGATCCTTTTAAACCCCTAACGTGGTCGCTCTCAAGCAAGCAAGCTACGCTTAAAACCCAATTTACAAGCCCGCAGTTAAAAGCTAAAGACCTACAGATCAGCTTAAATTCATTGCAACTAAACAACTCTGTAAATGGAGTGACCTCTACTCCCATACAAATCAAAGCAAACTACAGTGCCTCTACTCCACGGTTAGAACAAGCTCAACTCTTGCCACAATTCTGGGCGGCTCAAGGGGCTTTATCAGGGGGGCTAAATAACCTTCAATTTTCAGGTCGAATTAGCAATGCCGCTGAATTAAGTATCAAACACAGTAGTCGCTGGAAAAATCAAACCCTCACCACTGACTGGTCACTAGAGCCGCTGTTTTTTCTGGCGGGTAATTCGCTGAAAAAACTTTCTCTTCTTGGCCTCAGCAACTTACCTTGGCCAGTGGCCAACTGACTTTACAAGGCCAACTAAAATTAAATATTAAGCGTTTAAAAGATCCTCTTGCAGCACTGTCTGGCTCGGTCAAAACCGATCTGAAACAAGTCAGCGGTCTCTATCAACAAACGGCCTTCAGCCAGATAAGTGCATTATCTGCCCTTAACTTAAGCCATAAACAGTTTAAGGTTTCTCTGCCCACCTTGCAGATCACTCGGGTAACTCATGGCCTGATTGCGGGACCCGTTAAAATGACCGCTCACTATCAGGGCTCATTAAGCACTCCTTTAAAGGGGAAGCTGGAAATAGAAACCTTACACAGCGAACTCTTAAACGGCCAGGCCTGGTTAGATCCTCAAGCCATTGATCTGTCTAAGCCTTTTAAAACCCAACTCCACTTAAAAAATATCGAGATTCAAGAACTACTAAAGCAGCATCCTACAAGCCGTTTAAAAGGCCGAGGGTTGATCGATGGCACATTACCACTGGAGGTTAATTTAACAACAAAATCGCCGAGCTTTCTAATCCAACAAGGCTTTGTCACCTCACAAGCCAGTGGTGGCTTATTACAATATCAACCAGAAGCCAAATCAGGCATCGGCAAAAGTAATCAAAGCATGAAGCTCGTATTGGATGTATTGGATGAGTTTCACTACACTTTATTACAGAGCCGTGTCAGTATTGGAGTGGATCAAAAACTAAATTTGGGATTAACCTTAAAAGGGCAAAATCCGAATGTCGAAAAGGGTCGAGCGGTTAATTTAAATATTAATCTGGAAGAGGATTTACCTTCTTTGATAACCAGTATGCAAATTACCAACCAGGTCAGTGAAACCATTAAACGTAGAGTTCAAGAAAAAATCCAACAACAATCCAATTAAGAAAAAAGCGCTCGATTCAATATGATACTTTTACAAAAGTATTAAAGTTTGTAGATTTATTTAACCGATAGATACGGTGCAGTTAGTTTCTGCTAAACTAAAGTCATCATCAGCGATATCCAGTCATTTGATATCGTCGATAGCATACAAACAATAACGATTTTTAGGATTTCATAATGATAATAGTCCGTTTTTCCATCGTTAAGAATTCGTTTAAAGAGAACTTTAAATCCCCCAACGTGAACTTAAACGCGCTCTGCGTTTTAGCATAGGAGTTTGAAATATGCTTTTATTAAAAAGCTTGCATAAAGCCGTTCTTTTGATGGGTCTACTCGGTCTCCTTTCTGCGTGTACACCAACCGTTCAGGTGGCCTTACCAAATGAACCCATTAACATTAATCTAAACGTTAAAATTCAACATGAAATTTTAATCAAAGTAGATAAACAACTTGATGCCATGTTCAGTGAATCTAGCGGCTTATTCTAAGAAATGACTATTAAGGATTAACACTATGACTTTTAAAAAAATACTCCAGCCTTTTTTCTTTACTCTAATTTTTGCCTTTGCTGCGAATGCTTATGCAATGACGCTACAACAAGCAATGGGACAAATAGGCAACTATAAGTCTCAAGGGTTAGTCGGCGAACAACCTAATGGCTACTTGGGTGTTGTGACCAATCAAAATGAAGCATCTCAACTGGTACAGTTGATTAATAACGCGAGAAAAGAGCAATACCAAAAACTGGCCAATACCAACAAAATAGCGATTCAAGAAGTTGAAACCTTAGCGGGCAAAAAAGCCTTAGAAAAAACTAAGCCAGGTCATTACATACAAATCAATAGTCGGTGGATAAAGAAATAACGGTACTAAGAACCCATGATTTATTTACCTATTGGCTTCCAAAACAGGATTAAGCGACTCCAGAATTTTATATACAAAATTATCTTAATTTTCGTATATAGCATCGCTATTTTTCATCCCGTCGCCGAGGCAAAAGACACTTCAGTTCTTAAATTAATCGCGCCTAAAACGCTGACTGATTCAGGCATTGTGTCCGTACTCATCGAACGTTTTGAAAAGCAAAACCCTTCTGTCAGAGTTGAGTTAACCACCACAGGTGCCCTCAATGTGATGGAACAAGCAAAGCAGGGTAAATTTGACTTTATTTTGAGTCATTATCCAACCGGTGAAAAGCTTTTTATTACAGATGGCTCTGCGCTTCATTATGCCGAAATCATGTACAATTATTTTGCCATTATCGGACCACAAAATAATGATTTAGATTTCTCTAACGTAAAAAACCTTAAAGACGTATTGCAACAACTCTCTGAGCATAATAGTGACTTTTTTCTACCTAACCCGCGTTCAGGCACCTTTCAAAAAGTCCAATCTCTTGCATCTCATTACAATATAAAATTAGATTGGCCGTACTTGGTTAACACCCATAGCGATGTCAAACAGACCTTACAACAAACTGATGACATGGAAGGATTTACCTTTGCCGACATGGGAAGTTACCTTAACCTCAAAAATCGTTTTGAATCAGGTATGGTGCCGATTTATCGAGATGATGTCATTATGCAAAATCATATCATGGCCATAGTGGTTAACCCCAAGCAATATCCTCAAGTGAATGTCGCCCCAGCAAATCTATTTTGGACATTTTTAATCGATGATAATACACAACAATTCATTGCTCAATTTGGTCAAGACAAATATGGAGTTCAACTCTTTACCCCTGTCGCACATTTAGATAATGCTGTGATTGCAGAACGTAGCCAAACGATTCTTACACTCCAAAAACACAAACTTATTATCAAACTATTTCAATTATACTGCTGACCCTTACCCTCTTTACGCTGCTCATTATTTATCTAATGCAACAATCGGCAAAAAGACAAAAGCAGCTAAGTGAAGAGCGCTTT
>VCMH01000066.1_pt1 | contig 8997 bp, 9 predicted proteins | sample 3385031 | NCBI WGS metagenome assembly VCMH01 (sample SAMN11833398, study PRJNA544312) | saline spring metagenome | isolation source: microbial filaments from arctic saline spring | place: Canada: Axel Heiberg Island, Nunavut | collected 2010-05 | reverse complement strand
ACACGACGACTTTTATGTTGTGGCTTATCTTAATTCGACCACTCACTTGTTCAGGGCTCCAACGCTGCTTCAAGTAGTGAATAACAAGCTCCCAGCAGTCATGAGATATCTTTTTTTTGCTTTACTTGACCGTCTTTCGACGGCTTGTGTATGTGCAAGCAACGGTCGCCAACCACGGGATTTAATATTGCGTTTGAGTTCACGGCTAATGGTCGATTTATGACGTTTTAACTCGTCTGCGATAGTCGTAATGCTATATCCGGCACGTTTGAGTCCGTAAATGTGATATCTTTCTTCTAAGGTCAGTTGATGATATGTGCTCATTGGGCAACACCTCTTTTGTGTAGGAACTTAAAAGGTAGCTTATCAACTGGCCTTTTTCAATTCCTATAGGTGTTGCACTTACTAGTTGAATCTATGATCTGAAAGAAATCCGTAAAACGCTAAGATTAATGCTCTCTGGTCGCTACAAATTGCAGATTTGGCCAACGCTCTTCAATTAAATTGAGATTGACACGAGTCGGCGCAATATACACTAACAAGTTAGCCGCATCATAAGCCACGTTGTCACGCACCTTCGCTGTAAACTTCTCAATTTCAGCTTTATCACCAACCACCCAACGTGCTGTATTAACGTTAACAGGTTCAAATAAACAGGTCACGTTGTACTCATCCATTAGGCGCTGTGCAACCACTTCAAACTGCAAGATACCAACGGCACCTAGAATCAAATCATTGTTATTAACAGGACGGAACAACTGAGTTGCCCCCTCTTCTGATAACTGAGTCAGTCCTTTTTGCAACGCTTTCATCTTCATGGGATCTTTCAGACGTGCACGACGGAAAAGTTCCGGTGCAAAGTTTGGGATGCCCGTAAACTTAAGATCTTCGCCCTGCGTAAAGGTATCACCAATTTTAATCGTACCATGATTATGTAAACCGATAATATCACCTGGATAGGCTTCTTCAGCCGCTTCACGCTTATTCGCAAGGAAAGTGATTGCCTTGGCAATCTTAACTTCTTTGCCAATGCGAATATGTTTGAACTTCATGCCTTTCTCATACTTACCAGACACAATGCGCATAAATGCCACACGGTCACGGTGAGCCGGATCCATATTCGCCTGAATCTTGAATATAAAACCAGTGACTTTAGTCTCATCGGCTTTTACAAAACGCGTTTCCGTTTCACGCCCCATTGGCGGTGGCGCATACTCAGCAAAACCATCGAGCAGCTCTTGCAGACCAAAGTTATTGACCGCTGACCCGAAGAAAACCGGGGTTAAAGTACCGGCTAAAAACTCCTCTAAATCAAATGCATGACTGGCTCCACGAACTAATTCAATATCTTCGCGTAGCTCTGTGGCTTGGTCACCAAGCAGCTCGTCTAAGACTGGATTATTAATGCCTTCAATGAGTTCACCTTGAGCCGCGCGCAAATTATCAGACACACCGAATAGACGGATAGTATCGTTATAAAGGTGGTAAATCCCTTTAAAACGTTTACCCATTCCTATTGGCCAAGTCATGGGTGCACAATTAATTTTTAAGACCTCCTCAACCTCGTCCAACAGGTCAATCGGCTCACGCCCCTCTCTATCTAACTTRTTGATAAAGGTCAAAATCGGCGTGGTACGCAGACGACAGACTTCCATTAATTTAACGGTTCTGTCCTCGACCCCTTTCGCAACATCGATAACCATCAACGCTGAATCCACAGCGGTTAAAGTACGATAGGTATCTTCAGAGAAATCCTCATGCCCCGGAGTGTCCAATAGATTGATCATGACATCTTTATACGGAAACTGCATCACAGAGGAGGCAATCGAGATACCACGCTCTTGTTCCATCTTCATCCAATCGGATGTGGCGCCACGATCTGTCTTACGGCTTTTAACCGCGCCGGCCATCTGAATGGCGCCACCATATAACAATAGCTTCTCAGTGACGGTGGTTTTACCGGCATCTGGATGCGAGATAATGGCAAAGGTTCTACGTTTGCTGGTTTCTAAAAGTAGGGACATTATTTTCTTCTTATTTTAAATAATCGAAGGTTTGGCTAAACATGACTATATAGCGCTCATCGGTCATCTTTTAAAACTAAAAAAGCCAGACAATCCTATATCTGGCTTCAAAGGGTAGTCGATGCATTAAAACAAACGACCAGGCCTGGTTAATTATTTTGGGATGACTTCGTCATCCTCGTCATGGTCTAAACGCTTACCTTTAGAGGCTGCTTTAACTTCCATTCTAGCTTCATGTTCATGAAATAAACGTTGTAACTCAAGCTCAGCGGCTTCCGAATCTTTCTCTTCTTTAGGTGCTGTCATCAGATCTTCCTTAGAGACACCCAACAACAAGGCCACCGCACTGGCAACATAGGTTGAAGAGTAGGTCCCGACCACAACGCCGACAATCAATGCCGTTGCAAAACCATGAATCACTTCGCCACCCAGAAAGAACAGCGCCAGTAAGACCACTAAGGTCGTTAAGGAGGTCATAATCGTACGTGATAACATTTGATTAACCGCAACGTTGGTGACATGCAGTGGCGAACCATCGCGCATGGTTCTGAAGTTCTCACGGACTCGGTCAAACACAACAATCGTATCGTTCAATGAGTAACCGATAACCGCCAAAATAGCCGCCAATACCGTTAAATCAAACTGCATGCCCGTCCAAGCGAACACACCAATGGTTAATATCACATCATGAATCAATGCCGCGACAGACCCCACTGAGAAACGCCACTCAAAACGTAAAGCAACATAGATTAATACCCCAAATAAAGCATATAAAACCGCTAAGGCACCGTCTTCCGTTAGCTCATCACCCACCTGTGGCCCGACAAATTCAACACGGCGTAAAGTAAACTCATCCTCACTGGCCGCTTTAAGCGAATCCATCACCCGATTACTCAGCTGTGCAGAATTCAAGCCATCACGTGGCGCAATACGAATAAGCACATCTTCGGCTGAACCAAAGTGTTGGGCAATGGCTAAACCAAAGCCAGCTTCTGATAAATCTGTTCTTAACTTTGGTAGATCAACAGGCTCAGGGTAAGACAGTTCAACCAGCGTTCCACCGGTAAAATCGATCCCAAAATTAAGACCCTTAATCCATAAGCCGGTAAAGGAAGCGATAATAAGTACCGCAGACAACGCCATTGCAATATGGCGTTGTCCCATGAAATTGATATTGGTTGTATGCATTTCGTTACTCATGTCATCGTCCTAAATTGAGAGCTTTTGAACACGCTTATTACCGTACATCAAGTTGATGACAGCACGCGTTCCTAAGATGGCAGTAAACATCGAGGTGATAATCCCGATAGACAAAGTAATCGCAAAGCCTTTAATCGGCCCTGTTCCAAAACTGAACAGAACTATGGCGGCCAACAAAGTCGTAATATTAGCATCCGCAATGGTCACAAAGGCTTTTTCATAACCCGCATGAATCGCAGTTTGAATTGGACTGTTACGCATCTCTTCTCGAATACGTTCAAAAATCAGTACATTCGCATCCACAGCCATACCGACCGTCAAGACAATCCCCGCAATACCCGGCAATGTCAGCGTTGCTTGTAACATTGATAAAACCGCAATAATGATGATTAGGTTCAGAGTTAAAGCAACGTTCGCCACCATGCCAAATGTTTTATAGCGCAAAGCCATCAGAATTAAAACTAAGACAAAACCAACAATCACCGACATAAAGCCTTGATTGATATTGTCTTGACCTAAGCTTGGTCCAACGGTCCGTTCTTCAACGATTTCCATTGGTGCGGCTAAAGCACCAGCACGGAGTAGCAAGGCTAAATCTTGTGCTTCTTGCGGTGAATCTAAGCCAGTAATCTGAAAACGATCGGCAAACTGTCCACGAATGACCGCCGCGTTAATCACATCTTTAGTAGTGATCCGTTTTTTGACCTCAACCCCATCTTGCTCGATGGTTTCAACGCGATTTTCAATGAAAACCACGGCCATACGGTTACCGACATTTTCCTTAGTCGTCGCCAGCATTTTACGGCCACCGGCACCATCTAAAGTCACATTAACCATAGACGAGCCTTGTTGTGCATCAATGCCCGAAGAGGCATTAACAACATTCTCACCACCAACAATGCTACGACGCTTTAAGAGAATCGGTTTGCCATCTCGAAAGTGATAGATGATTGAACCATTCGGTGCGTAACCGGTTTTGTCAGCGCGGTAAGCATCACCCTTCTCTTCCACTAAGCGGAATTCAAGCGTTGCAGTCGCCCCTAAAATCTCTTTGGCACGTGCTGTATCTTGCACACCAGGCAACTCCACCACAATACGGCGATCGCCTTGCTGTTGAATCACCGGCTCGGCAACCCCTAGCTCATTCACACGATTGCGTAAAGTCGTGATATTCTGATGTAAAGCGTACTTTTTCGTCTCTGCGATCGTTTTAGATGACAAGCTTAATAACACTCGTGGGCTAGCCGTCTCCTCTACTGTTTTAAAGGTAAAACGGTCAGAATAGGTCGCGTCCAATGTAACCAGGCCGGCTTGCATAGTCTCTAAATCTTTAAACTGAACCGCCAAGACTGCGTTCTCTGCCTCACCCTCAACTTCCACAGTCAAATAGCGAACTTTCTCTTCTCTTAAGGCCGCTTTGATTTCATCAACATAACGTGAATAGGCCTTGGAAACAGCCGTTTCCATGTCCACATCCATTAAGAAATGCACCCCACCGCGTAAATCCAAACCTAGATACATAGGTGAGGCACCTACGCCTCTTAAGAAATCAGGTGTCGCGGGTGCCAAGTTAAGTGCAACCACCGCCTGACGGCCTAACAAAGTCTTAAGTACCGACTTCGCTTTAAGTTGATCTTCAGTATTTTCGAATCGAATTAGAAAACGACCCCCTTCAAATACGGAAGATTTAACCGGTAGATTTGCGGCCTGTAATGCCATCGAAACTGTGGTTTGTGTCTCTGCGGAGAACTCAACCGACTTAGCGGGAGAGACTTGTACGGCAGGATCGTCACCAAATAGGTTTGGCATTGCATAAGTCAAACCAAGTACGGTAATGACGACCAACAACAGGTACTTCCATGTCGGATAGGTATTGGTGATGATATTTTGTTTTGATTCAAACATAGGTTCGATTCCAATCTTAAACAAGAGGGCTAGAAGGTTAAAAGTTTATGTTACAACAATTCGTTAATAAGGGCTTTGGAGCTTTTCCCAAGGGCTATTGGAACTTAAAAACCCGCCCTTAGAAACAACAAAAGGGGCCTAAGCCCCTTTTGTCTGTATAAACGATTTTACTCGCCTTTCAAAGTACCTTTAGGCAGTAAGCGAGAGATGTTTTGACGCTCTATCTTCACAACCACTTCATCGGCAATTTCGATATCACAGAAGTTATCACCTATTTCACGAATCTTTCCAGCCAATCCGCCGTAAGTAACGACTTCATCGCCCTTCTTAAGCGCTTCAACTAGAGATTTATGCTCTTTAACTTTCTTCTGTTGTGGACGAATCAACAAGAAGTAGAACACTACAAATAATAAAACTAATGGGATAATTCCTTCCCAACCGCCGCCTACTGACGCAGTTCCTTCTGCCATTGCATCACTGATAAAAAAGCTCATTAAGTACTCCTAGAATTTATAAATAAATTGACCGCTGTATTGTGGCACAGCTAAAATAAAAAATCTCAACTAAATGACCAGGCCTGGTCACTTTTTTAAGCCTTAAATTGAATCTTTTAACTCAGGCACCGGACGACCGATTCCTGCATAAAAATCCTCGACAAAGGCATCTAACGCATTATTAGCGATGGCATCACGCATTCCGCGCATGACATCTTGATAATAATGCAGATTATGAATGGTATTAAGACGTGCGCCTTGAATCTCACGGCACTTATCTAGATGATGTAGATAGGACAAGGTATAGTTTTGGCAAGTATAACAACTACACTCTTTATCAATCGGGTCCAAGCTAATCTTATGCTTGGCATTCCGTAGCTTAACAACGCCCTGGCGCGAGAACAAAAAGCCATTACGTGCGTTTCGGGTTGGCATCACACAATCAAACATATCGATACCACGACGCACCGCCTCAACTAAATCTTCCGGCTTACCGACCCCCATTAAATAACGGGGCTTATCTTTTGGCATGTGTGGCTCGGTAAAATCTAAGGTACCCATCATTTCATCTTTTGGCTCACCGACCGACAATCCACCAATGGCATAACCATCAAAACCAATGGCCTTTAAGCCGTCAATAGACTCTTTACGCAAGTCTTCAAACATACCGCCCTGCACAATACCAAACAGTGCTGCGGGATTATCGCCATGCGCTACTTTTGAACGATCTGCCCAACGCATAGAAAGTTCCATTGAGGACTTCGCTTCATCATGCGTCGCTGGGTATGGCGTACACTCATCGAATATCATAACGATATCGGCCCCCAGCTTACGCTGAATCTCCATAGACTCTTCCGGCCCCATAAAGATTTTTGCGCCATTCACAGGGCTACCAAAGGTCACGCCTTCTTCTTTAATTTTGCGCATTTTGCCCAAACTAAAGACCTGAAATCCGCCAGAGTCCGTCAATATTGGGCCCTTCCAATGCATAAAGTCATGCAAATCGCCATGCAGTTCAATAATCTCAGTGCCTGGTCGTAGCGACAAATGGAAAGTATTGCCTAGAATGATCTGTGCCCCCGTCGTTTCAACCTCTTCAGGTGTCATGCCTTTCACCGAACCATAAGTACCCACCGGCATAAATGCTGGAGTTTCTACGACGCCTCGATCAAACTTCAAACGTCCTCTGCGAGCTCGGCCATCCGTATTATCTAATTCAAATTCCATATTTTTCTACTTTTTATTTAATTCTGTGTGTAAAACTTTAAGTGAAGTAATTTGCATTCATTCTTGATCTTGGTTTGGTTTTGCCGCCGCTGGAAATACCAACATCGCATCACCATAACTGAAAAAACGATAGCTCTGTTCAACGGCATGCTGATAAGCGGCCATGGTACGTTCATAACCCGCTAAAGCCGAAACTAGCATAATTAGGGTGGATTCAGGCAGATGAAAGTTAGTGAAGAGAACATCTACCTCTTTAAAGAGATAACCGGGGGTAATAAAAATATCCGTTTCACCTTGATAAGGTGCGATTTGACCCGTTGGACTGAATTTGGCGGCGCTCTCCAAACAACGAACAGAGGTAGTACCAATGGCAATCACTCGACCGCCCTTCTGGCGCGCCTGCCTTACTTGCTCAACCAGCAGTTCATCAACTTCTAAATACTCAGAATGCATTACATGCTCACTGATATTGTCCACTTGCACGGGTTTAAAAGTACCCGCACCGACATGCAAGGTCACAAAACCGATCTCAGCGCCTCTGGCTTGAATGCCATCTAACAACTCTTGGTCAAAATGCAGCCCTGCGGTCGGCGCAGCAACCGCTCCTGGCTTTTGAGAATAAACCGTTTGATAGCGTTCTTTATCTTCTTGCAGATCTTCAGCACGCTCAATATAAGGCGGCAAAGGCATATGACCATAGCTTTCAATCAACTCCAAAGCACTTTTATCAGAAAGCACCTTAAGCACAAACAGCGCACCCTGTCGCCCCATCACTTCGACATCAAAAGCTTCTTCGATGCGCAATAACGCACCTGCCTTAGGGGAGCGACTCGATTTAAGATGACTTAATAAAGTTTTATCATCCACTACGCGCTCAATCAGCAATTCAATTTTGCCACCCGTGCTTTTCTCGCCAAACAGGCGCGCGGGAATCACTTTAGTATTATTAAACACTAATAGATCATTCGGCTGAACGTAAGAGAGTAAATCAGGAAACTGTGCATCGACAATACTACTGTCAGGTAGCATCACTAATAAGCGACTACCACGCCTTTCGGCAGCAGGTTGTTGGGCAATCAGGTTTTCAGGTAGGTCAAAAAAGAAATCTTGTCGTTTCACAGGGCTTGTCAGATTGTACAAAGCCAATCCTTATCCATTTCAATAAAGGGCGGCTATTTTCGCTGATTGTGCCTTTATTTTCAAGCTGTTATTAGCAACCCGAACATAAATTATGCGTAAACTGAATAGGGAATAGCTCATAAACGAACTTTGCTTGAGGGGAAAGCTATGCGGCTAATAGGATCGTTAGCTCTGCTGGCGAAACAGGACGACTAAACAGATAGCCTTGGCCAATATCACACCCTAGATCAAATAACACTTGACGCTGCTCCTCCGTCTCAATGCCTTCCGCGACGACGATAAGATCCAAATCATGCGCCAAATTCACAATGGCTTTCGCAATCGCAAATTGACGCTTATCTTCAATAATATTAATCACAAAAGCGCGATCCACTTTCAAGGTATCCAACGGGAAAACCGTCAGATAATGCAACGACGCAAATCCAGTTCCGAAATCATCGAGCGCAATCGTAAATCCCTTTGATTTTAAGTGCTGCATCTTCTCTAAACTATGTTCAACATTGTCTAATAAAACACTTTCAGTTAACTCAATCTGCACGGCTCTATGTGAAATAGAGTGGGTAGTTGAATTTCAGTTTTCCGCATAGGAAATAAATCATGTTGATGAAATTCCCGATATTGCGATAGCCTCTGGCGCGTCTTTTGGCTAATTGCACCTTACTATTAATGCCTTCCAAAATACCGTTGCTAATACGCGACTCGACAAAGTGAATAATTCCAGACCAATGTCTTTTGACCGTTTTTGCAAAAGCCATAAAGGCGGGAATAGTTGACTCTTCGACCTCTCTGCACCAGTTGGTCAGGAACGTCGTTGCCGCCACTTTATTTGGCATGTCCCATACATCATTGAACAGCACTTTCAATCGGTATGCCTTGCCTAGAGTGGGGTAAAGCTCAAGCATGTCTGATAATGACTTTTCCTGTTTATCCGATAAGTTTTGTCGGTTTTCAAAACGTGTACTTATGTCCTTTTAAGTCATCATGCTCAATACGTTCAGTCGTCGTGT
>VCMH01000196.1_pt1 | contig 9059 bp, 9 predicted proteins | sample 3385031 | NCBI WGS metagenome assembly VCMH01 (sample SAMN11833398, study PRJNA544312) | saline spring metagenome | isolation source: microbial filaments from arctic saline spring | place: Canada: Axel Heiberg Island, Nunavut | collected 2010-05 | reverse complement strand
CTCCGCAATGCGCAACTAAGTCGATTTCAAAAAAGCCTGGTGATACATCATCCCAGTCTGCAAACGTCCTGACTTGTATTTGATTTTTCAGCAACGTGCCTGTTTTGGTGTGGCTAATGCCACCAGCATGTCTTCGTCGTTCAGTCTGAAGTAAACGGTCAACTGTTGCAGGACTTACTTTTAAGAGCTTATCTCTAATTTCTTGCGTAACTCTAAGATGACCATGACGCTCCATTGCACTTACTAAATTTGGAATGAAAGGGACTAACCGTTTAGAGCATATTTGATTTGCTGTATTCCATACGATAGTTAGCGCATGAACGAACTGTTCATCGTATACTTGCGCTCCAGGACGCTTCGGTGGGCTTTTAGCCGATGTGAAATTTGGTTTTTTGAAAGTAGTTGAATCGCGTATTTTCTGTCATATCCAGTTGCTGCTGCAAAGCCATCCAAAATCTTAGTTTTCTCTGGTTTTGCAGCTTTGTTATATGCATTTCTCACACCATCAAGCATTTCTCGCCGAGCAGAAAGACTCATTAATTTTTTCATACATCACCCATTTAACCCGATTTAAAGTTTGATTTTAAATGAGTCAATGACTGTTTTATAGTTTGGTAATTAATGAGTCAATGCGGGAGGACAAGTTAATTGTCGCCTAACACATTAGAGAGGCATAGTAATCAGCGATAGCCTGGATCTCTTCGGGTGTTAAGCCTTTGGTAAACTGATCCATCATGCCATTAACGTCATTTACACGGTCTTTCTCGTGGAAGGCTTGCATCGTCCGAACAAAGTATTGTGGAATCTGCCCGGCTAATGCAGGTGTAACGCCATTACCTTGGCCTTCTGCACCATGACAACCTGCGCACGCCATAACCATGCGTGACATGTCTCCTGTCGTCACCAGTGCTTTGGCTTGTTCATAGGTTGCAGTCGGTTTTTGCCAGGCAGTCGTTGTTTGCGCCGCATAAAAACTAGAGACATCCGCGATTTGTTGATCTGTCATGTTTTCTGCAATTTTTACCATCACATCGGCGCGTTTGTAACTTTCCCAACGACGTCCTTCGCGATAATCAATCATGGTTTTCATCGTGTATTCTTGGGTCTGGCCTTGAATACTCGGAAAATTCATCGTGTAAGGCTTACCTTGTTCACCATGGCATGCAATACACATCATATCTTTGGCGACCACTTGGCCACGCTGAATATCACCTTTAGGCATGGCCGAGATGGTTTCTGCAAGTGCTGCACCCGTCCAAGCTGGAACTTGTGGTTTTTCAGTGCTACTTGCATGCGTTACTTGGCTCATGGCGAATACGTTTAGGCCAATAATAGTACTGACTAATAAATTATTTTTCATTATTTTTCCTGTTGAGACTTTTAACCAATTTTACTCGTTCATTAAGTCGTGCAAAGGTCTCTATTTGAGCCTATTAAGAGAACACGTCTTTAACAAACTGACGTTGCCAGTTCTTTTGATAAACGGATTCTAGAATGGGCTGAGCTGTTAGTTCAGTAACCTCAGAGACCCCCGCAGATTCACCTTTTGGTTGAATCAAGCCATCACGAACTTCATAAACGGCGGCAATGGATACCCCGTAGTTTTCACCCGCTAGGCTATAACAGACATTCGCGTAAACAGGGTCTTCTAGGTTTTTACCTTTAAGAGTATCCGCCACAGCTTTTGCGCAGACCTTGGCTTGTGAGTTTGCTGAGAAACCAGATTTAGGCATGGCGTCGGCAATGGCACTGTCACCTAAAACGTAGACTTCTTTGTGCAGTTCAGACTCCATGCTGTAACGGTCAATAGAGCACCAGCCAGAAGCATTGGTTAAGCCTAGTTTCTGTGCTAAAACCCCTGCACGTTGATTAGGAATAATATTAATTAAATCAGCTTTAAAGTCTCCACCATCCGTCTCAACTGTTTTGGTTGCAGCGTCTAAACGCACGACTCGACCACCCTCAGAACCTGCTACCCATTCAATTAAAGCGTTATCACTTTTATAACCGTACAATCTTTCCCAGGCTTTTTTGAAAGGAACATCTTTTGTAAAGCGCTCTTTAGGGTCTAAAACGATCAGCTTAGCAGTAGGGTTGTGCTTTTTGAAATATTCAGCAAAGAATGAAGCTCTTTCATAAGGCCCAGGAGGGCAGCGAAAAGGGTTTTGCGGTGGAGCAATAATGGCGGTTCCACCTTGGCGCATATTCAACATTTGCTCTCTTAATTTAAGCGTTTGAGGACCCGCTTTATAGGCATGTGGAAAGTCTGTTGCGGCCAATTCAGCGTCATAACCTTCATAATCTTCAAACTTAAAGTCGATACCAGGCGAAACAACTAACTTGTCATAACTAAAGTTATCACCTTTCGCAGTGCGTACTGTTTTCTTATTGAAGTCAGCACCCACGACAGTATCGATGACCACATTGACGTGGTATTTTGATTTAATCGTTTCTAAGTTAAAGGTTAATTCATCAAGGGTATGCATACCTGCAATAACATCATTACTTCTTAAGCAGGTGATGTATTCAGGATACTGTTCAATAATGGTTATTTTGACATCGGCATCTGCAAATCGAAGATACTTAGCAAAGGTTGAACCACCGATTCCGCCGCCCAAAATAACAACGTGCGCCGCAGATTTGGCAAAGGCTTGTGAACTTGCACCAAATATTCCAGAGGCTGCCACGGCACTTGCACCAAACAGTTTAATCAAATCACGACGAGTGACTTTTTGGTCAAAGGTTTTATTTTCAAGTTGGCTCATTTTGGCGCTCCTATAGATCCTGCCGCTTGTGCTGCTACCGATTCCGCTAGAGTGGTATCATCCCACTGTTTTAAAGGTTGTTTTGTAAAGAAGTACGCCATCGTTTTGATTTCATCATCGGTATAACCGCGTGAAACACGATCCATAATAATGGCTGGGCGCGTACCTTTTTTAAAGGCCATCATAGATTCAATAATTTGCTCAGCAGGCATTCCGGCTAAACTTGGCATAGCTTCTGTAAATTCTTGACCATTGGTACCGTGACAAGCGGCACACTGCCAGGCTAAAGAAGCTGGACTCGTTGCAGAATTTAATGGTTCAGCCAGGGCTACCTGATTAAAACTGAGCGCTATAAAGGGGATAAAAAGGTTTTAAACTTCATCTTTATTCCTTTAAAGAAGGCGTGAAAATAAACAGAATCAACTCTAAAGTCGATTCAATTAAAGTGTTTTAAAATTAGCTCTTAAAAGAAGGTATCGCTTTAAAGACAGAGTGAATAGGGCTGTCTGGATGCCTACTTAAAATTACAGATATTCGTTATTAAATGTATGGAAATAGCTATATGGATGATAATTCTATAGAAAACTGATAGGGGTATGATTGAATAATTTTATGGCCATGATAGGTTTTTACTAATGCAGGGTGCGTATAGATAATGATCTTACGGGTCGTTGATAGGTGTTCTGAATGACTGTTGATTATGTAGGCGGCATGCGTGTTGGGCGGTAGGCCGAATAGAAATAATGCTGTTTAGATAGTTAAAGTGAAGAGAAGGGGGAGATGGTCAGATGCTTATCTGACCATATTCAAGCGAGGTTTAAAACGTAAAAGCGGCTTTTTTTCCAGCGTTAGTCAAAGGCGCTAGGTCTGTTTCAAACAATGTTTCTACTTCCCATTCTTGGTTGCTAATACGAGTAAGTACTTGTGCAACCATTGCTGGAGAATGTCCTGCAATGACACCTAAACGACCGCCAAGCTTTAATTTTTCTTTGTAGGTTTGTGGGATTTCAGCCACCGAACCCGTTAATACAATAACATCATACTCTTGACCATCTTTCCAGTCAGAGCTGGCATCACCTGTTTCAAAGTTGATATTGTCAAAGTTGGCTAAGCGGGTTTTTGCCGTTTCCTGAATCTCTTCATGCAGTTCAACGCTTGTCACATTTTGAGCAAGATTGGCAATCAACGCCGTTAAAAACCCACTGCCTGTGCCGATTTCTAAGACATTGTCTTTTGATTCAATGTCTAAAGCTTGCAATAGTCGAGCTTCAACTCTTGGAAACATCATGGTTTGATCTTGCCCAATAGGCAGTTCAATGTCGCTGTACGCAAGGCCTTCATTGCCGGCTTCAACAAAAAGGTGACGGGGTACGTCCATGAATAGGTCAAGTATCTTTGGGTCAAGGACATCCCATGGGCGAATTTGTTGTTCTACCATGAAAAATCGAGCTTGATCTAAGTTCATATGATTGTCCTTTGTCTGTCTTTTTAAGCGATTTCGTTATTTGTTTTTAGTCCCAGCTATGCCGGCCACGAGTCTATTTAATTCGTGTTTCTATTATGTGACCTGATATTTTAACCAAAGGATTATATCCAAAAAAAGCCCTTTTATGGATGTTAATTCAGTATGAAAGCGCTTTCTTGTGAATAAAGGCCCAAAAATTCATGTTAATATCAGTGTCTATGAATAGATCACTACCCGTTAGTTTACAGAGTCGAATTGCAATAGAACATCATGCCGTTTTAAAAGAGTGCCATACGGCGGCTCTGCTACCAACTCTGTTTGCAGACAGTACGCACCAGGCCTGGTCATGTTCTTATGGAGTTGATTATGCAGAGTTAAATTGCGTGCTTAAAGTCTGCTCTGTTGAGGATGTACACAATTCGCCGTTTTGGCAAGCGATGCAATCCCTATTTGCTTTCGATTTTGTCGCTAATCTTGGTCGTTATGACGCTGTTTATCAGATAGTTAAGGGGGCAACACCTTTAAAAACGCCACGGTTAATTGCGGCAGGCTCAGGAAATGGCGTTAGACAAAGCGGTTTTTTGTTAACCGAATTTGTGAATGGCAGAGCCATTGAATCAAGTAAAGTTAATGCAGACCATGTCGAGCAACTAGCCCATCATCTTGCCGCTTTACACCAACAAACTCAAAGTTTTTTTGGGCCTTTATACGCACCACAGTTGTCTATAGATTTGTGGGGTGGCGCCTTGTCTGAAACCTTAGCGGTTTTGGGTAAGGCGCAAAACATTGATCCAGTGATTTTAGATAAAGTTCTGACGCAGGTTGCTAGTATAAGGGTTGAAGCTTTTCATCCCATTATGCCGGATTTGCGTTGGGATCAATTTTTAGTGACTGACAGTGGTGAATTGAGTTTAATTGATTTAGATGCTCTGGTTTGGGGGCCAAGAGAGCTTGAGCTAGTGTTAATTGAATATCTGTTAGACCAATCGCAGTTGGACGTATTTAAGACTATCTACACGCAATCACACGCTATGCCCGATTTGGAATCAGTGCGGGATGTTTATCGATTGTTGTTGTTTGTTATGAATGTACTGGGTGAATCAGATTTAGAGAAGTGGATGGGACACTCTGTCAGCTTTTAATAACTCATCAGCTTGATGAGTTATTTTGCTTCTATTACGCAGTATGAGCCTGGATTCGTAGTGCTCGCCAACTTTTATAACCATAAATCGCTAATGCAAAATAAACCATAAACATAACAATCGTGACGTAATAGCCTGTTTGGAAGTAGAGTGCAATCGCAGCCAAATTAATAACAATCCAATAAAGCCAATTTTCCAATACCTTACGTGCCATTAAAACTGTATTCATTACAGAAAACACAGTAACAGCGGCATCTAAATAGGGCAGGCGATTTTCCGGAATGCTAGATAAATAGAGACCAATTAGGCCTGTTAAAACGATTCCAGCGCTGATAAAGAGTGTATGAAATTTGAGTGGACGACTCGATATTCTGAGGTCGTCTTCAGTGGTTGCATGTTTTTGCCAGAGTATAAAGCCATAAACCGCCATGCCCATATAGTAAGCGTTCAAAATCGCTTGCATAGGCAGTTGGCCTTCCCAGAACAAAACCGTAAAAATGACGGTGCTTACAAGGGCTGTAGGCCAACACCAGATAGACTCTTTCGCCGCCAGAATCACATAAATAATCCCTAGGCTTGCCGCTAACCACTCCCAGCCTGATTGCGCCAATAGAGCATTAAAAACAGTGGAGATTAGGTTTTCTTCAGCAAGCATGGATGTTTGCCTTCTCTCGGTCTGTGCCAATCAACTTGATCACAAAAACCGTCTCCGGAATCTGTTCCAAGACCTTGAGCATTTCCGAATCCAAAGTGTCCATTACATCGCGATAGTTACCATAGAGATGGGTCGACATACTGTTGCGCTGAATCGTTACGCTCGGATTTTGTGCTAGACGTTCAATAAAATCAATAATCGGTTGGCAGTACTTCTCACGTAGAGGGTACATGCTGATATCCACAGAGACTTTCATGGGTTAGTTCCTTTATATTTAACTATAAAAAAGGGCTCAATAGAGCCCTTAGCTTAACAGAGAGTTAGAAATATACTCTGGCGGTAATACCTAGTTGTCTTGGGTCACCTAAGCGAATAAATTGTTGCGTGCCGTCACCATCCCATTGATCGAACTCTAAACCACGAGTTGCATAAACCTCGTCAGTTAGGTTTTTTCCCCAGAGATATATTTCATATTGCTCTGTTTCATAGCCTAAACGAGCATTGATAAGATGGTATGAATTAGATTCAAAGTTATTAGCGTTATCAAAATAAAATTTGTCTAGTGCCGTTATGTCAGCCTGAGCATAAAGACCGTTAGAGCCTCGATATTTAGCTCCTAGGTTAATTTGATAGTTAGGCGCTTGGGATTGCTCGCGTCCGCTCATTGTCAGCCCTGTATTGTAGGGAGTGCCTTGAACTTTTGTTCTGATCAATCCAATTGATCCAAATACATTGAGTTTATTTGTTGCTTGCCATGAGAATTCAGATTCAATTCCGTAGTTTTGTGCAGCATCTAAGTTTTCTGTATAGAAAATCCATTCTGCACTGTTAGGTTCGTAAGTGTATCCGTCAAACTGAGGGTTTTTACGATCCATATAGAAAAAGGTTGTGGCTGTTTTTAAACCATATTTTTCATAGTTCGATTTTAATCCAATCTCATAGTTGTATAGTGTTTCTGAGTTGAACGTTAGGTTTTGGCCTAATGATTGACCAGTGTTGAATCCACCAGCTTTATAGCCTCTAGTCACCCCTGCAAATGCTGTGTGTTTATTGTTGTATTTATATGAATATACGATAGAACCACCCCATAGATTTTCATTTGGGTTATGGTTATCTGTCAATGTGTAGTCGTATGGAGCGTGAGGGCCTGGTGGATCGATTGTATAATCGAAAGCAGCACCAAAATTTCTTTTGTCTTGATGAAAATCTTTGCGGTTAGTTTCTGCTCGCACGCTATAGGTTAGCGTAGTCTTGCTGTTGATGGTTTGGTCAAGCTGGGAATAGATGGCTAGTTTCTGATTGGCAAATGTGCTGTTCGTATCACTATTATAGATATCAGGACCTTCTGGTTGACACGGCCAGCCATAACAAGTCTGGAATCTTTCTTTACGTATATTGGTCTCTTCTAGGCTTGAAAAATACATGCCAATCAGCCAGTCGGTTGTGCCATTGAAAATTTTACTAGTGTCTTTAGAGGTGAGCCTGAGATCTTGGCTAAAAGTACTGCGGTGCTGGTTATTAGAAAACGTTCCGTTACTTTCTTGTGGGTTGTAATCTTTCCAATCCAAATCATAAGAGTAATGCATGTCTGAATTCGCCAGGCTGGTCTTGCTGGTTAAAACATAATTAGGGTTGGCTTTAGAAACAACCTTAATCGAGCCGGCATTCGACAGTTGAGTATCTTTTCCAGGCTTATTGGAATGAGTTGTAAAGCTGTTGTCACGTGACCAAGCATCATAACCATTATTTAAATCGGCATGAATAAGAGAAACATCTACTTGAGTGTCTGGGTTTGGCGTAAAGCGAAATTTAGTGCGCAGATTCAATTCATCACGGCCATTGGTGTCTGTACGGTTTAAGGTTTCATTGGTGCGAAAGCCATCGCTAGTGTGTTTGAATAGAGAAATTCTATATTGAGGTGCGTTTTCTTTAGAGCTGAATGGGCCACTGGTCATAATGCCCAGTTCTTTGAGATTGTCTTGACCAGCACTCGCTTCAACCATGCTTTCACGGTAGGCGGTAGGATCATTGGTTTGAATGTTTATTAATCCAGCAATCGCACTTTGGCCATAACGAGTATTTTGTGGGCCACGAAGTACTTCAACCTGTTTAACATCAAACAAGTTGCCAACCATGCCAATGCCACTAAAGTCGATGTCATCAATGGCAAAACCGACGCTGGCATTGGGTGCGCCAGTATATTCATCACGTTCACCCATGCCACGGATTTGAATGTGGCGAGCACGAGAGCTTTGTCCAGAGTAATTGACGTTAGGTGTTTTTAGTAAAATATCTTCAAAGTGCATCGCACCTTGGTCTTGCAAGTCCGCTTGTGTTTGTACCGTGACCGACGCAGGAATATCTTGCTCAGAAGTTTCACGCAGATCTGCGGTGACGATAACGGGTGCTAAATTTTCAGTAGAATTGTTTGCATAACTGGTAGCAGGGATTAAGCAGGTCAATATCGCTGCTTGAATGGGGTTAAACTTAAATCGCATGGATTTGTTCCTTTTAAAAGTTTTAAAAGGACAGGAATACAGAAAGCTAGTGCATTAAAATGTGGCGAGTATATGTTTGAATCGAACGCCAGGTGAAAATGTAACACAATGTATTTAGCCTGTCCCTACGCCAGTATTATCTGGATCAGGTTCATAGGGTTTTTCAAAGAAATTGAAATCTCAGGCTAAATTAAAGCCGCCCCTAGGCAATTGTTTTTTATGATGAAAGCAAAAAAATAGGCTCTATGTGAAATAGAGTGGGTAGTTGAATTTCAGTTTTCCGCATAGGAATAAATCATGTTGATGAAATTCCCGATATTGCGATAGCCTCTGGCGCGTCTTTTGGCTAATTGCACCTTACTATTAATGCCTTCCAAAATACCGTTGCTAATACGCGACTCGACAAAGTGAATAATTCCAGACCAATGTCTTTTGACCGTTTTTTGCAAAAGCCATAAAGGCGGGAATAGTTGACTCTTCGACCTCTCTGCACCAGTTGGTCAGGAACGTCGTTGCCGCCACTAGTCGTCGTGT
>VCMH01000215.1_pt1 | contig 9080 bp, 11 predicted proteins | sample 3385031 | NCBI WGS metagenome assembly VCMH01 (sample SAMN11833398, study PRJNA544312) | saline spring metagenome | isolation source: microbial filaments from arctic saline spring | place: Canada: Axel Heiberg Island, Nunavut | collected 2010-05 | reverse complement strand
AACGTAAAACTACATACTAAATCAGCTTCTATCACAAACGTAGCTGTACTAAACGCATTAATCACCTCAAACAAGAAGTCAATTCAAACTAGGTGCTTCAATGGACAGTGCAACATTCTGTGACTTGGTAGGTATCCCAGCTCTATCAAAACGAGCTGACTCTATTACAGTACAAACACAACTTGACCAAACTATCTGTCTATGCAACAATGAACCGATTACTAGCTCTTCGTGGCCTTGCTATCAAGTCTAAGAACTACTACTCAGCATTCCACATCGTAACCAAAGCAGAAGTCACAAAACGTGTTGGTGCGTACAAAGCCAAAGCCAAGGCAAAGCATATCTACTCAGTAAAACTAGAGGCTGGTTTCACAGCCTTCAAAGGTAAGTGGACTAAACTAACACCTATCGAACTAAAACAAGCTGCATTCGACTTCCGTGACAATATGTTTAATCAGTAAAAACACTAAGCTATGCATGTAGCGGTCACCACACCTACTACTGGTTGTCAAATGGTACTAGAGACGTTAATCCTTACCTACCAGTTCCCAATGCTACTATAAGCAAAGTATCCCTTTAGACACAGGGAGAGGAAAACAAGTCTCATAAATCATGGTGTATGTGAAAACATTGTTGACTAGGCTTCGGCTGGGAGGTAGCCTCGAAAACTACCTCCTCTATTATGGGGCATAGTCACTATACAGTTCTTAAGGAGCGCACTTCTTCTTTACTGTTAAATGGAAGTAACACATAACTTGTGCAGGTTCGACTCCTGCTTTTGCCCCTTCTTACTTATTTATCTATGAGTACATTCATCGCACACCTTTGGTGAGGACTTCGTACCTGCAGGTACGCGGTTAGGTTTGATACCTTGAGTGTGTTCTTAAATAGAACCTGATAAAAAGAATTGAAATTATGAAAATGAACATAGATAGATGTTGGGGTGGTAACAGTAATTACCATATACGAGCAACAATTAATGGTGACCGATATAATTGGTCTTACACAGATGTAGAAGGTGCTCCTAGTAATAGAGCAATTACARTCTGGGTACGAGATATTGCAGTACGTGAGTACCGTGTAAAACGTAACAGTGTTAAATGTATATTTTAAAGGAGTTTCATTATGAGTACCGAAATTGACCAAGCAGTAGCAAAGCTGTTGATGTCATATGACGTTTTTGCAGTCACCTTGACCCAAGAGAACACTTATGACTTAGAAGACCAAGAGAGTGAACGTCCTTGGTGGTTTGACAGATGGACTGTAGTACTTAATGGTTACGCCTTTGAGTATAAAACAGGTTTAGGGCACCGTAGTAAATTTACATCCGCTCAATATAAAAAGCAACGTGCATTAGGGAAAACCTTTCTAAGAGCAAATGTAGCCTCAGTAAGACTTACTGGTCATGAAAGCTATGACAGTTATAGGTACATTGAGTATATTGCTGTACCTACCTTGGCCTCTATTCTGAACTGCATAATACTAGACAGTTCAGCACTAGATGAGAACTTCCAGAATTGGGCTGATGAATGTGGTATGAGTGGAGATAGTATCAAAGCCTTAAACATCTACAACCTATGTTGTGACAATGGCCGTAGACTGCGTAAAGCATTATCTAGTAGCCAATTAAAGCAAGCAACTGAGCTGTTGGAGGGTTACTAATATGAAATGCAGAATATGTAATGAACCAATTGTCTTAATCCCTTCAGCAAAAGAAAGGGCTGACAAATTTGGTGGTAAACCTTCAGATTACACAAAGTTATTTACAACACACTCACTTTGTCTTCTTGAAGAACGCGCAAAGCAAACTAGTGAATTGATGAAAAGAGTTTACTAATATGAAGTACATACAGTTGTTTAATGAGAATCTCGCTGGGGAAGTTGTTGAGTCATTAGGCTCATTCCCTGTTGCTATTGTTGATGGTCGATTAAGACGTTCTAACATAGAAAAGTTAGGCTACGAATTATTAGTCCGTGAAAACAAGCAACATGAAAAGGAGCCCTATTATGTAGGGTTTAAGATTTATCAAGGTACGAGCTTTAGAACAGCACGRCCTTTAACGGAGTTAATAACATGAATAATGAAAATACACGTATTCTTCTTGCTAAGAATCATGAATTAGAGGTTAGATTAGAGAACAAATCGTTCTTTATTAAAAAGCTTCAAGCAGATTTAAAAGGCTCTGAACATGCTAATACTCAGTATGCTGCAAGCTATCAGTCAATGGTAAGAGAGCGTAATGATATGGTTGTCCATACAGGAGAGCTTTTACAACAGGTTAACGACTTGAGTATAGCTCGTAATGACACGGTTGTTCGTACACAAGAGCTGTCACAACAGGTTAGGGACTTGGAAAAKCAAGTTAATATAAGTGACGCAATTTATATTGATTTGTTAGACAYTCGTAATGAAATATTAGCAGACAAGAAAAAGTTAATTCGTGAGAATGCAGCATGGAAAGRTGCTAATAAAGTATTAGAAGATAAGCTTGATAAAGCACATGGTACTTCCTCAAGGCAATGTGACACTATCATTGAGTTGTCAGATGATGTTGAGGATTATAAGCAACGTCTAGATGAGATTGCTCGTAGTAACAACTTACTTGAACAACGTAAAAGAGAGTTGGAAAGTATACTTGAAGTTAGTAAAAAAGAACAAGTACCTTTTGTTGCCCAAGAGAGACTGTATGAAATGCATGAGACTATTGTTGAACTAGAAGCTTCTTGTGACAGATATCAGGAACAGCTTGATATGTATAGAAGCCAACCTACCACGGGCAATCCTGCTCAGGACGACTGGCGTACAAAATCAATAAYKGAWCCATTCTTACACGTAGATCCCTCAAAMRGTAYGGAYTTCACAKCAWTTGAGAATCRTGTATTAGCKGRTATRGCATCCAYYCTARGTGTCCCTGGTGCTRTYAKYGGTSGTGGTAAATCTGCACCTACACGTAGTGCCTCAGTATCTGGTGACTTGTCTAAACTAACTACTGACAAACTTCAACAAGAACTACTAAACTTTTCCCAATGGGAAACTCCTGGTGGCAACCCTGCCATCCAAGAACGACTGGACGCAGCTAAATCACCATTTTCACACATACAATTCTATAACCCTATAAAGGAGACACCTATGTCTAACTCTACCTGCGGATCGGTTGGAAATCCCCAACCACAGTATCCAATTTTCCAAACTAAGAACTTCCTCTACGGTTCTGACATCGAAACATTAACCAATGACAATGTCTTAAACGTAATCCAAGACCTTGAGTCTGAACTCAAGCAACTCAACTCCATGCAAACACCTTCCAAGGTTCGTACTGCAATGGTTGAAGAGATTACTGACTCAATCGCTAAGATTGTTGCAGTACTAGACTCTCGATCAGAGTAACCTAAAACACTAAGCTATGCATGTAGCGGTCACCACACCTACTACTGGTTGTCAAATGGTACTAGAGACGTTAATCCTTGCCTACCAGTCCCCAATGCTACTATAAGCAAAGTATCCCTTTAGACACAGGGAGAGGAAAAYAAGTCTCATAAATCATGGTGTATGTGAAAACATTGTTGACTAGGCTTCGGCTGGGAGGTAACCTCGAAAATTACCTCCTTTTCATTTATCTATGAGTACATTCATCGCACACCTCTGGTGAGGACTTCGTACCTGCAGGTACGCGGTTGGGTTCGATTCCTGGAGTGTATTCATAGATACGTAAACACCATGCTGGGCAATGGTTAATCGGTGTAGAGAAAACTACGGCTAAAACCCTTCCCAAAATCTGACAGCTTGGAAAGACAAGCACTTATTAAGATATACACAAGCCAACAATGTACGATGACTCAAGTACAGGTGTCGTACCATCTACTAAACTGTGCTAGTAGTAGTGARGTTTACATACTAAGTAACAGCTGGTCGCTAGTCGCGGCAAAACGACTTAGGATATAGGACACTTTAAGGTGATTGTGTATATCTTAATAAGTTACCAGCCATGACTGGTTATAAAGAGTGAAGGCGTTTACCCTGTCTAGCGGATTGCATCAAGTATGTAATTTAGAACTAGGTCCATACAGCGTCAAGTAAACTTAATAGTGYCCCAACCTTCCTTAGTGCGATGTGTGAGCAACCAGCTTATTCAGTTCCTAGTCTGTAAAACTAGGGCTTATTAGTATACTCCTTACTGCCAAGTATTCAGCTTCCGCTGACAGTACTTGGAAATCATAATTACTTCCATTTTTACTTTGAGCCACAACTCACAGYAGGGAGTATTCTAATACGTAGTACCGATAGTCTTTTCTTYTACGTTGTTATGGAGACTATAAACGAAAACAATGTAACTAAACAAGGAACTCCTATGAAAAATCTRTACCTAAAAGAACTAGCTAGTCTATCCACCGACACGGAGAAGTGGGAATGGCTCATGTATCACCGTGCCAAGAATTTTATTGTCAATCTAGGCGACGACAAGACTTTCGTAACCATATTCAATTGTCCTTGTGACGATGGTTGTTGCGACAAATGCCAAGACGCTGTAAGCTTCGACGATTATATAGGCAACTCCCCTGGAATCGCAAGCCTCTTAGAAGCCGTAGATATCAAAGCTCAACTAGTATAACAAGGAACTATCATGGAAACATTTACATTCAGATGGAACAACATTAACTGGTACATGGTCTACGATACTGATGGACAAAAAGACGAGTCACCAAACGTCTACTCTCATGGACTTCGAAGACGAGGAAGGTAGCATCATTGGCGCCTTCATTGAAACCTCTTGGTTCAACTCTAAGACACTCCTAGAGATTAAATCAGAAGCTCTCATCTACCTCCAAGAAGAAATCTGGCCTATGAAATGGTAAGACTGGGACATCGACTACGTAGACTTCAGGTACCATCAATAAAATGGAAGGAAAAGTAATGACTAATCCAATTGAACAAGTAACCGCTTATCTAAAAAACGATGGTCTAGAGACTGACGTTAACTACTGGGTAGGCTTCCAAGAAGAAAAGAATAAGAGCTTCATTTATCCTTTTGGGTTCGATGCAAACATCTTTGCTAATGATGAAGAAGATAGTATGAATGGCTTCCATATCAGTATCTACCCACTAAGCGAAAACGGTGACTCATTTGAAGCTGATACGTCTGTAGGTTCAATAATAACTAAGTTCTTTAATTATGCTGACACGCAAGCGATGTTCTCTGTTTCTAAACCTAACTATGGTCAACGTGCTATTGATGAAATGATGAAGGTTGCACACGATATTGACCCTATGGTGACAGATGCTATTAAAAATGGTACTGGCTTCATGGTAGGTGGTAAGTATGTATCAGCTGATGATGTGAAGGTCTCTGTATTATTAGATGACTCAGTTAGTATAACTACTTGTGAGGACGTTGATATTGTTGATACACAACCCACAATTACTAACTCAGACAGACTTGAGTCATTTGAAGATGACGAGTTAATTGATGAGCTCTTAGTACGTTGTAAGACTAAGAAACCACCTAGTCCTTATCATCGCAAGATTACTAAACGTGCGTTGCTTAACGGGCTGTTTATGGACTCGTATGATATTGATGCTATGTGGCCTTTACCTGGWAACTTGTCACCACTGCAACATGCTCGTAAGAAGTCATTAGCACCTGGTAGTCGTGGTGAAGGGCACAAGTCTATCCATAAAGATTTAAAAGAGATTGCTTGGTCTACTACAGAAGCTGTCGAAACTTTCAAGGAGTAACATATGAACGTTGAATACTTTTATTGCCAAGGAGATTAATTATGAGCACTAATTTTGAAAATGGAATCCAAATTACAAAGGAACAAGAGCAACTAATCCTTGATACTATTGAGCTCTACGATGATAAATGTGTTGTTACAGTGGATAATCCTATTGAAACTGACAATTGCATTTAGTAAGTCACTATCAACCGAACAACTAAAACAGCTATGTGAAGCTAAAGGMTTTGAGCGTTGTTGAGTGGGTTGATTTTGATGGAGGTGATGAAAGTACATGGCCTAAATTGGTTTATCTTATTATGTAGATTCAAATGAATATGGGTATACTAGAGCATACTTTAAAAATGATGGAAACTGGGTTTGTTATGGTGACATCATAACGACAACAGTTGAAGCTTATAGCAAACTACCCCAGCGCAAGGAGAGTAAGTGATGACCCCAGGCGAATTACTAAATGTTAAACAGAATACAGAGCTAAGAGATAAGTTTACTATGGCGGCATTGAATGGCTTACTTTCAGAGCAAGCAGGACGAGTGCAAAGTAGATGCAGAGGTCGCTTATAAATACGCTGATGTAATGATGGAGGCTAGGAAATGACTAAACAATATCCAAACAAAAGAGATTGCGAGCATGGCAACTTAAAGCGCTCATGTGTACATTGTGACAATGCAGAGCTTGAGCAACAAGTTAAACAACTTGAACAAGAAAACTCAAAGCTGTACGGCCTACTAGCAGATATACGTCAAGCCAGTGGTGATAACGGATCAAGAATGCAAACTGAGCTTGTTGAGTATATTAAAGGGCTATCAAGTGCCGTTTCTGAGCGCGACGAGTTAAAATGCACAGTGCGATAGATTAAGAGATGTTGTATTTGATGAGCTTGATAGTGGTAGAGCGATGGATTTATTACTTGAAGAGCCTAAGCAAYCACTAGCAGAAGTTTAGGCCAAGGCGATTGATGGATTTAGAGCAACAATTACCGAGAATCTATCTATTTCTTGTCAACTAGATTTTATATACGAGTCTAAAAACTACACTAACTAACTAAGAGAACAAGCAAAGGAACTATTATGGTGTTTATTTGGTCGAAACTCTTGATGAAATGCTTGAAGTTTCATTAACTCTATTTCAACTTTCTCCCACTCGAAGAACTTTAAGAAAATACTCCTTATCTAAGCCTTAGTTAAGTTGTGCTTATTATTGAAAATTAAAATATAGGTGATTTTATATGAAAAAAACTATCCAACAAAAAGACTTAAATGTAAGCAAAAATAAAAAGGTTTTAAAACAAATTTTAAATTCTTTAAGGCAAGATTTCACTTTATCTAATATTGATATTGGAAGTGACAATTCTGTTGCACATTTTAGTATTGATAATATTCCAGAGTGGAAGTTTGGTATTTGGGTTTATTATAGTCCAGAGACTAAACGCTACCCTTATGAGTTATTTGGGCAAGTAGAAATTCTTATTGACAAGTTTAAACCTTCTCGTTCAGATATTGATATAAATGATATTTCTTTATTTAAAAACATTTTAAATAAAATGAAAGATGATGGATGGAAGACTCTTGATGAAAAAGAGGGCTTGCCCAGTGAGGTAAATCAGAATTCCAAAGACCCTTTTAGTGGCTCAGAGATTTTTCAATACTACCTAACAGAAAAAGAGTCTTTAAGAGCTAGTAAGTCAATTATGAGTAAAACCCTCAAAGAATTGTACGAAAAAGCAGAAGAATTATCTTTTGAAAAAAATGGAACTGAATACGTTTTTGATATCTTTGATCAAAATACTGATAAATTAAAAGTATGGCCTCGTTATCAAATTGATATTACTTCAAATGATTGGGATGCAAATAATGACATCACAAAAGAACGTTTATTAGCTATTGAAGAATTTGAAAGTGTTATTTCTAAAAATTCCAGACTTTGTTGATAAGAAATTAAATCCCTTGCCGGAACGRGAGAATGRTTATATCTTTATTAATAACCCAGGCTTTGTTATTTGTTTCGATATTTAATAGAATTATAAAAGTCTGTATTAATGGAATAAATCCCGCTTAATAGCAGGTTTTTTGTTTAATAAACTTGATTGTTAAGCTTTATCTCTGTGATTTAATGGCGGATAGCTTAGACCAAGTTGAAATTTGTATGGGTCTCGAGGAATATTTAAATATTAATGATGGTTTTATTTTTCTCTACCACAATTGGTATTGTTCTTTTGACAGTGGGACATACTCTGCATCATAATGGTCTCACGGTCACAGGGGTGATATTTCTATTATTCTCTATTCTGGCTATTGCACAGGATAGCGGTGAAGATGAAAAGAACAATAGATACTACGAAGGATATTAATAATGCTTACTTACTCAATTGATATATTAAAGAACATGTCAGATACTGAAGTAGAATTTGCTATGGTAAACGAAACTTAATCCAGGATTTGACCAATACMTGTCAGGTTATCGTATGCGTGACGGTACTCGATACAGTTCACGAGCAGATATGAATGACCGTAGTGCATTTGCTATTCTTTGATATTGAATCATGGAATGATATAATGCAAATTGCCGAGATGTACGATATGATGCCTAACTTTAAGAGTGAAGATGGTCGTCCGTTGTTAACTGTGCTACAATCTAAAACCGAAACGTACTTTCCGGTAACATTTGTGGAAAGTATGAGTCTGAATCCTAAACGCGCACTGTGCGAAGTGTATTTGCTTTTGGAGATAAGATAACGAACTTAATAGCAGAACCATATTTAATACATACTATAGCCGATGGCGAAAACCAGTTGATCTTAAACCACCCAGAAACTAATGGGTTTTTATCTATTATTTTTGCTGACGACTTTTTCAGAATCTTACCTTATTACTGAAGGTTACCCCGTACCTAAACCACTAAAGGAAGGTGAGAAACGAGTCATAACCAAAGGCAGTTCAAGTGTCACTCCTGTGAGCATTTAAGGCGAAATCCTGTAGGCCTAGTACACTATGTCCCTTATTGTGCGCACCCGGACAATGRGACTAACTACCTCCTTAAAGGTTCGTTACCTTACGAAGTAAAACACAACAAAAGTGCTTACTACTCTTTTGCGGTATTAAACACAAACCCTGAATCATATCTACTTGAAAAACAGAAAGAAGGAATCCACATGGAACAAAACTGCAAGCAATCAACTTACGCATCACCAGAAGAAGAACGCGCATTTGAAACACTAGACAATACCTTGCAAGCTAAAAAGGCTAGGGAAACTAGTATTGCCACCAGCGCAGATTCACAACGACCCACTCTTCGCGACCAACTTGCAATGGCAGCCTTACCTGGACTAATCGCAGAGTATCCGGGA
>VCMH01000157.1_pt1 | contig 9197 bp, 9 predicted proteins | sample 3385031 | NCBI WGS metagenome assembly VCMH01 (sample SAMN11833398, study PRJNA544312) | saline spring metagenome | isolation source: microbial filaments from arctic saline spring | place: Canada: Axel Heiberg Island, Nunavut | collected 2010-05 | reverse complement strand
GATGATAGGCCTTCTATTGTTGACGAGCGCGTCCGACTTGGAGATTGGGAGTTAGATACTGTTTTTGGAGTTCCATCAAGCGCTAGCTTAGTATCAATGGTTGATCGAACATCTAGAATCGCTCGCTTCATTAAAGTTAACACGAGAAAGTCAGACATCGTTAGCGCTGTCATCATTGAGCAATTACGAGCTTTAAACAGGCCTGTTCATTCATTAATTTCAGATAATGGCAAAGAGTTTTCACAATACCAAACGATGGCAAAAGAGCTTGGGACAGATTTTTATTTTGCCCACCCTTACTCTTCTTGGGAGCGTGGAACCAATGAAAATACCAATGGATTGTTAAGACGATTCTTTCCAAAAGGAACAGACTTCGATAAAGTAACTCAGGAAGAAATTGATTGGGTTGTTGATAAGCTCAACAATCGCCCAAGAAAGTGTTTAGGATTCAGAACACCTAATGAGGTGTTCTGGGAAATTAAAACTGTTGCACTTACGACTTGAATGTATCCCTTAATAAAGCTTTATCAGAACCAGTTTACTTTCGTACCGCTGATAATTTTTCGTCATTTAAACGCTTAGCTGAGCAACAGTCTTACGATATTTTGATGATAGCGCCTAACTTGGGTTATCAACTCTCTGTTGACGGGCTTTATAAACCCGTTATGCATGTTAGTTACCGACCTCAAGCCGTGTTTGTGGTGCCTAAAAACAGTACGATAAAGTCATTTTCAGACTTGAAGCATATGACTATTGCTTTCCCTCCCAGCCTCGCTATCACGACTAAGGTAGCCTATCAAAAACTGACAGAAATTGGCTTGCAGAAAGTAGACTATCAATCTGTTAATCGAAAATCACATCTAGAAAGTTTTCGTTGGCTAGCGTTAGAAAAATCGGATGCGGCCGCTTTGACTCTCTCTGTTTGGGAAGCTCTACCCAAAGCAGAAAAGAAGGAGTTTCGATCGTTAGGCTTGTCGAACTCGTCCCCCGGAATATTTATATTAGTAGAAGATCTAAAGTGGGTGGAACCGTTGAAAAAAGCCCTAATTTCATTTGAACAAAGCCCGCAGGGGCAAGCCTACTTTGAAGCCACTAAATTAATGGGCTACAACCCTATTACCGTCCAAGACTTGTCTGAAATAAAGGCTCTATATCAATGAAGCAACGTCCGGTTTATCAAAGCCATTTATTTCGCCAAATTCTGCAAAGCGTCTCTTTGGTCATGCTGCTAGTCTTGCTGGTTTTAGGGTTTCTATTACAGCAAACAATTCAGAACTCCATTCAAGAACAAGCCGCTTTAGTTAAAGAAAATATCTTGTCTTTAGCCGGAGATCAAGTAAAACGGTCGCTGTTAATTGAGGATATTTCGCAACTTAATTCGTTTTCTAAGCAGATTGTTGAAAATGAACGCAATAGCGTGATACAGGTAAAAGTTTTTATTGAAGGCGAGACTAAGCCATTAGCCGTGTATCCGTCGCTTATAGACACAAATAGTCAATGCCGGTTGGATTCTCTATCGGTTGTGATTAATGACATGCCGATTGGTCGGCTGGATGTTTGTTTCAATGAGATTGGGTTATCTGAAAGTTTACAAGGGTTAACCTCCGCGCTTTTTGTAATCATGTTTTTAGGTTTTGTGGGGTTGTTGATTCTGATCCTAAAAGTAGTGACACAACATATTGAACGTATTGATATCATTTCCAAAGCCATCAAACGCTACACGAAGGGGGATGAAAATGTTCAGGTCCACGTCAAAAATAGTAATGAGTTAGGCAGTCTCGAACAGTTTTTCAATGAAATGGTGAGTAAGGTTAGTCTGTCACAAGAAGAGACGCGACACATGGCCTTTTATGATCCACTAACGGACTTGCCTAATAAGTTAAAGTTAATTGAAGACTTGCCAGATAGAAAGCAAGCCTTTGCCGTCAATATATTTATTATTGAAGATTACGACCATATTGAACAGGTTTTTGGTGAAGTCTACACCAACCAGGTTATTCACTCTTTTGTTAGGCGCTTAAATCGGCACTTTATCGATGGTGTTATTTATCATGTGACCAGCGATGTTTTTATTGTTTTAGGCCGTCAGTTGACTGAAGAGATGGTGGCGTATTTGACCGGAAAATTAACGATTGGATTTAATGACCATCACGAAATTAATTTAAGCGTGAAGGGAGTCAGTTTTAATTGTGTGCCAGAACACGGGCTGGATGTGGCCAAAATGGTTTTAAGAATGGTGCGCCACACTAAAAACAAACCCATTACATTTATGCATTTGGATGACAATGCTTTTAAAAGAATTTTAAAGGGTTATCTGATTGCTGAAAACCTATTAAAAGGCAAGACCGAAGGGTTGCAGGTCTACGCTCAGGTTATTTATCCGATCCAATCCGGTGAGTGGCCGCATATTGAACTCTTGGTGCGGTATCAAGATCAAGAGCATGGCTTGCTGACACCCTATTTCTTTTTAGACCAGGTCATCGAGCTGGGTGGAATTGATGCGTTGGATCGATTTATGATGAGGCAAGCAGAAGCCTTATTAGCGCGCCATGTGGAGCACAAAATGATGGTGTTTATTAACTTAACGCCTGCCACCTTATTTAGCCGACATTTTAAAGAGTGGATACACGAGCAGCATAGCAACACCGATTTGCAAAAGCGCATGGTATTTGAGGTAAATGAAGGCTTCTTTATTGAAATGGGCGATGAAAGTACTCAGATGTTTAAGGAAATTAACAATGCGGGATTTAAACTGGCATTAGATGATTTTGGGAGTGGTTTTTCATCCTATAACTGGTTAAGTCAGTTGCCGATTAGTTATTTGAAAATTGATCGTAGCTTGATTGTGGTAGAAGGGCATAAGGCGGATACTGTATTGGCATCAATCTCTTCAATGGCGAATGACTTAGGGGTTGTCACCATTGTAGAGGGTGTGGAAACTGAAGCGCAATATCAACGCATTGTGAAGCACGGTTTCAACCAGATTCAAGGGTTTTATCTGGACATACCTGGGCCAGTGGAAGAAAAAGTCGAGAAGATTCTAAATATGGAATTGAAGTAACGCAGTAATTCCGCGTCCTTAACTGAGGTTTGAATGTCCAATAAACAAAAAGACCAACTGACCAGGCCTGGTCAGTTGGCTTTTAAATTTCTAGCACGCTTTTAACAGCTAATAATTACTTCCTATTTGCTTGACTGAGCTTGATAATGATTGGAGAAAGCACCAGTAAGGCAATTAAGTTGGGAATCGCCATCAGGGCATTCAATACGTCTGCCAGAATCAATACAGTATTAAAGTAGTTGGATAAAGCAGCACCCGCAAATATGGCCAATACCCAGAGGATACGGTAGCCGGTGATGACTTTAGTGCCGGCTAAATATTCGGCACAACGTTCCCCGTAATAGCTCCATCCAAGCAGGGTTGTGAAGGCGAAGACCGCTAAGGCAATAGCCACCACGACCGCTCCAAAATCAGAACCCAAGCCTGTCGTAAATGCCAGCGCCGTCAGCGGTGAACCTGTTTCACCACTCTGCCAAACCCCCGTCACCATAATCACCAATGCGGTCATGGTGCAGAGAATAATGGTATCGATAAACGTCCCCAACATGGCGATATGGCCTTGCTCAACTGGGTCATTGGTTTTTGCGGTCCGCGTGGGCAATCGGCGCAGTCCCCATGCCGGCCTCATTGGAAAATACACCTCGCGCCACGCCAAATTGAATCGCTAGGATAAGACTTGCMCCCGCAAATCCACCTGCGGCGGCACTGCCCGTGAAGGCACTTTCAACGATGGTCACTAAAGCGCCGGGAAGTTGATCGGCGTAGGAGCCTAATATATACAGCGAGAAACCAATATAGACAATGGCCATAATCGGCACTAAAGCGGTCGCCGTATGAGCGATGCGTTGGATGCCACCAAACATGACCAGTCCCACCAAAACCATCAACACTATGCCGGTAGCTTGATTATCAAACCCAAAGGCGGCTTCCATCGCGCCCGCAACCGCATTGGCTTGCACCATATTACCGATGCCAAACGCAGCGAAGGTACCGAACAGCGCAAATGCTACGGCAAGTGGTTTCCACTTTTCGCCCATCCCATTTTTAATGTAATACATTGGGCCGCCAACATGCCGACCTTCATCATCCGTTTCTCGATATTTTACCGCCAGTAAAGCTTCGCTGTATTTGGTTGCCATGCCGACCAGTGCCGTCATCCACATCCAGAAAATAGCCCCTGGTCCACCAATAAAGAGTGCGGCGGCTACACCGGCGATATTACCGGTACCAACGGTTGCTGACATGGCGGTCATTAAAGCGGCGAACGGACTGATATCGCCTTCCGCTTTTGAGTCACGACGTTTCCATAAAAGACTAAAGGCATAGAAGAGATTTCTTAATGGCAGAAAACGCAAGCGAATGGTTAAATACAGTCCTGTACCTAATAATAGGATCAGCATGACCGGTCCCCAAGCCCAACTGCTGGCGGTCGATAAAATGTCGTTAATTGATTCCATTGTCTGTTTCCCTTAAAAGTTTGAATTAACTTACCTGGAAAGTCCTGGGTTGTCGAGAAAAAGCGCTTTATCAATGGAGCAGATTCAAATGAATAATCCTAATCACTTAGGTGTTGAATCATCTATTTAAGTTTTTACGCGAAACATACAGCGTCGAGACTCTGTAGTAGAATATTCAACTCACATTTATAAATGTGATTAATTTAAATCAATCAAGGGAAGATCATGACGCTGCAAGTTCAATACAAAATTTTAGACAAACGCCTTGGCAATGAAATTGAAATGCCTCATTACGGTACTAAAGGTTCTGCAGGCTTAGATTTACGTGCATGTATTGATGAAGCGTTGACGATTGAGCCAGGTCAAACTGTTTTAATTCCGACCGGTATGGCGATTCATTTGGATGATAGTGGCTTGGCGGCCATGTTACTGCCTCGTTCTGGTTTAGGCCATAAACACGGGATTGTCCTAGGTAATTTGGTCGGCTTGATTGATTCGGATTATCAAGGGCCATTAATGGTCTCTTGTTGGAATCGTAGTGATGCCGCCTATACGGTAGAAGTCGGTGAACGCATTGCACAAATGGTGATTGTGCCGGTTTTACAGCCAGTCTTTACGGAAGTTGCCGAGTTTGGTGATGCCACTCAACGTGGCGAAGGTGGCTTTGGCCATACAGGCACTCAATAAAGCAAACAACGCGTTGTTTTAACGGCTCCAAAATAAAAGCCATCAGACCTACCAGGCCTGGTGGCTTTTTTGTAGTTTGAATAGGCCGTTAGGCATTTTTATAAAATGGTATTTAACTGTTTTCAGGTGCTTGATAGGTTTTTACGAACTCAGCAATCTTTCGAACGGCCAACGTTAACTCTGTTTGAGTGGTGGTATAGGCTAAACGGACATGTTGATTGGCTTGGTAGTCACCGAAATCACGTCCTGGAGTAATAGCTACGCCAGTGGCTTGCAATAAGTCGGAGCAAAAGTTTTCAGCATTATCGGTAAATTCAGAAACATCCCAATAGAGATAGAACGCCCCTTGCGGTAACGTGTTTAGGCGAAAACCAGCCTCTCGCATGCTGTGATAGAGGGTGTTACGGCGAGATTCAAAAGTCTGCCTGCGTTGTTCTAGGTCGGCTAGAGCGTCGGCTTCTAATACTCGTAAAGCACCATGTTGTGAGGGTGTAGGGGCCGCTAAAAACAGATTTTGGCCGAGTCGCTCTAACACGGGCATAAGAACATCGGGGGCGATACACCATCCTAAACGCCAACCCGTCATGCTAAAAAACTTAGAGAATGAGTTAATGACAATGACATTGTCCGGTAAGTTTTTATGTGCCAAGATGCTTTCTGCAGGGCGTTCATAAACCAGTCCTTGATAGATCTCATCCACTATCAAGTAAGAGTTTTTCTCAGCCAGAAAGTTCGCCATAGCAAGCAGTTCCGCTTGTTCAATAATCGTCCCCGTTGGATTGGCCGGGCTGGCGACCATAACGGCTTTAATGCCTGGCTGCCAATGGGTCTTGAGCAATTCGTTATTCAATTGGTATTGCGTGTCATGGCCAACCGGCACTCCAATAAGCTGACCTTGTAGCAATTTTACAAATTGACGATTACAGGGGTAGGCGGGATCGCTCAATAATACTTTATCCCCGGGGTTAAGAATGGCGGTTAATACCAAATGCAAAGCACTGGAGGAACCCGGGGTAATCATAATATTGTCGGCGGCGACGTCTGCGTGATAAAAGCTTTGGTAAAAATGGCTGAGTTTGTCTCTTAAAGCGGGCAGACCAAGCGTGGGCGTGTAATGCGTTAATCCCAAGGCGGCGGCCTGTGTTGCGGCTTCATGGACACAGGGCAATGATGGAAAATCCGGTTCGCCGATCTCCATATGGATTATTTTTTTGCCCGCCGCTTCCAGAGCCTTAGCCTCACCCAGAATCTTCATGACGTGAAACGGTTGGATCTGCTCTGCAATCTGGGAGATAGAGGCTTTAAAGGGGCTTTTATTCATGAAGGATTTTCTTTTATTTAGGTCTGGTTTAGGAGGTTTTAAGAGAGTGCAGCAAATAAAACTGAGAAACTTATTATAGAGTGCATGAGCCATTAAACAAAATGCTTATCTAGTGGTAAAATAGTGCCAACTTTTTTTAAATAATATGCGCTTGGATTGTCTTTTATAGAGACACCAGGCCAAGTAGGAGTAAAAATGCCTTCATTTGATATCGTCTCAGAACTGGATAAACACGAATTAACTAATGCACTTGATCAAGCCAATAAAGAAGTCACGACACGTTATGACTTCAAGGGCACTGATTCAAAATTTGAACTTAAAGAGACCACGGTCACGATGCATACGCAGTCGGATTTTCAATTAGATCAGATGTTTGATATTTTGGTTCAAAAAACGAATCGTCGTGGCATTGATGTTAAATGTATGGAGCGCAAAGACGCTGATGTACAGCTTAAAACGGCTAAGCAAGAAATCGAGATGAAAGAAGGTCTAGATGCGGCGATGATTAAGAAAGTCATTAAAGCTATTAAAGACGCTAAGCTTAAAGTCCAGACAGCGGGTCAAGGTGATAGTGTGCGTGTAACCGGCAAAAAACGTGATGATTTGCAAGACACGATGCAGATGTTACGCGGTATGGAAGATCTAGAGTTGCCTTTGCAGTTCAATAACTTTAGAGATTAATTTTCTTCATTAGAATGGTAAAGATAGATACCTATGAGAGCACAGAAAAGCATGAACTTAAATAAAGCACAAGCTCAGAATATCGCATCAGTATTAGCGGAATCCTTACCGTATATTCAACGTTTTTCCGGCAAAACGATTGTTGTCAAATATGGTGGCAATGCCATGATTGATGAAAAGCTTAAAGAAGGCTTTGCGAGGGATATTGTGTTGATGAAATTAGTCGGCATGAACCCAATTGTGGTGCATGGCGGTGGCCCGCAAATAGGTAATCTACTCGAGCGTATTGGTAAAGAGTCTGAATTTGTGCAAGGTATGCGGGTGACCGATGCTGAAACCATGGATATCGTTGAGATGGTGTTGGGTGGTCAAGTTAATAAAGAGATTGTTAACTTGATACATCAGCATGGTGGTAATGCTGTTGGACTCACGGGCAAAGATGGTAATTTGATTAGCGCGACTAAATTGGAAATGCGTCGTGATGCCCCAGAGCTTAGTGCACCTGAAATTATCGATTTAGGCCATGTCGGTGAAGTGGAAAAAATCAATACTAAAGTTTTGGATATGTTAATTCAAGGTGATTTTATCCCGGTGATTGCTCCTGTTGGTGTCGGGGTTGATGGTCATTCATATAATATCAATGCTGATTTAGTGGCGGGCAAAATCGCTGAAGCCATGGGGGCTGAAAAACTCATACTGTTAACCAATACAGCAGGATTATTGGATAAACAAGGCCAGTTGTTAACCGGTTTGAATGCGTTGAGCGTCGCTACCTTAGTGGCAGATGGTACGATTTATGGCGGGATGCTACCTAAGATACAGTGTGCCTTAGACGCCGTGGCAAATGGAGTGCACTCTTCACATATTATTGATGGTCGAGTTGAGCATGCTGTTATGCTCGAAGTCTTCACGGATGATGGTGTAGGTACCCTAATTACTAAATAATCACGCTATTTTCTGTGATGAAAGTCGCAGGATTAATGAGTTTTTGAATAACTAAAATTGAATTAATAAAAAGGAAGAGAGCATGGATTTAGATATGATTGTAAATGAATACGCCATGCCTTGGGGCATCAAGATTGCCATGGCACTCCTGATCTTTGTGGTCGGTAAATTTGTCGTTAAGATGGTCGTTAGTCTGGTTAAAAAGTTGTTAAGCCGCTCTCCATCGATGGATGAGATGTTGATTAATTTTATCTCTTCCATTGTTAATGCCGTGTTAATTCTATTTGTCATTATTGCGGCTTTAGACCAATTGGGTGTCGATACGTCATCATTAGTCGCTTTGATCGCCGCGGCTGGCCTAGCCATTGGTTTGGCATTACAAGGTTCTATGCAGAACTTTGCGGCCGGTGTCATGATTTTGGTTTTCAAACCATTCAAGAGTGGTGATTTTGTTGAAGCCGGTGGCGTGTCAGGTGTGGTGGAGAATGTACAACTGTTCAGCACAACCATGCGTACCACTGACAACAAAGAAGTGATTGTGCCAAACGGTGGTATCTATAGTGGTCCGATTACCAACTACTCGGCACGTGATACACGTCGGGTTGATATGGTTTTTGGGATTGGTTATGACGATGATCTTCGTAAAGCCAAAGCTATTCTTGAAACATTGGTCGCTGAAGATGAACGTATTTTAAAAGATCCCGCGCCAGTGGTAGCTCTGTCAGTTTTGGCGGAAAGCAGTGTCAACTTTATTGTACGCCCTTGGGTGAATTCAGAAGATTACTGGAAAGTCTCTTGGGAGATGAATGAGAAAGTAAAATTGGCTTTTGATGAGGCTGGTATCTCAATACCTTATCCACAAATGGATGTACATTTACATAAGCAACCTGCTGAGTAATTGGCTTGGTTTATATTGTCTTAAATCAAGACTAGTTCGTTTTAAAAGCCACTCTTTAAGTGGCTTTTTTGTTTCGATACATTCAAGTCGTAAGTGCAACAGTTTTAATTTCCCAGAACACCTCATTAGGTGTTCTAGTCGTCGTGT
>VCMH01000306.1_pt1 | contig 9254 bp, 9 predicted proteins | sample 3385031 | NCBI WGS metagenome assembly VCMH01 (sample SAMN11833398, study PRJNA544312) | saline spring metagenome | isolation source: microbial filaments from arctic saline spring | place: Canada: Axel Heiberg Island, Nunavut | collected 2010-05 | reverse complement strand
GTTGGTGGCAATGTTGACGCCTTTATCGGTGGCTTGGGCCGATAAAATAACCGCAATCAGTAACTCGAATGGGGTGCTGTAATTCAGTTCTGTTTCTGGATTAGGAATGGCAGCACTTAAACGCTCAAAAATTTCTAGGCGGTTCTGTTTATTCATAAGGGGTTAGCCGTGTATTAACAATAGACATTTATGATTCGATTTTAATGGGTGAACTCACCGCAATTGGAATGCCGAGCTCTTTCCCGAAAATATTTTGTTGTTTGGCTATTTTTTTAGCATCCATATAATTTTTAAGGGCAATCAATAGTCCTAGACCAATAAAAGCCCCTGGCGGTAAAGTGGCCAACAATACACCTTGGTAGCTGTCACTCAAATGCAGCGTCCAGTCACGAGCGCCTTCTCCAAACATCAAGTAGGCTTGATCAAATAGAGTACCGTTACCAATCATCTCACGTAATGCGCCCAAGAAAACCAGCACGAACAAGAATCCAATACCCATAAAGAACCCATCGACTATCGCTTTGTCGACGCTGTTTTTTGAGGCATAGGCTTCAGCACGGCCTAAGATCGCGCAGTTAGTGACAATTAATGGAATGAAGATCCCTAAAATACCGTGCAGAGTATGGAAGTAAGCGTTCATTAATAGATCGATCATGGTCACGGCCGTAGCAATAATGGCGATAAAGACCGGAATTCGAATTTCATCGGAGACATGGTTACGAATGAGCGAGACCAATATGTTCGACATCAGCAAAACAAACATTGTCGCCAGACCCAATCCCAGGCCATTAACGGTGTTATTGGAGACGGCAAGGAGCGGACATAATCCCAATAAGGCCACCAGCGCTTGGTTATTCTTCCACAAGCCGTTGTCCATAATCCCTTTGTATTCTTGCCAGCGTGATTTTCTATCGCTGTTCTCAAGTGGGATCGTTGCTGAATCAGTTGTAGTATCAGGAGCCGATGAATTGTTTGATAAATTACTCATATAAATATTCTCCGTGTTCATTGATGAACATTAGGGCTTTTTTAACCGCACCAATCACCGCGCGCGGGGTAATGGTCGCGCCGGTAAATTGATCAAAATCTCCGCCATCTTTTTTGACGGCCCAGCGTGGTTCATTCTCAGCCCTGACACTGCGGCCATTAAACTCAAGTATCCACGGAATTTTTTTAAGTTCGATTTTGTCACCTAGACCCGGAGTCTCCTTATGTTTTAAAACACGCACTCCTGACACTCGACCATCGGGAAGCACCCCGATTAACATCGTGATGTCACCACTATAACCCTTGGTGGCGGTGGTGGTAAAAATAAGGCCAGCAGGTTGCTGATTTTTTCGGGCTCTGTAAAAGGTAATCGGGTTTTCTGTGCCTAATAGCTCTAACGTTTGTGGGTTTGAGAGTTGCTTTGTATCGGTCAGTGGGTCATTGTCATATAAATCAATTGGCAACACTTGATTGAACGTTTTGAGCAGGGTCTCTTTTTCGGCTAAAGCAATCACGGGTGACGTGAAGTAGCGAACCGTGAGTAACAAGACAATACTGATAAAGACAAATAGGCTTAATTTTAAGGCTGAATTAAACATGCTTTTGATGATAGTCTTGAACGTTATTTTGGGTGAAGCAATAGGTTTATCCATTTGTCATCATCCTAGCGTTTATGACCGAAGACACGCGGTTGCGTATATTGGTCAATTAAAGGTACGGCAATATTCATCAAGATGATTGCAAATGCAATCCCATCCGGAAAAGCACCCCAGCTACGGATTACATACACCAAGACACCAATCCCACAGGCATAAATAAAGCGGCCTTTAGGCGTCGTGCTGGCCGTAACCGGGTCGGTGATAATAAAGAAGGCCGCCAGCATGGTGCCGCCCGAAAGCAAGACAAAGTCTACCGGCGGATAGGTACTAGGATCAACCGTATGAAAGATAAAGCCCATCAACGCTAAGCTACCTAAAAATCCAACCGGAAACTGCCAGCGAATGGTGCGGTTATAGAGCATCCATAATCCACCTGCCATAAAGGCGATATTAATCCAGGCCCAGCTGTTTAAGCCGAATAAAAAGTGGGTGGATTTAGTGTCTATAGTGGCCTCTGGATTAATGATATCGGTCACATTTATACCCTGTGAAATACCCACTCGAAGTTCATTCAGTGGAGTCGCACCGGTAAGAGCGTCCATTGAAATACTCGGTATCTGTCCTGTAAAGATCAGTTGGATTGAATCCATAAAGCCCATGTAATAACCACTGATTTCTGAAGGGGAAATCCACAAGGTCATCTGCACAGGGAAAGAGATGAGTAGGAATGCATAACCCAACATGGCTGGGTTAAATGGGTTGTAACCCAGGCCACCATAGAGGTGTTTACCAAAAATCAATGCAAAGGTGCTGCCGCTGACAATTACCCACCAAGGTGCTCCGGGTGGAATGCAAAAGACAAGGCCAGTAATGGTTATTAAAGCGCTCATGTCTGTCATAAAAGGCAGCACTGGGCGGCCTCTTAGTTTCAACATGATATATTCAACCACCAATAAGGTCATGACGGCCAATAACCATTGGACGACAATGCCAAAGCCAAAAATATAGATATAAACCAGCAGTGCAGGGAGTGCGGCAATCTGTACTTGGAGCATCAACTTACGGACATTTTGATTATTATGCGCGTAGGGTGAGGATGATAGGGTCGGTTGACTCACTTAGTTCGTCTCCTGTTGTTTTGCTTGTTCAGCTTGCGCTGCTTGTTCGATTTTTTTAGCCTTAAGATCGGTAGCGCGTTTAACCGCGGCTTGCATGGCTTTTTTACGTTTTGCTTGCGCAGCATCGTCTACGGGTTTATCGGATTGTTTCGTAGCCGCCGCTTGTATTCGTTGTGCTTTAACGGCCGCTCGGTCCTTGCTAACCGCCGCCTTACGGGCTTGTTCCTTTTCTAAAGCGGCAGACGTGCTTGGCGTGTTGTGATTGCTTTGGGTTAAATCAGTTGTTTGTGCCGATGTTAGCTCCGTTGACAACTCACGGCTTCTAGCCGTTGCAGGTGCTTTATCGGCCGCCACGTTTGAATCGAGTTTGCGACTGTTGGAAACGATTTCAGAAGCCGAGTTTTCTGTGGCTATTTGTTTTTTTACAGCGCGTTTCTTGGCGGCTTCCACGGCCGCTTTTTTTGCGGCGGCTTTAGGATCAGGGGTGTTGGCCGTTTCAATGGTCTCAGGTTTGTTTTGGTCAATATTATTGGCGGCTTTCTTTGCTAATGCCCGTTTTTTAGCAGCGGCCATAGCGGCATTTTTAGCGGCTGTTTTTGGGTTTTTTTCACTTCCAGCGGCTTCGCTGGCTTTTTGAGCCGCCTCGATCGCTTTTCGACGTGCAGCCGGTATCTTTTCTTGAGCAGGCGCTTCTGAAGAAGCAATGTCAGAATCAGACTCGCTGCTGTCAGTCGTAGATGCGCTCTTCGACTTGTCTGCGCGTCGAGACGCCGCCGCTCGAGCCGCTGCTACGGCCGCACTTGGCTTTTTAGCGGGTGCGACAGTCGATTCAGGGGATTCACCCGACTGAGCCAACTTATCAGCCACTTGCTTTTTAACCGCATCTTTTTTCGCTTGAAGACGAGTTTCGCGTTCTAATTTTTCACGTTCAATTCGCGCCAATCTAAATTCATGGCGCTGTCTACCGAGTTCAGCCGCTTTGTCCTCTTCTTGCATGACTTTAATCTCGGATTTCGCGTGGCGGTAGTATTGCACTAATGGAATATGACTTGGGCAAACATAACTGCAACAGCCACATTCGATACAATCGGCAATGTTGAGTTTTTCAACTTTATCAAACTCATGTGATTGGCTGTACCAATACATTTGCTGTGGCAGTAGGTTCACAGGGCAAGCATCCATACACTCGCCGCAACGAATACAAGGCATTTGCATTTCGATTGGTTCAGGCGGATTAGCCAAAATGCAGTTAGTGGTTTTAATGACCGGCACTTCATTATCTAGGACTTGAAAGCCCATCATCGGCCCACCCATTACGAGAGGATAATCGATTTCAGTTTTAGGTTGGGCAGCATTGGCAAGAACGGCAAAAGGCGTACCTATTAAGGCCTGGATATTAAACGGTGAATTTAAGCCTAAGCCTGAAACAGTCACCAGTCGAGACGTAAGGGGTTCACCCAATGTTACCGCGCGATAAATAGCGGTATAAGTGGCCACATTCATCATTAATAGACCTAAATCTACGGAATGCAGTTCGTAAGGGACTTCAATACCAGTTAATTCTTGAATCAACTGTTTTTGACCGCCCATAGGATAAACGGTGGGTACCGTATGAATTTCCACTACTGTATTGGCAGCGGCGACTTGCATCGCTTTAATGGCTTCTGGTTTATTTGATTCAATACCACAAAGGAGTTTAGTCGCGCCTAATGCTTCGGCAACCATCATTGCGCCTTGAATAATTTCGTGCGCGTTAGTCTGCATAAGCAGATCATCACAAGTGATAAACGGCTCACATTCTGCACCATTAATAAGAAGCGTATGCACCTTACCTTTTTCCTTAGGCAGTTTGGCATAGGTTGGAAAGCCTGCGCCGCCCATGCCTATAATGCCGGCATTAAACAGAATGTCTTTAAAGCCTTGAGGTGTGGTAGGCAGTTTGCCACTGACTTTTAAGGCATTGTCTATCGCGGTCTCTTTGTGATCCGGCTTAATGACAATAGACATGGCTTTAAGGCCAGAGGCATGCGGTAACGAGTAGGCTTCTATGGCTTCAATAAAACCGGACGTCGGTGCATGAACAGGCACAACTAACGCTTTATTGGCATCTTTATGCGATTGCGCAATCAGTTGATTCTTTTTGACATAGCTACCCACTTCAACCAATAGCTCGGCTGGCTGACCTAATTGTTGTTGTAATGGCAGGATTAGGCGGTCTGGAATAATCTGCGGTCGTATCGGTTGGCGCGAAGATAAAGATTTATTATATTTCGGAAAAACGCCACCATGAAATCGATATAACCAGCGTTTGGCCACCGGATAAACTAAGGCCACTTTTTGGATTAGACGTTGAGTCAGAGAAGTACTCACTTTTCACTTCCTTGATCTGTTGTGATTGCTGCAATCGCTGCGTCTGCTGGGTCAGGCCATTGCCAGTTGGCGGTGGTGGTTTCGGCGGGACGCATTTCAATGCAGTCTACTGGACAAACGGGTACACACAAGTCACAGCCAGTACACTCAGATTGAATGACGGTATGCATTAGCTTGGTGGCTCCTACAATGGCATCCACCGGGCAGGCTTTGATACATAAAACACAGCCAATACAGATATCCTCATCAATAAAAGCGGTTGTTTTTATCTGAGTCTCTGTATCAGGGGCATTCATCTCTTTGGGTTCGCGCCCTGTGATCTCAGAGATCAGAATCATGGTTTCAGTGCCACCTGGAACACACAAATTGACGTCGGCTTCTCCCTTAGACAAAGCATCTGCATAAGGTTTACAGCCTGGATAACCACATTGACCGCATTGTGTCTGCGGCAAAACATGATCAATCTGTTCTGAAAGTGGATTACCCTCTACCTTAAAGCGGATAGCCGCATACCCTAGGAGTAAACCAAATAACAGTGCTAAGCCGATAAAAATAATAAGTGCTTCAATCATAAATTCTACCAGGCCTGCCTATACCAATCCGCCAAAGCCCATAAAGGCCATGGACATAAGTCCTGCAGTAATCAACGCAATCGGCGCCCCTTTAAAAGGAACGGGCACATCGGCAACATCGATACGTTCACGAATAGAGGCGAAGAGTACCATGACTAAGGTGAAGCCAACAGCCGCCCCAAACCCAAATACCGCAGATTCAATAAAATCATTTTTCTCGCCGACATTTAATAATGCCACACCTAGCACGGCACAGTTTGTGGTAATTAACGGCAAGTAGATGCCGAGTACTTGGTAAAGTGCAGGACTCGTTTTGTGAATCGCCATTTCGGTAAAACCTACCACAGCGGCAATCGCTAGAATAAAGGCGATAGTTTGTAAGTATTCTAAACCGAAAGGTTGCAATAGATAGGTGTAGATAATGTAACTTAAAACCGATGAAAGGGTCAGCACAAAAGTGGTCGCCAATCCCATGCCTAAAGCGGCATCGGTTTTTTAGAGACACCCATAAAAGGACAAAGTCCTAAGAACTTAACCAGTACGAAGTTATTGACGAAGACGGTGCTTATCAATATCAAAACGTAATCTTGCATAGGTTATTCTCCTTTTTATAAGCGAATTATAAGTTAGCTATAATGGCTGGTGTAGCGAGTAAAATTGAATTATTTAACTCGCATACCCGGCGTTGCACCATCGTCCGGAGACAAAATGTACAAATCACTGCCACCAGGGCCAGCGGCCAGAACCATGCCTTCCGACATGCCAAAACGCATTTTACGGGGTGCTAAGTTAGCGACCATTACTGTCAATTTACCGATTAACGCTTCTGGTTCGTAGGCTGATTTAATGCCTGCAAACACCTGGCGCTGTTCAAAACCAATATCCAACGTTAATTTGAGTAACTTCTTGGCTTCAGGTACAGCTTCAGCATTGATGATTTTCGCGATACGTAGATCAATCTTGGCAAAGTCATCAATGCTGATTTCCTCGGCAAGTGCATCAAACTCCGGTTTCTCAACAACTTCCTTTGCTGGTTTGGATTTTTTATCGCCTTTTTTACCATCAGGGACTGTGCTGGTCGTGTTAAGTGAAGAGGCGGAAGCATCAACCATTTTCTGGATAGGTTCCATCTCTAAACGTGTTAATAGAGCTTTGAATTTGCTAATCTCATGATTCATCAAGGGCGTTTTAATATCGTTCCATTGACCGTGGGGAAGATTTAAAAAATCATTTGATTTCTCGGCCGTCACGGGCAGTACCGGTGTTAAATAACTCATCAAGACGCGGAACAGATTAAGGCTGATGCTGACACACTCATGTAGCTCAGCTTCTTTACCTTCAGTTTTAGCAAGTACCCAAGGCGCCGCCTCAGCGATGTACTCATTAGCCTTGTCCGCTAGAGCCATGATTTCACGCATGGCATGGCCATAATCACGTGACTCATACAGACCGGCGATTTCTTCAGACTTATCGATAAAGCTTTGATATAAAGCCGTCGATTCAGGCGTCCATTTATCATTCAATTTACCATCAAATTTCTTCATGACAAAGCCTGCACTTCGGCTGGCAATATTGACGACCTTACCGACTAGATCTGAATTGACTCTTTGGGCGAAATCTTCCAAGTTTAAATCAATGTCATCAATGCGGCTGGTTAATTTGGCGGCATAGTAATAACGTAGGTATTCAGGGTTAAGATGGTCTAAATAGGTTTTAGCCATAATAAAGGTGCCACGAGATTTAGACATCTTTTGACCATCAACCGTTAAAAAACCATGTGCGAAGACGGCTGTTGGGGTTCTATAGTTGGCGCCTGATAGCATTGCTGGCCAGAATAGAGCGTGAAAGTTGATAATGTCTTTACCTATGAAATGATAAAGTTCTGCTGTCGAATCTTCTTTCCAATATTCATCAAAATCAAATCCTGTTTTGTCACAGTAAGCCTTAAAACTCGACATGTAACCAATCGGTGCGTCTAACCAAACGTAGAAAAACTTGCCAGTTTCACCCGGGATTTCAAAACCAAAGTAGGGCGCATCACGAGAAATATCCCAACCACGCAGACCACTTTCGAGCCACTCATCTAATTTATTGGCGATTTGCTCCTGTAGATGCCCTTCACGTGTCCAAGTTTTCAACATCTCTTCGAACTGGCTGAGCTCAAAGAATAGATGGTCGGTGTCTTTTTCAATAGGAGTGGCACCGGATACGGCTGATTTTGGATCGATTAAATCCGTTGGACTGTAGGTTGCACCACAGACTTCGCAGTTATCGCCGTATTGGTCTTCCACTTTACATTTTGGGCAGGTTCCTTTGATAAAGCGGTCGGGTAAGAACATCTCTTTTTCAGGATCGTAAAACTGAGAGATGGTTTTACGTGAAATGTAGCCCTTCTCTTTTAAGCGCAGGTAGATATGTTCTACAAGTTCTTTGTTCTCAATCGAATTGGTGCTGTGGTAATGGTCAAATTTAACATTAAATCCAGCAAAATCAGCTTGGTGTTCTTCAGATGACTTGGCAATTAAAGTCTCTGGCGTAATACCTTCTGCTTGAGCGCGCAACATGATTGGCGTGCCGTGTGCGTCATCAGCACATACATAGGTACAAGTGTTGCCACGCATTTTTTGAAAACGCGACCAGATATCAGTTTGGATGTACTCCACCAAATGTCCTAAATGGATAGGACCGTTAGCATAAGGCAGGGCACTGGTAATCAAAATTTTTCTAGGCGTTGGGGCTATATCTGACATCTGGTTTCCACTTTGTTCGTAAGGGGCTTTTCTTGGCACGCGCTTGTCTATTAAGGCGCTTAAATTAACCCGTTATTATAGTTGTTTTATGCCCAAAGTGTGACTCTCTTAGGCTTGAAAAAACTAGATTAGTTATTTCACGCATTGTGCGATTTATGACTCTTGACTATGATAAATGTTTTAAAATGAATATTTCTCACTATAAGGAAGTGTTATGAGTCTGAATACAGTGGTCAATGGCGAGGTCGTTACTATCTCTATTGACGGAATTTTTGATGTCAGTGTTTATGAGCTGTTTAAAGAGGCTTGTAGTGAATACATCAGCGACACCGCTCAATTTGTAATTGATATGGATAAAACTACTTATGTGGACAGCTCCGCTTTAGGTATGTTGCTTTTATTGCGTGAAAAAACCCAAGGTGATAAAAACCGTGTGGCTCTATGTGATTTGTAGTGGGTAATGCGATAATAGCACCATGAATAGTACTACTTTATTTAGCATGGCTCTTGGCCTGCAATCGCCTTGGCAAGTGAATGACATTTCGTTTTCTGATGATGGAAGCACTCGCAAAGAGCTTCACCTACATATCGGTTTTGACCGAGGCTCACGTTTTCCAGATGAGACCGGTGTCGCCTGTCCAGTGCATGACACCGTGACACGTGAGTGGCAGCATTTAAACTTCTTTGAGCACCATTGTTTTTTGCATTGTGCTGTGCCGAGGATAAAAACAACCGATGGCAAAGTGGTGACGGTTGATGTGCCGTGGTCTCGYSYTGGCAGTGGTTTTACCTGTTGTTTGAGGCATTTGCAATGGCACTCATTGAGCGGGAAATGCCGGTAAATCGAGTGGCTGTCGT
>VCMH01000117.1_pt1 | contig 9266 bp, 8 predicted proteins | sample 3385031 | NCBI WGS metagenome assembly VCMH01 (sample SAMN11833398, study PRJNA544312) | saline spring metagenome | isolation source: microbial filaments from arctic saline spring | place: Canada: Axel Heiberg Island, Nunavut | collected 2010-05 | reverse complement strand
TTTAAAGTGGTACGCGAGCTGGGTTTAGACACGTCGTGAGACAGTTCGGTCCCTATCTGCCGTGGGCGTTGGAAATTTGAGGGGGGCTGCTCCTAGTACGAGAGGACCGGAGTGGACGAACCGCTGGTGTTCGGGTTGTTATGCCAATAGCATTGCCCGGTAGCTACGTTCGGAAAGGATAACCGCTGAAAGCATCTAAGCGGGAAACCTGCCCCATGATTAGATTTCCCTAGACTTTAAGTCTTCTGAAGGGCCGTTAGAGACTATGACGTTGATAGGCAAGGTGTGGAAGAGCAGCAATGTTTGAAGCTAACTTGTACTAATTACCCGTGAGGCTTAACTATACAACTCAAAAGTAACTTTTGAGTACGTGACTAAAAGTAAGTTGTGATATACCTTGAGTGTATCGATATATATGACTGTATAACCTATATACAAAGCGATAAGATCTATTGCAAATGAGAGCGGCGCCCTTTAAAAAGCGCCGCTTGAAAAGAACATTAAGAGTTGATGATTTATTGATCTGATTCGACTTTTAGTACCAAATTGCTTGGTGACAATAGCGAGATGGAACCACCTGATCCCATTCCGAACTCAGTAGTGAAACGTCTTAGCGCCGATGGTAGTGTGGGAGTTCCCATGTGAGAGTAGGTCATTGCCAAGCTTATATTCTAAAAACCCGTGTTGCCCTTAGGCTTCGCGGGTTTTTTTTGCCTGGGTTTTCTGTCCGAATAGCCAATTCAGATACTTTAGAACTCCTTTCTCAATCCTTTTGACCAATGGGCTTTTAAAACGATGTTTTAAAGCACTACTAGAGCCGTCTATTTAGATAATCAATATCATGCGCAGGGTGCGTTTTATTAGCTGTTGGAGAGGGTCTATAAAGAGTTTTTTGAGTTTAAGGATTCTTAACCAAATTAATGTTTCTATTCTTGAGTTAGATGGCCATTTACAGCAGACTCTTACAATCACTAGGACGTCGTGATATATAAAATATCACCTTAAAATCTTGTATAATACCCAAATAATATATGTGCGTTCGTAGCTCAGCTGGATAGAGTACTGCCCTCCGGAGGCAGGGGTCGGAGATTCGAATTCTCTCGAGCGCACCATCTCTATTTGATAATACATTTCTTATAAAATTCTAAGCCTTAACTACCTGTAACTCATTCCAGCGTGTAGTACACCTAGGCGACATTAAATTTCGATTCATCTTCCAACTCTGTTGTTGTAGTCCACTATTTGCCAGTTGCAGACTGCCTTTGCCCATTCTGTGGTTCATTTGATCCATTACCGACATTAAGGCATCTGATTTTTGATTACCTGAATACTGTGGGTTGGGTGCGAACAGGTCCGTTTGGAGAGAGCCTTTTGGATTGATTTTCGATAAGCTGACACTGGCTTTTAAATATTGAAAGCCCGGTTTCCAAATTTGTTTTAAGGCGCGAAGAGTCATTTTGCTAAGTAATACGGTGCTATCGCTAGGGTAGACCAGTGGTAGGTTTATTTGGTTATGATACTGGAGAATATTTTCTCTATAGGGCGGTGTGGTGATGTAGACGGTGACCATTTGGCAAGTGCCATTTTGACCGCGCAATTTTTCCGCGGCTACCGCAGTATAGCTGGCCACTGCTTGGCGCATTTCATCAAAGTGCTCGACCAATTGGCCAAAAGAACGTGACGAAATAATCTGTTTCTTCTCAATGATATTTTCGGCATGATGATCAGCTGATTTGGCTAGAGTGTTCTCATGAAAAGGTAAGCAGGCCTGGCCATTTAACTCTAATAGTGTTCGTTCTACATTCACGGAATATTGTTGTCTAATTGTTTTTGGATCACTGTACTTTAAATCGTAGGCCGTCAGAATGTTTTGTGATTCTAATTTCTGCGATAACTGCTTACCAATTCCCCAGACTTTACCGACCTTGACCGTTTTATACAAAGCGTCTTGTGTCTCCTGTGATAAGCAAGTTAGATCCAAAACATCCTTGAGATGTGGGTTTTTTTGGCAAGGTGATTGGCCAACTTGGCTTGAGTTTTGGATGCGCCAATTCCCACTGCGACTGGAATACCTATCCATTGATGAATTTTTTGCTTAAGTTGCTGAGCATAAAGTGACAAATCCTCTTTAATGAGGTTTGAAAAGTCCAAAAAGCTTTCGTCAATTGAGTAAATCTCTTGTCGAGGTGCAAATTGTGCGCTTATATTGTGCATGCGCTGGCTCATGTCTCCATAGAGTTCGTAGTTAGAGCTAAATACCGCAGTATTGTGTTTTTTAAGTAAGGTAGCGACCTTAAAATAAGGTTGAAACATCATGCTGTCTTTGCGGGCACCGTGATAACCACCTCGCTCAAATGGTTGGTTTAAATATTGATCTAGCTTTTTCGCTAAGCTATTGGCGGCCACAATGCAGCCATCATTATTTGAAAGTACAACGACGGGTCGATTTATCAGGACGGGATTGAATGCTATTTCGCATGAGGCATAAAAAGAGTTCCCATCGACCAGAGCGTATTTTTTCATATTTATTGTTCTTCAATTATTTAGTTTATTTAAGTGAGCTATTTGCACTATTCCAGTATACTATGAAAACGGTTACATAAATCAAGCTAAGTATTTAACAGAGTAGGTTTTAAAGTTTTATGAGTAATACAATCGACAAACGTGGTGGGATTCGTCAAGGAGCAGGACGTAAGAAAGGGTCTGGTAAGTTTGGTGAGCCAACCAAAGTGCTCAGAGTTCCTGAGTCAAAAGTAAGTGAAGTTCAGGCTTGGTTAAATTTATCAAAGAGCCAGAGTAAAGCGGGTGTAAAGGCGTCTACTTTTTCTGAGGTAGAGTTAGGAATCAGTATTAATAAATCACAGCAAGAATGCTCTGAATTTGCTTGGTATCTACCTGCTAATGATGTCAATTTTATTGAGATACCTCTTTACAGTCATAAAGTGGTAGCCGGGTTTCCAAGTCCTGCGGATGACTATATAGAGCAACGATTAGATTTAAATGAGAAGTTGATTCGAAACAAAGAAGCTACATTTTTACTGGTCGTACAAGGTGATTCCATGCAAAAGATCGGTATTAAAGATGGTGATACTTTGATCGTCGATCGGAGTTTGGAGCCTAAGGATGGAAAGATTGTGATTGCGGCATTAGATGGCGAATTAACGGTAAAGCGCTTATCTATGAAGTCTACTGGGACATGGTTAGTGCCTGAAAATGATGACTATCCACCGATTTTAGTCAGAGAAGAATCTGATATTGTGATTTGGGGGGTCGTGACTTCTGCAATATCACAATTTTAGAATGAGCAAATGGGTTAAGCTCACTTCGTATTATAGCCACATAAAACGATAAACTTTTCAAATAAAAAATGTATTAGTGATATGATTTTGCTATTGAATGCAGGGAGCAAATAGCAATGAGTGTTTTACCACAACATCTTAAATATGCAGAGACTCACGAGTGGGTTTACATCAACGAAGACGGTCATGCCGTGGTTGGAATTACCGACTTTGCGCAAGAGGCGTTAGGTGAAATGATGAGTGTTACTTTTCCTGAATTAGGCGGTTATGCGCAGGCAGGGGATGAGGTGATGGCCTTAGAGTCGGTGAAGTCAGCTTCTGATATATTTGCACCCCTCAGTGGTGAGATTGTTGAGATTAATGAAGCTCTGGAAGATGATCCTGAGCTTATTAATGAAGAGCCTTATGACGGCGGTTGGTTATTTAAAATTGCCCCACATGATGAGACTGAGTTAGAAGAGTTGATGTCAGATGCCGATTACCAAGGACTTATTGACGGTTAATCTCTAGAACCGACTTTCCCAATTTTAAGAAGAGGCTTTAGCCTCTTTCTTTTTTTAACACATTTAAAGAGAAAACTCTTATGTCAGCCCGTTTACGCTTAAAAAAGAACGAAGAACGCCGCATCCAACAAGGTCATGTTTGGGTATTTAGTAATGAAGTTGATATCGTTGCAACGCCACTGAAAGACTTTGAACCTGGGCAGCAAGTGATTATTGAAGCCTCTAACGGTAAGCCATTAGGTATGGGGTTTGTTAATCCGAATACCTTGATTTGTGCGCGTTTACTGAGTCGTAGTCCTAAGCTTGAACTTAATATGAAGTTTTTGAAAAAACGTATACAAGCGGCACAAGAGTTACGTGAAATGCATTTTGATCAGCCTTTCTATCGCTTGGTCTTTGGCGATTCTGACGGTCTACCAGGCCTGGTCATTGATCGTTTTGGTGATGTATTTGCCGTGCAAATAACTACGGCTGGCATGGAGGTCATCAAGGATGATATCGTTCAAGTTCTTGAAAACTTGTATCACCCACAAGCCATTGTGATGAAAAATAATACAACAAGCCGTGAACTAGAAGGTTTACCACTGTATGAAGAAGTGGTTTATGGCGAAATGCCTGCTGAACTCATTATTGAAGAGAATGGGGTCAAATTTTCGATTCCGGTTGAAGGCGGTCAAAAGACGGGTTGGTTCTACGATCACCGTATGGCACGTGGCCGTTTACAAACACTGGTGAAAGGCAAGCGCGTATTGGATGTCTTTAGTTACCTAGGTGGCTGGGGTGTCGCTGCCGCAGTGGCTGGCGCAGAAGAAGTGACTTGCGTTGATTCATCTGAGTTTGCATTGGATGGTGTCGATATCAATGCGGCTTTAAATGACGTAGCAGAGAAGCTAGTGACTATTCAAGGTAATGCCTTTGATGTCTTAAATGCCTTGCGTGCAGATGAGCAAAAATTTGATGTTGTTATTGTCGATCCTCCGGCCTTTATTAAGCGTAAAAAAGACTTTAAAAAGGGTGCAGAAGCTTACCGTCGTATCAATGAAATCGCCATGCGTGTTTTAGAAAAAGACGGTGTTTTGGTCTCGGCTTCTTGTTCTCACCATATGACGCGTGATAATTTATTGACGGCTGTACAGTCTGCCGCGCGTCATATTGATCGCAATGTACAGTTGTTTGAGCAAGGTCATCAAGGTCCTGATCATCCGATTCATCCGGCGATTCCAGAAACAGAGTATATTAAAACGTTGTTCTTTAAAGTGTCTCCAACTTGGTAATATTTAAAAGGGGTTTAAAGTAACTCTATGAAATTAAACGTACCTTTAAATCCTTCTGAAATTCAACAAAAACAACTCCAGAAACAGTTATCAAAATCCTGTTTTTGGGATGAGGTTGAACAAACCTTGTGGATTGATTGTCGAAAAGTGCTGCCAGAGTTTGGTGTACTGAATGTTCCGAGCTGGGATGCTTTAACGATGAGTTCGGCTAAAGTTCCGGCCTATCCAAGCAATCTAAGAATTCTTGATTGGTCTAATTATTCTCAAATTTCTTATTGGCGTAAACAGATCCCACCATGGGTTCATGACAGTTGCGCGCTTTTCCCTACACATCAACTCTCCTTGTTGCACTATGCCGGCAAATACCCTCAAGTATTGGAGTTGCTTGATCACTCTCCAATGCTCGCATGGCGCTTAATTACGGCTGGTTTAGAGGAAGTCGATATTGTCGCGTTATTGTCTGGTAAACGCCAAGTCATAGCCGGACAAGTGGGTTGGCCTGAGAAAGTTGAGACGGTTAAGTTTTTACGTAATTTACGTTTACGATTAGTGAATGACGAGATTTCTGAGCAAATTGAGATTTGCTTAATGGACGAGCAACGCTTAACAGCTTTGCAGACCTTACCTAGAATCAATTCTATGGCCCTATCTCTGGCAGCACGTTTGCCAGAATTGATTGGCTGTAAATTACATCACGCTTTGGCACAACTACCGTGTCGTCCTATGCAGTGTCAAAGCATGGTGGCGTTGCTTGAGGATGCTTATCGATTGGCTGAGGCATTGGGTTTATCGCAAGCTGAGGTCGATAAGATTGGCAACTGCCGATATTTGGTGGAAGTAACTCAAATCTACCAGGCCTGGTTAAACGTAGGCTGTGATGAGTTTGTACAGAAGATGATGGCGGTAGATTCTGTTATCAATTCTGAAAATAGATCGAATCTTGAGGAACGACTCTCGGCAGAACCAAAGGTCATTACATTATGGCAAGATTGGGTTGAACTAACTCGGTTACAGCAACATGCTTGGTGGCTAGATTATTCTACCAATGGACAGGATTTAGTGGTTTGGAAGGATGAGAAGGGTGTTTGGAGCGCATTAATCAGCAAAAAGACTGGTGAACCTATTACTGGTTTACAAACCATTGTGCGGGTAAGAGGGGAGGATAATTGTTTGCCAGGAGCAAAGCCTTTGTCAGACTTGCATCTGTGGCAGGCGAGTTTATTACCGCAAGGTAACTAAACCTAAAAAACCAAGCTTAACCTTGGATTTTTAGAGTAAGTTCTATAGTAAGTTAAAAGCTAAATTAAGCCTGACTCCTCTCTAAGATTCAATCAAGATTTCAGAGCCCATTAGATCTTCATAGGTTTCACGTGGACGAATCAACCAGGCCTGGTCACCTTGTACCATGACTTCGGCCGATCGTGGACGCGTATTGTAGTTGGAGCTCATGGTAAAGCCATAGGCACCAGAAGACTTTACGGCCAACAAGTCGCCCGCTTTAAGGTTCAACTTTCTATCTTTACCTAAGAAGTCACCCGTTTCGCACACCGGACCCACGAGATCCCAACTGGTTTCTAAACCATCTGTTCTCGGCATCACCGGTACAATCTCCTGATAAGCTTGATATAACGCTGGACGAATCAAATCATTCATTGCGGCATCAATAATCGCGAAGTTTTTATATTCAGTGGGTTTTAAGTATTCGACTTCTGTCAGCAGTACACCGGCATTGCCAGCTATGGCCCGACCTGGTTCGATAATCACTTCAATCTCAGGGTCATTTAATTTGCTAATTAACGCCTGAATATAGGTTGCAATCGCTGGCGGTACTTCATCGGTATACTGAATGCCTAATCCACCACCTAAGTCTAGGTGGTGGATATCAATACCCATCTCCGATAAGGTCGATTTTAATGTTAATACACGTTCTAAGGCATCGACAAAAGGCGTGATTTCAGTCAGCTGAGAGCCAATATGGCAATCAATTCCGATAGGGTTAATATGCGAACAAGCACATGCATCGGCATACAAGTCAGGCGCGGTATTAATATCTACACCAAACTTATTGTCTTTAAGTCCCGTTGAAATATACGGATGGGTTTTGGCATCCACATCAGGATTGACACGAATTGAGATATTGGCAATCAAATCCATGGATTGTGCGACCGATTGAATACGATCCAACTCGGCATGTGATTCCAAGTTAAAACAACGGATGCCGACTTCTAAAGCACGACGTATTTCTGAAGATTGCTTAGCAACCCCTGAAAATACCACCTTTTTAGGGTCGCCACCGGCACGTAAAACACGTTCAAGTTCGCCTTGAGAAACAATGTCAAAACCTGCGCCTAGCTTTGCTAAGCTTTGTAAAACCGCAATGTTAGAGTTGGTTTTAACGGCATAACAGACTAAATGTGGTTGGCTTCCAAAAGCGGTATCAAAGGCTTGCCAGCGGCTTTCGAATTCCGTTTTAGAATAAACATACAATGGTGTGCCATATTGTTTCGCTAAAGTCTCTAAAGAGACATCTTCGGCATGAAGCGTGCCGTTTTTAAGTTGAAAAGCGTGTGTCATTTTGATTCCTGAAAACTAATTAATCGCAAGTTTGCTTGATCAGCAGAGGTCGATTGAACGACTTGGTCTGGCCTTTCTTCGGGTAGGGTTAGAGGGCTTTTTTTGCCACAACCTGAGAGAGTGAAAGCCAGTAGTAGTAAAAACATACTTAAGGGTACATGCATAAAAATCAGCCATTGGTTTTGGGTATTTATTCAGCACCCACGTTAAGTCTTATTGGGAGGCTAGATTCACCGAGCAAGCTTATATCAAAGATCATTTTTACTATCTCGATAGAAATCTTGTTTAATGAAGTCTGCTTCCATTAGAATGAAGGATATTTTATCAGAAACGAGCGAGTGACAATGCAAGAAGCGAAACAAGATCAGCCAATTATTATCGAGCCGGAAAAGAGAGCTACTTCTGCGGTGATCTGGTTACATGGTTTAGGGGCCGATGGGAACGATTTTGCAGGGCTGGTACCTGAATTAGATTTACCCAGCCATCATGGCATTCGTTTTATATTTCCGAATGCATTGGAACAAGCCGTCACTATCAATGGTGGTATGACCATGCGTTCTTGGTTTGATATTCGTAGTACTGATTTTATGAACGATATTGATGCGGCCGGTATTCGGGTTGCTTGTAATCAAATATATGCACTTATTCAACAGCAGATTGAGGCGGGCATTGACGTTGATAAGATTGTTTTGGCAGGTTTCTCTCAAGGAGGCTTAATTGCACTGCATGCCGGTTTGAGCTTTAGTCAGCCTTTAGCGGGGATTATGGCTTTATCCACCTATTGTCCGATGAACGAGCAATTTCATCTGCATCGTCAGACGCCTATTTTAATGGCACACGGAAAGTTTGATACAGTGATTCCAATGGCTATTGCCAAGCAGTCTGAACAGGCTTTAACCAAACGTGGTTATACGATTGAATGGCACCAGTATCCAATGGAGCATCAAGTTTGTGTTGAGGAGATAGATGAAATCTCAACTTGGCTAATCAAGACTTTAGCGATCGAGTTGTAATTTATTTGGAATCCATGCGGGATTCAGAAATAAAAACCTAAAAGGCAAAACGAGCATGAACGGGAGAATAGTTTGACCCATCAACAACAATGCCTGGCATTTTTTGAATCTCGTTCGACACTGATTTTAAGTACCTTTGATTCGAAGGGGACACTGGAAACCAGTGTTGCGCCTTTTGTATGGAGTGTCAACACTTTCTGATACCTAGACTTTTTTCCATTTGAGCTAAATGCTCCATTCTTTCTTGTTCGAATTTCACCGGTGATAAATAACCGTTCGTACTGTGCGGTCGAATATGGTTGTAGTGACCCATATATTCAGCAATGACTTGTTTCATTTCTTTCACTGAGATGAGCTTTAGATGCTGATAAATCGTTTCTGTCTTAAGTGTTTTAAAGAAGCTTTCAATCACCGCATTATCCCAACAGTTTCCTCTACGGCTCATGCTTTGTTTTATGCTCCAATGCTTGAGTAACCGTCGATAGCTATTGCTAATAAACTGGCTTCCTTGATCCGTATGAACCATAAGTCCTTTCGGCGGCTTACGATTCCACAAGGCTCTTTTTAAAGCGGTTTCAACCAGCTCTGAGCGMRTMGTCGTGT
>VCMH01000136.1_pt1 | contig 9275 bp, 7 predicted proteins | sample 3385031 | NCBI WGS metagenome assembly VCMH01 (sample SAMN11833398, study PRJNA544312) | saline spring metagenome | isolation source: microbial filaments from arctic saline spring | place: Canada: Axel Heiberg Island, Nunavut | collected 2010-05 | reverse complement strand
AAAGTGTGGGAAGTACGTAAAGCCGGTTTGGGGATGTTGATGGGTAAGGTGACCCGTAAAAAGCGGTTGCTGTGATTGAAGATGCCGCCGTTCCAGTGCATTCAATGTTTTGATTACTACCAAGATGTTCAAGCCTTGATGGCCGAATTACAAGTCAATTGTGTCTATTATGGTCATGCCTCGGTGGGGTTGATTCATATTCGTCCTGAAATCGATTTGGCGACGGCAGAGGGCAAGCGACTATTCCAAACCATTGCCGAACGTAATTCAAAATTGGTAAAAAATACCGCGGTGCTTTGTCAGGTGAACATGGTGATGGCCGAATTCGCGCGCCGTTTATAAAAGAGCAGGTGGGGGAGCAGGTTTATGCTTATTTACTTGAGCTAAAGCGTGCATTTGATCCTCTCAATCTGCTGAATCCTGGCGTCATTATTGGTGATATGCCGATTACCTCAAATCTTCGCGCAGATCGACAACCTAAAGAGTTATTAAAAACGGGCTTTGACTGGTCACAAGATCTCTCTTTAATGGATGCCGTCGAAAAGTGCAATGGCGCTGGCGCGTGTCGCAAGTCTGCGGGTAATGGGGTGATGTGCCCTTCGTATCAGGCTACGCGCGAAGAGAATAACTCTACGAGAGGACGGGCCAATTTATTACGCTTTGCCTTGACCGAACCGAACCCTAGAAAAGCCCTTAACCAAACTGAATTACAGCAGGCTCTGGAGATGTGTTTAGGCTGCAAAGCCTGTAAGACAGAGTGTCCTGCGAATGTTGATATGGCGCAGTTGAAATCGGAAGTGTTGTATCAAACCAGAAAGGGACGTTTTAACTTAAGTGATTTTGCGCTTAAGTATTACGGAGCTTTGTTAAATAGAGGCCAAAAAACCCCAAAGCTGTTTAATTGGCTGCAATCTTTAAGCTTGGTTAAATTTGCTTTAGGAATCGACCAACGCCGTACTTTACCCTTAGCGCACGCATTCAATCTACAGGCCTGGTGGGAAAGTGAGATGATCGCTAATGCTTGTGATGAGTCTAGCAATTTAAAAGAGCCGCAAACGGTTTGGGTATTGTGTGATTTGTATAGTCAGTATCAAGAGCCGAAGGTGGGACAAGCGACTTTACGCAGTTTACAAAAACTAGGGCTGGATGTTCGACCTCTGTTTATGCGCTCTTCACCTCGTGCGTTGATAAGCAAAGGCCTTTTGGACGAAGCTAAGAAAGGTTTATTGGAGATTGTCTTACAGTTAAATGCCATCAAAGAAAACGATGTTATCGTGGGTATTGAACCCTCAGAGCTTTTAGTGTGGACAGATGAGGCAAAGGCCTTGTTGAAAACATCCTCCAAACAAACTGACCAGGCCTGGTTGAATAAAAAACAGCCGGTGTTGTCGTTTGAAGAGTTGATTTTAAGCTTAAATTCTCAGGATAAGTTACAGGTATTGACGGAGTTGAATCAAGTTACAAATGAAGAGCGGAAAGTCTTATTGCATGTCCATTGTCATCAAAAAGCCCTAGCGACACCTGTGGATTCCCAAAAAGCGTTAGAGTTAATTCCGGGATTAACGGTAGAGATGATGCCAACGGGTTGTTGTGGGATGTCTGGTGAGTTTGGTTACAAACATTATGATGTCTCTAAGAAGATTGCAGAGCAAGTTTTGTTACCGAGATTGGCTCTGGCAGAAGAGAGTGACTGGATTGTGGCAACGGGTACTAGTTGCCGTCATCAAATTGAAGATTTAGGCCATCAATCTGCGTTACATATTGCCCAGGTGTTTGACCGACGCCTGAATTAATAGCGAACTTGTTCAATATTTCAATGTGATTGACATTAGTCCATTTTCATTCAAATGCAAAAAGCTTATACAGTTTCACCAAAATGCACCTGCAAAGCTTGCCTTAAACGCTCGGGCATCTCGTCCGAGGCTATAAGGGGCTCATGGCACCAGACCGCATCTGGCCAGACTTCATCTTCGGTGTTCCGAAAGATAATATGCAGATGCAAATTTGGGCTTTTATTGCCGATTTTGGCAATATTATAATGCGGTCCAAAGCCTGCTTTTTGTAGCACATCAATCATCTGATAAATTTCACCATAGAGTTGCTCTATATAAGAACGCTCTTTCAAAGCCTGCTTGGGGATTACTAATAACCAAGGCAGTGCGGTTTTTTCGGCCAGTAGCGAATACAGTGGGTGGTCAAATAGATAAACACTATCAAAGGTTTTTTCTAATAAGGTGGGGGTGTGTTCAGCAATGACATTGTCCATAACAGGCTCTTTATTGGTTTTGACATAAAAAAGATATTCCACGGTAGAATATCTAGCGAAATATCTTGATAGATTTAGATGTAAAATTGATCACAATTTAAAGCAAATAATAGCAGATTTATATGATGACCACACCACAACAGAATCTCTCTAAGAAGGGCCCCCTTTTTTTAGCGTCAGAATCTCCGCGAAGAATGGAGTTATTGCAACAATTAGGCTTGCAGTTTGAGGTTGTTAATGCGCCAGTCGAAGAGGTTGCCTTACCGAATGAGCCGCCTGAATCCTATGTGTTGCGCATCGCTATCGAAAAGGCGCTTTCTGGATTTAATAAGGTGGCAGGTAAAGCGATTTGGGTCATCGGCGGCGATACAGTGGTGATGTTAAATGGACGCGTCTTTGGTAAACCAAAGAATGAAGTAGATGCTTTGAGAATGCTCTCAAAGTTATCCGGACAAACACATGAAGTCTTGTCAGCCGTGGCTATCGTCTTTGATGGTGAGGTGTTTTCCGCTTTGAACAAAACCACTGTCAGCTTTAAAACGTTGTCCGAATCTGAAATCATGGATTATATAAGCACGAATGAATCTTTCGGTAAGGCGGGAAGTTACGCCATCCAAGGCTTAGGCGCCAAATTTATAGAACGTATTGATGGTAGTTACTCTGCCGTCATGGGAATGCCTTTGTTTGAACTCAATCAGTTATTAGAGGCTTCAGGCTATCATTCTGCTGGAATGGTATGACCAATGAATGGCGCACTTAATCGCCATAACCAAATTTAAAAGTTAAAAGGCATGCTCAATGCATAATGAAGAAAAAATGTTAGTCAATGTAACCCCGAATGAAACCCGCGTTGCATGGGTTGAAAACGGGGTTTTGCAAGAAGTCTGGGTTGAACGAGCCAATAAAAGAGGCTTAGTCGGCAATATCTATATAGGTAAAGTAGATCGCGTTTTACCAGGAATGCAGGCGGCTTTTGTTAATATAGGATTAGAAAAATCTGCCTTTTTACATGTATCTGATGTCTGTCATAAAAGCATTGGTTGCTCTGCGGATATTGAGTGTGATGATATTGCCAAACTATTACATCAGGGCCAAAAAATCATGGTGCAGGTGGTCAAAGACCCATTGGGCTCTAAGGGCGCACGTATTACCATGCAGGTGACAATTCCTTCGCGTATGTTGGTGTATATGCCGGTCGAAAAGGCATTGGGGGTTTCGCAGAAGATTGACAGCGCCCAAGAGCGAAATCGATTACGTGACATGATTAAGAGCATTCCAGAACACAAAGATTCGGAAGGAGGGTTCATTGTCAGAACGGTCGCTGAAGGGGTCGATTTTCATGAGATGCGTGCCGATATGGTTTATTTACAACGACTCTGGAAAAATATTCAGGAGCGATCTAGAAGTGTGACGAAACCTGCTGTGATTTATGATGACTTACCTTTATATTTAAGGATTATGCGTGATATTCCGATCGATCGAATTGAGAAAATTCGCGTGGACTCGGCCGAGACACTGCAGAAGATGCAGGTTTTTCTTGAAAAGTACGTTATGGAGTTGACTGATCGACTAGGCTTGTACCAAGGCGAGCGGCCTATTTTTGACCTCTATAATATTGAAGAGGAGATACAGGTCGCCTTACACAAAAGGGTCAATCTTAAATCAGGTGGTTATTTGATTATTGATCAAACCGAGGCTTTAACGACGATTGATGTTAATACCGGAGCATTTGTTGGACACAAAAATTTAGAAGAGACCATTTACCGTACAAACCTTGAGGCCGCCCAAGCCATCGCTCGACAGCTAAGATTAAGAAACCTTGGGGGTATTATTATTCTCGATTTTATCGATATGGACATTAAGAATCACCAGCGTAACGTTTTGGCTACTTTAGAGAAGGAGCTTTCTAAGGATCGCGTAAAAACCTCAATCAGCAGTATTTCAAATTTAGGTCTGGTGGAAATGACCCGTAAGCGAACGCGAGAAAGCTTAGAGAGGACTTTGTGTGAACCTTGTCCAGTGTGTAGTGGTCGCGGAACGGTTAAGACGGCGGAAACGGTTGCGTTTGAGATATTCAGAGAGATTACTCGTATGGCACGCTCATTTGAGGCAGATAAATATAGAGTCATTGCGGCCGAAGTGGTTGTCTCGAGAATTATGGATGAAGAGTCAAGCAGTGTTGCAGAGTTGGAAAGTTTTCTTAATAAAAGTATTCGATTTCAAGCAGAAAGCACTTATGCACCAGAGCAATTTGATGTTGTGATGATGTAGGGTTTCGTTTAGGTATAGATGCATGATTGTTAAAAAGACACATCACACGCTACAGATTATTTTTTGCACTCTTTGTTGCTTATTTATTGGTGACTCGATTGCTGATTACTTGGGTGCAAACAGCGCCAGAACAGGTTGTGTCTGCTGCAGAATGGTTGACGGACAGCGAGATATCTTTTAAGAGAATTGATATACAGCAAGGCGTGCTAGGGTTTCAGTTGCAAGCTGAAGCGTTAAGTGTACATCATGCCGATTATGAGCTACAGATGCAGACTTTAGATATGGACGTAAACGTTTTTGCGCCCTTTTTCCCATCCATTGATTATGGCGCTTATCTTAAGATAGAGGAGGGTGCGTTACAGTTTAAAAATGTTCAGCCCGTAACGGCAGATGAACAAGTGGATGTTTCACAGCTAAATCTTCAAGAATTAAGACGGTTTGATGTTGATATTAGCCGACTGTGGCAACGCGTAAAAGTTAAAGATTTTATTCTCAGTGAAGTCGTCAGCCCAGGCCTATCCATCCACGTTCACGATTTTCAGTCTCTGAAAGGCGCGCAATTAAGTCTATCATCCGACGTTTGCATTAGGGTACAAAGACAGCTTGAGCTTTGAAAAGTTCAGTTTTAAATCCACTCTAGTCTCAAATGTTTGGGGAGGGGTAGAATACGGTGAATTTAGCCTATCTTCGTTTGAGCCTTTACAGGCTGACACGTATCGTCCAATTGCTGCCAAATATTTGGCAATCAATTCTACCTAAAGGTGAGTTGATTCTGGATCTAAAAGCGAAAGTGGCTCAATCAAAAATAGCTAAATTAGTCGTGAACTTAAACGGTCAGTCGTTAAAGTGGCCGCAAACGCATACGACACTTCCGAAAAGTATGGGGTTGGAATTAGTTTGGTCTTCTGAGCATCAAAATATCAAGACACAATTCACGGATTGGCATTTCAAACTCTCTAAAATTCAGCTCGACAATAAATATATTCAAACGGTCTCTCCCATCGAATTATCTTTCGAAGATAATCAAATGTTGCATTTTTCTTCCAATTACTTCGATATCGAACCCTTTAAGGTCATTGTTAAATCCCTCGTCCCGAATAAACATATAGCTACCTTATTTGATAAGGCGGCTCATTTAAAGATTTCAGATGTTAGTGGTGATCTGAATTGGGAAACGCTAGAGCTCCCTTTATTACAAGTGAAGCTTGATAAATTAGCTATCCCCGTCACAGACTACCCCGGCCTGGCGATCCAAAATCTAACCGTGCAGAAAAATGCGGATCGCCTTTCGTTACAAACCGATAAACCGATTTGGGTCACACAAGCAGATATACATCAAAAAGCGATGCGTATTGATCTGCCTGCAAAGGTGGAAATCGATTATGAAACAGACTCAGAATATTGGAATTTATCCCGTTTGAAGGCCGGTGTGGATGATATTCCCGTACAGTTTTCAATTCGTGCGAATGGCAAAGGCGATGTGGATAGCCTGTTGAATGTGAAGATTGAGAAATTGAGTGTTTTAAAAGAATATTTACCATACTCAATTATGTCAAAACCATTACAGAAATGGTTGCAAGAATCCTTAGTGGCGGGCGAAGCGATTAATCTAGATGTTGCGATTAAGGGCAATCTTGAGGCATTTCCATTTGAGGATGGAAACGGTATTTTTACAGCGATGGCCAGTATCGAAAACGCCAAGCTTAAGTTCCATTCTGATTGGCCTATGCTAACTGATTTTGCGGCTCGTATTAAGTTCACACCTTTTCAGTTGGAAATTACAGCGAATGAAGTTAACGTTGGTTCCAATCTGACAGCCAAAGATGTTGTTGTGACCATTCCGAATCTAGATCAAGATGATATTGCCCTTAATATCCAAGGTAAGATAAATGCAAAACTTGATCATGCCGTTGATTATCTTTTAGTGTCACCGCTTGCAACATTACTGGGGGTAGACTCTTTTTTAAAAAATAATGCCGTGTTGAAAGGCCGTTCGATTGTTTCAATCGATCGATTGTGGGTGCCTATCTCAGGGTATCCAGCTAAATCTGAAGAAGTAGCCGGGACGGTTGAACTCAAGAAGGCCATTCTGAATTTACAGGATAAAGTAACTCTTTCAAATATACAGGGCGTTCTGAACTTTACAGAGAAGGGCGTGGAGGCGCACCCGTTAACTGCAAAATTGTTGGATGGTCCTGCCACCATAAATGTAACCACTAATAAAAAATCCAAAATGGTCACTATCGATGCAAAAGGTGAGAGTTTTGCTGAGTCCTCTCTGTTTTTTGAAAAGCTCTTACCTTGGAATGCGGGAATTCAAATCCCATTTAAGAACAGTGGAGTGAAAGGGGTTGATGCAAAAATTGTGGTCAATATTTCAGATGCACAGAGTTTGCTTCCTGAGCCTTTATCAAAACAAGCGTTAGTCGGTAAAAAAGTCACTGTACACGCATCATCACAGGGTGACTTATTGTCAATTTCAGCAAACCTACCAGGCCTGGTGGATTTACAGGGTGAATGGCATGCGAGCAACAATGAATATAAGGTTGCACAGCTAAAGATCGTACTCGGAGAGGATGGCCGGGCGGTTGATTCTATAGTATCGAATGGAGCATCTGTTAGTGGACAACTTCAGACGTTCGATCTTGATGGATGGATTGCACTTTACAAGGCTATGCCTGAACTGAATTTATTAAAGAGTTCAAAGTCTCAGATAGATTGGAATGTTTCTCAATTAAAACTTCAGAATATGTTGCTTTGGGGGAAGGAGTACCCCGATATTAATATTCAATGGGAATCAGTTCGCCAAGAGTCAGTGTTGCTTAAAGTAAAGAGTCCAAGTGTAGACGCCGAGTGGCTCACAAATTCAACGGGCGTTGCGGACGTTTATGTGAAGCATCTTGAAATCGTCACAATGGATGGCGCTCAAACAGCGGATGTTTCCGAACTTGAAGGTAGGCAGAGTTGTCGTCAACAAGCATCAGAGCAAGGCTTGTTTCCGGAAATGGTATTTAAAGGGAAGAATATTATTTTAGATGGCAGAAAAATAGATACCCTGAATTTTGTACTGAAGGATTCATCGAGTCAGCTTGTTTTGTCTAGACTAAAGGGCTCCTTTGGTAATCGATCAGGAAATATAACAGGTAACTATCTGTTTGATAAGTCGACTTTAACCAGTAAGTTGGCGTTACAACTGAATTCGGATAATGTGGCGGCTGTGACCAATTTTCTGCAATTGAAAAAAGGATTTACAGGTAAGGCGGCGAAAGTTGATGTCGCACTACAATGGAAAGGTGGGGTAAGCTGTTTTTCTATAGTGGGTGCTACAGGAGAAGTTGTATTTAATCTAAAAGAGGGTTCGATAGAGGATATTGAACCTGGATTTGCACGCCTTATTGGCTTGTTGAGTATTGAATCACTTGCACGACGCTTGAAGCTGGATGTTAAAGATGTGACCAATAAAGGCATGGTTTACGACAGTATTAGTGGTAAGGCTGTCTTATCAAACGGAAGCTTAGAGCTAGAGTCTTTTGAGTTGAAAGCACCTTCTGCAAGCGCTAAGCTATTTGGTAAAGTAGATTTAATCAAACAGCAATTTAACCTAAAAGCCAATGTTACTCCTGCCATTGGGGCATCAATACCTGCTGTTGCCGCCTTGGTGGGTGCAGCAAATCCACTAACCGCGTTAGCGGTCTATGGTTTGATGAAAATTATCCCTGGAATTAATGAAAATCTTATTACCTATAAATATGACATTACCGGGCCATGGTTAAATCCCAAAGTAACGAAAGTTGATACCAAATCTGTAGTGGAAGAACCTAGTGTGCTGAGATAAGGTAGTTTTGGAGGCTTGGAAAGAATGAGTTTGCAGAGGTAACCAGGCCTGGTTACTTTGTAAAAGAATCAAAAACACCGCATTTATTGCGGTGTTTTTGGTTCTAGGGTTTGGTTTTATTTGATTGTAGATCGTTGAACCAAAGCATCTAGGGGTTTTTATCCAACTTTTAAGGTGGGAGAAAGTCCCCAAAAGCCGGGCCTAAAAGAATGAGATGTGCATAACTCTGTGGATAACCTCTGGGTAAGTGGTCGTTCATAAGGGTTTTAAGAGAAAGTCATAAAAAAGTCATAAATAAATTGAAATAACACTTGCATCGTTTGCTGGATTAGATAGAATACGCCCCGTTCCGAAGCAAACACACTTTTTAAGGAGTTTGCAACGGGCCGATTGTTATAGAAGATCTTCGGATCTGGTTTAAATTGTTTGGAAATCATTTGAAAATAATGATTGACAAACAAAGACGAAACAACCTATAATGAGCGGCTTGCCGGGGAGAAAAGCAACGATTTTGCTTCTCTTTCCGAAGAGACCTAAGTTCTTTAAAAATCAGGTAATTCAGAGATAATTTATGTGGAAACTCCTTAAGTGAGTGACGATATAAAAAATCTCGAAAACGACAATATTATGTAGATATGCAAATATCAGGTAGGAGTAATCCTTCCATGCAAAATCTTGTCAATTCCGAGTGTTAGAGCAGAAGTGCTCATTAAATAAACTTAAGCAAGATTAAACTGAAGAGTTTGATCCTGGCTCAGAATGAACGCTGGCGGTAGGCTTAACACATGCAAGTCGGACGGAAACGATAGAGAAGCTTGCTTTTCTAGGCGTCGAGTGGCGGACGGGTGAGTAACGCGTGGGAATCTACCCTATAGTTGGGGACAACGTATGGAAACGTACGCT
>VCMH01000068.1_pt1 | contig 9367 bp, 8 predicted proteins | sample 3385031 | NCBI WGS metagenome assembly VCMH01 (sample SAMN11833398, study PRJNA544312) | saline spring metagenome | isolation source: microbial filaments from arctic saline spring | place: Canada: Axel Heiberg Island, Nunavut | collected 2010-05 | reverse complement strand
ACACGACGACTTGACACSACGACCAATTACGAGCTTTAAACAGGCCTGTTCATTCATTAACTTCAGATAATGGCAAAGAGTTTTCACAATACCAAACGATGGCAAAAGAGCTTGGGACAGATTTTTATTTTGCCCACCCTTACTCTTCTTGGGAGCGTGGAACCAATGAAAATACCAATGGATTGTTAAGACGATTCTTTCCAAAAGGAACAGACTTCGATAAAGTAACTCAGGAAGAAATTGATTGGGTTGTTGATAAGCTCAACAATCGCCCAAGAAAGTGTTTAGGATTCAGAACACCTAATGAGGTGTTCTGGGAAATTAAAACTGTTGCACTTACGACTTGAATGTATCGGAAATAAACCGTTGAGTAAATTTAACTTTTTTAGTTTTTAGAGAAGAGGAAGCGCTGTTTTATCGACCACTTTTCTAAGTACAAAACTCGTATGTACGCCACTTACGCCTTCAATTTGAGTGACATGATTCAGGAGCAAGTCTTGATAAGCTTCTAAATCTTTGACCACCACTTTTAATTGATAATCAGCTGACTGTCCTGTAAGCAATAAACATTCCAATACATTGGGTAGGGCTTGTACACTTGACTCAAATTCCTGAAACCGCTCCTTGGTATGCTTATCCATAGAGATATGGATCAGAGCCATTAAATCTAAACCTAATTGCTTCGCATCCAACAATGTTCGATAGCCTAAAATGACCCCGGATGCTTCTAATGCTTTAAATCGACGTAAGCAAGCCGAAGGTGATAGACCTATTTTATCGGCAATTTCCAGATTACTTAAGCGGCCATTGTTTTGTAGAGCATTCAAGATGCCTTTATCGTAGTAATCCAATATTGTTAACGCTTTTGATGTCATAAAGCACCTTTAGTGGTTTATTGATGTTATATATGGTATTAATTTAGCATAATATTGTTATTAATGTGTAATTTAGTGAATAGTTTGCAATAAGATTCGATCGCTTACTCTGTAAAATAGAACTCATGAAATTGATGCAAGACCGCATCGAGAATAAGAATTTAAATAGATGAAGCAGATGAACCAAAATACCCCACCACAAAAATACCAGCGCACAGCCACACCTAATATGCCAAATCGTCAGTGGCCAAATAATGTATTAACGAAAGCACCTATTTGGGCGAGTGTGGATTTGCGCGATGGCAACCAGGCATTAGCAAATCCAATGACGATTGAGCAAAAACTGGCTTTATGGAAGCAATTGGTGGCGTTGGGTTTTAAGACCATCGAAGTAGGATTCCCTTCTTCCAGTCAGGTGGAGTTCGATTTTACCCGCCGTTTGATTGACGATAAGTTGATTCCAGACGACGTTACTATTCAGGTTTTAGTACAAGCACGTGAACATTTGATAAAGCGAACTTATGAAGCCTTGTCTGGCGTTAAGAAAGCAGTGGTGCATGTTTATAACACCACGAGCATTGTGCAGCGTCAGAACGTCTTTGAGAAGAGTAAAGGCGAAATCAAGGCTATGGCCGTACAAGGCGCTAGATGGGTGCAGGAGTACGGCCTTAAGGCGTCCGAAAAAGAGCCGGATTCTAAGTGGATTTTCCAATATTCACCTGAGAGTTTTTCGCAAACTGAAACTGATTATGCGGTAGAGGTTTGTAAAGCGGTCATGGATGTTTGGCAGCCGACGCCAGATAATAAGTGCATTTTAAACTTACCGGCGACAGTTGAAAGCAGTTCACCGAATCGGTTTGCGGATCAAGTTGAATATTTTATCAACCATTTGCCAAATCGTGAATCCGCTCTAATCTCCATCCATACCCATAATGATCGTGGCTGTGCTGTTGCGGCCGCAGAGTTATCTTTATTGGCGGGTGCAGATCGTATTGAAGGCACTTTGTTAGGCAATGGCGAACGTACCGGTAATATGGATATAGTCACCTTAGCGATGAATTTATTTAGTGAAGGCATTGATCCATTATTGGACTTATCACAGCCCAATGATTGGATTCCTGTGGTTGAAGCGGTCACTCAGATTAAAACTCATCCTCGTCATCCTTGGGTGGGTGAGATGGTTTATACCGCCTATTCAGGAAGTCATCAGGATGCGATTCGTAAGTGTTTACTGAAACAGCAATCAGATCAACCTTGGAACGTCGCTTATTTACCAATCGACCCTAAAGATATTGGCCGTGATTATGAAGCGATTATTCGAGTTAATAGTCAATCTGGTAAAGCGGGTTCAGCATTTGTTTTGGCACAGGAGTATGGTTTAAAGTTACCAAAATGGGTGCAATTAGATTTTGCCCCTATCGCGCAACAGTTAGCCGAAAAGCATGGCGGTGTTATCAGTCACAAAGAACTTTATTCGGAATTTACAAAACACTATCGCTGTGAAGACAATGGAATTGTTTTGAACCACTATCAGTTGAATAGAGAAGGAGATACAGAAAGATTATCACTTGAAGTCAACGGTGAAACTTGGCAGGGTGTAGGCTCAGGTACCATCAGCGCTTTATGTGATGCTTGGCAACAACGTACGGGTCAAGTTGTGGATGTGATTGATTATGCAGAACATGCTATGCATGATGTTCTTAATAGTAAAGAGGGCAAGAATGCCAAGGCAATGGCTTATGTCTATCTTCAAGTTGGTAGCACTAAATCGGTAGGCGTCGCCTTAGAGAAAGATTCGGTTAGAGCGATGATTTTGGCCCTCTTAAAAGGTTTAGATTCAACTCTATAATATGGATATCTTGGCATCGTTTGTGTTTAAAACAGAAGTGACCCTACGCTCACATGGCTTTGTAAAGCCGCAGGACATGCCAGGCCGTGGTCACTTATAATAAAGAATCAAGGAGTGATTAACTTTCGATAAGAGTTCATCACTTTTAATCACTTAATATAAGGTTGGATTGTATGTATTTGAAAACCGCTGATATTAGTACAGCAGAGCTTTATCCTTTATTAGTTGAAGGGATTATTCCTCGCCCAATTGCATGGATTAGTACATTAAGTTCTGCCGGTATCGATAATCTCGCTCCTTACTCATTTTTTACCGTTGCTAGTTGTAATCCTCCCGTTTTGGCCATTACCCATATCAATCAATCTAACCAACAAGCTAAAGATACATTGCTTAATTTGCAGCAAACCAAAAGCTGTGTCGTCAATGTAGTCAGTGCGAATCAGGCTGAGGAGATGAATGGCTCTTGTGCCGCTTATCCAGCTGAAATAAGTGAATTTAGTGCACTCGGTATTGAGTCTATTGAGAGTGAATTTGTGGCTGCTTTGAGCGTCAAACAGTCCAAAGTACGTTATGAGTGTCGTTTACGAGACACCATTACCATCTCTGATTTGCCTGCAGGTGGCGTCTTGATTTTATTGGATGTTATCGGGATTTATATAGATGAAACGATTTATAAAGAAGGCCATATTAATGGGGTGTTATTAAATTCTATTGGTAAGTTAGGTGGCAGTGATTATTCTAAGACAGCGGATAAATTTAGTTTGCAGCGCCCACAACTATAAGAAAAATAGCAGAGAATATTGATTTTTTGGAGTAGTGACCCTACGCTCACATGGCTTTGTAAAGCCGCAGGACATGCCAGACCTGGTCATTTTCTAAAAATGGATATTTAGGTTCCACGTGAAACAAAAAAGCCGCTTTTTGGAATTGATTCCAAAGGCAGCTTTTTACTAAAAAACGTTTATTAACTATTTAACAAAATACGTTTTCTTAGCATCAATTTTGTAGGTCCAAGGCTGACCTGAGTTTTTCCAACCATTTTTAAGACGGAATCCTTTTTTGTCACCATCTTTAGTCTTACTACCCTCAAAACCATCCGTCATAATATAAACATTTTTATAACCGTATTGAGCAAGCATTTTAGCGGCAGGTTGTGCACGAGTTGCCCCTGAGCGACACATTAGAATGTAAGTTGTATCTGTATATGCACCTAAGTCAGCTGCTTTATCTTCTAATTCAGAAACAAAATTATCATTAACTACGTCTCTGTAACGTGGCTTTTTATCATCCATGGCATCATATTTAAAGAAGATAGAAGGAACCATAATTTGTGCTGCTTCCGTATATCCGACAAATTGCCACTCTTCTGGAGTACGAACATCCACCAAAATAACCTTAGGGTCTTTTTCCATTAACGCGATGGTTTCTTTAGCGTCAATGTAAAGGCCTTGTGGTGTGTGTTTTTTTGGATCTGTGGGTTCTGGAGATGCATTCGCCATAGATGAGGCCATAATGCCTGAAACAGTTGCTGCAGCTAACCAAACTAAAGTTTGTTTTTTCATTATTTACTTCCTTGGGTTTTGTCAAAAATCTCTATATATATTAAATCATATTATCAATACCTGATATATGATTATACTGATAATTAGTCATTGAATAATACTATGATATTTGTAAAAAATTTATTGTAATAATAAGTAGTAAAATTACTATTCTGGGGATTCTAATAGCGTTAATATAAGGTTATTCATAAACAGTAACAGTAACAGGCTAATTTACGATGTTCGTCAATACACAATTCATCATTCGTCTCTTTGCGTTCTTTGCAATTTTATACAGTTCGTTTGCATTTTCTCAGTCGTCCAATACACAGTCTCTAGACTGGTTTACCATGTTTATGTGGTTGTCTGGTGGTCTAGCACTATTTCTATTTGGATTGGAACAGATGGTTAAGGGACTATTAGTAGTCTCTGGCGATAAAATGAAAAACATGCTGAGTAGATTAACCACTAACAGAGTGATGGGCGCTATCACCGGTGCAGGTGTCACAGCTGTCATTCAATCCTCCTCGGTCACGAGTGTCTTGGTCGTTGGATTTGTATCAGCAGGATTGATGACGGTGGCTCAAGCCGCAGGCGTCATTATGGGGGCAAATCTAGGGACCACCATGACGGCACAAATTGTGGCTTTTAAAGTCACCAATTTTGCTCTATTGATGGTCTCAGCCGGTTTTATGATTCAATTTACCGCTAAGTTACGTAAGAAGAAAGCCATTGGCTCTTTGATTATGGGATTGGGTTTAATCTTTTTTGGCATGAATGTCATGAGTGAAGGCATGGAGCCTTTAAAAACGTATCAGCCCTTTTTAGATTTAATGATCGAGATGCAAAATCCTTTCTTGGGTATATTAGTCGGTTTGGTTTTTACGGCCTTAGTGCAATCTTCTTCGGCCACGATTGCCATCGTCATAGTGATGGCCAGTAATGGTTTCTTGACCTTGCCAGCTGGAATTGCTTTGTCTTTAGGAGCGGATATTGGCACCACCGTCACAGCGATGTTAGCGGCGATTGGCAAATCACGTGAAGCTATGCGTACGGCTATGATTCATGTTCAATTCAATATATTAGGTGTCTTAATTTGGTTACCCTTTATTCCAGAATTGGCCAGTTTTGCAGTCTTTATTTCAGCACATGATGTCCTGAATGGACAAACAATGGATGTTTTGGCGGCTAATACTCCACGTGAAATTGCCAATGCCAATACGCTCTTTAAACTAGTCGCTGTTATATTGTTTTTACCCTTGATTCCACTCTTTCTATGGAGTGTCTATAAGTTATTTCCTGTATTGCAAGAGGAAAAAGAGATTGGCGAATTCCAGAGTGTATTTTTAGATAAAGCGTTACTCGGTACTCCCTCGTTAGCGATGGAAGCGGTTAATTTAGAGTTGGAGCACTATCAAAAACAAGTCGGACTTTTTTATAGAAGATTGGTTTCAATGATTGCTAAATCTAATATAGACCGTTTGGCTCGAGAAGATATGACCCTACAGCGATTAAGATCATACCAAGGGCAGATGCTCAGTTATCTTGGTCAAGCAGGGCAGTCAGAGTTGACAGCGGAGGAGCAGCAGGAATATATGAAGCTTATGAATGTAGCTAATAATTTGGAATCAATGTTAGAGACCATTCATTCTAATTTACAACAAGTGCTACATGAAATGTTTGAAGAAAATATTAAGCCAAGTGAAACCATGCTTACTCTAGTGGGTCAACTCACATCAGAGGTGGGTAAATCTATGGAGAATGCTTTGCAAAGTATCTATGCAAAAGACAGCGAAGCAGCCCTATCAGTATTGGCGATAAAACAAACCATTGACCATTTGATTCAAGAGGTTTTAACGCATCAGGTAAAACGCTTTAAACCGGATGAGCAGCGTTTAAAAGTTTTTCGTTATGAAATGCAGTTAATAGACGGATTTAAACAATTACACACCTTATCAAAACGAATTGCCCGTTTACAACTTGTGAGTGACACCGATACCAATAAGCAGCAAACTAATACGGAGAGTCAAAAGTAGGAGAGGACATTCAATCAGCCGTTTTAATTAATCCATTTTTTGATTTTGTTAAGATTTTTGGCTTCCATAAGCAGGCCTCTAAGTGATTTATTGGGTTTTGGTAGGGCAAATACCAGGCTTTAAGGTTTAAAGCCTTATGAAACCTCTCCTATTAAGTATTTTTGGCATAAGTTTCTAAAAATTTTGCAAATAATCAAATTTATGCTTAATTCAATACTCCCTAATTCCCCTGAATGGTAATAATGAGTTTTCGCTCAAAACGACTGGTCCGATGCTCATATAAAAATAGGCCTTGCCAAATACCCAAATTGAGACATCCATTTGTCACTGGAGTAGTTTGACTCGTATCAGTAATCAGGCAACGAATATGACCGCTCATATCATCGTCACCTTCATCGTTATGTTGGTAGTTGTTATCGCCATCTAAAACCATCTTTTGCAGCCAATATTCAATATCTTGCCTTACCGTAGGATCGGCATTTTCTGTAATAATTAATGAGGCTGAAGTATGTTGTATAAATACATGGCATAAACCAGATAGAATTCCAGATTCTAATACGAGTTTATTGATCTTGTCGGTGATGTTATAGGTACCCCGATTTGGGCTTTGTAAAATCATTTCGGACTGAAAGTGTTTCATTATTAGGGTGTCTCATTGCGTTATAATAAATACATTCTAAATCTATTACGTTTAAAGCAAATTTTCAAATCAATTTTAGATTTACATTCCTTTCAAATAGAGTAAAACACAAGAAATTCATATGACTAAATTAGCTCAAATTCAAAACAATCCTCTACTCAATATTTCATCACTGCCTAATTTTGAATTGTTTCACGTGAAACATATTGAACCTGCAGTCACTCAGCTGTTATCTGATAATCGTGCAGAAATTGCCCGCTTGGTCTCCTTGACAGAAATCCCCAGTTGGCAGAATTTTATTGAACCTTTAGAAGTGATTGATAATCGCTTTGAACGTGTTTGGGGGCCTATTGGTCATTTAGACGCAGTGAGAAACAGTGACGAGTGGCATAAAGCGTACACAAATTGTTTAGAGTGGGTCACGACTTATTATACTGAAGTGGGTCAAAATTCTGGCTTGTATGCCAAGTTCAATGCCATTGTTGACAGTTTAGAATTTACAAACTATACCCTGGCACAGAAAAAAGTCATTGAGAATGCCTTACGAAATTTTCGTTTAAGTGGTATTGCTTTACCGGCTGAGCAACAGTCTGAGTATCAGGAAATTTCACAACAATTGTCACAACTGAGCAGTCAGTTTTCTAATAATGTTTTGAAATCTACCCAGGCCTGGTCAAAACATATTACAGATGAATCTTTGCTAAAAGGTTTGCCGGATTCGGCAAAAGGGTTGCTTAAACAACTGGCTGAAAATAGAGAGTTATCGGGGTGGTGTGTGACGTTAGATTTCCCCTCCTATTTGGCTGTAATGACACATGCGGATAGCCGTGAATTAAGAGCTGAAGTCTACCGTGCTTTTGGCACGCGTTCATCAGATCAAGCGCACAATACAGAGTTTGATAATACCGATAATATCCTTAAAATACGTTCATTACGTCATCAAAAAGCCAATTTACTTGGGTTTGATCAGTATGCAGATTACTCTTTAGCCACCAAAATGGCCGAAAGTAGTGAGCAAGTATTAGGATTCTTACGTGATTTAGCCACTAAGTCAAAACCACAGGCCAAACAAGAGTTGGCGACTTTAACCGAGTTTGCTAAAACGGAATTAGGCATTGACGACTTTCAACCTTGGGATGTGACCTTCACTTCTGAGAAATTTAAAAGTGTAACCTTATCGTTATCTCAGGAATTATTGCGCCCGTATTTTCCGGTGGAATCAGCTTTAAAAGGCCTGTTTGAAATTACCCAAAAACTATTTGGCATTCGAATTGAGGCTCAAAAAGGCGTACCAGTTTGGCATCCTGACGTCCGATTTTTCGAGTTGATAGGGGACAATGAAGAAGTCATCGGTCAATTCTATTTAGATTTGTACGCCCGTGAGAACAAACGCGGTGGAGCTTGGATGAACTCAGCCATTAGCCGTTGGGTACATCCTCAAGGGGATTTGCAGAAACCAGTCGCCTATCTTGTTTGTAACTTTACTCCGCCATTAGATGGCCAAGCCGCTTGTTTAACACACGATGAGCTGACAACCCTGTTTCATGAGTTTGGTCATGGTATTCACCACTTGATGACGGAGATGGAACATTTAGATATATCAGGCATCAGCGGTGTCCCTTGGGATGCCGTTGAATTACCTTCACAGTTTATGGAAAATTTCTGTTGGGAAAAAGAGGGCTTAGCATTGATTTCAAGTCATATTGAAACAGGGGAAACTTTGCCCGATGCTTTATTTGAATCCTTAAAGAAAAGTCGTGGTTTCCAGTCGGCCATGATGATGGCGCGTCAGATAGAGTTTTCGCTTACCGACTTTGAAATGCACGCCTTTTACAATCCGGAACACGTGGAAGAGATTGCCGATTTATCGCAACGTATTCGTGAAGAAGTGGCTGTGATTATGCCACCAGAATACAGTCGTTTCATGCACAGTTTTAGCCATATTTTTGCAGGTGGTTATGCGGCGGGTTACTTTAGCTATAAGTGGGCCGAGGTATTGTCGGCCGATGCGTTTAGTCTATTTGAAGAGGAGGGTATTTTGAACCCAGAAACGGGTGCTAAGTTTAAAAATATTATTTTAGCGGCGGGTGGTTCAGTTGATCCAATGGTTTTATTTAAAGCCTTTAGAGGACGTGAGCCGAATATTGAGGCTTTGTTACGGCATAGTAGAATTTCAGTTTAAAACAAAATCCTAGAATTTAGGCAAAAAAAAGCCCCTATTATTGTAGGAAGTTAATAGGGGCAAGTCGCTAGGTTTCCCCAGCATAAAGAGTAATTAGTTTATTAGATTAAAACATCATTGTGGAGTGGATACACTATTTAGTACCTAGATGATAAATTATAATCATCAAAAGGAGTAAGTAGATGAGCCGCAGAAAATACGACCCAAAACTTAAAGCAGACGTCATTCGWAGCAGTCGTCGTGT
>VCMH01000102.1_pt1 | contig 9371 bp, 8 predicted proteins | sample 3385031 | NCBI WGS metagenome assembly VCMH01 (sample SAMN11833398, study PRJNA544312) | saline spring metagenome | isolation source: microbial filaments from arctic saline spring | place: Canada: Axel Heiberg Island, Nunavut | collected 2010-05 | reverse complement strand
ACACGACTCGAYTTACCGGCATTTCCCGCTCAATGAGTGCCATTGCAAATGCCTCAAACAACAAGGTAAAACCACTGCCAGGGCGAGACCACGGCACATCAACCGTCACCACTTTGCCATCGGTTGTTTTTATCCTCGGCACAGCACAATGCAAAAAACAATGGTGCTCAAAGAAGTTTAAATGCTGCCACTCACGTGTCACGGTGTCATGCACTGGACAGGCGACACCGGTCTCATCTGGAAAACGTGAGCCTCGGTCAAAACCGATATGTAGGTGAAGCTCTTTGCGAGTGCTTCCATCATCAGAAAACGAAATGTCATTCACTTGCCAAGGCGATTGCAGGCCAAGAGCCATGCTAAATAAAGTAGTACTATTCATGGTGCTATTATCGCATTACCCACTACAAATCACATAGAGCCTTATATTGAATGTAGATAGAGTGCATCTAAAATGCAAATAAAAGGTTTTCGTTAAGTCTAGGAAGGCCTCGAATGACCAGGCCTGGTCAAAACGATGGCTTAAGCTTATTTAAATGGAGCCTTTCTGGTTCAAGCGAGAGCCGTTCCGCTTGAAAAGAGTCAATGAAGCAGAAAGTTACTTTTTGATGATGTGGCAAACTGTTTTTCAAACTCTGCCACAGGAAGGGGCTTGGCAAACAAGTAACCTTGGCCATAATCACAACCAGCATGAACAAGTAGGTCTTGCTGGCCTTGGGTTTCAATGCCTTCGGCGATGACTTTTAAGCCTAACTTATGAGCCATAACGATAATGGCTTCACAAAGGGCTAAGTCATTCGAGTCGGCTTGTAAATTTTGTACGAAGGAACGATCTATTTTCAAAAAATCGATGTCTAATTTATTCAAATAGGAGAGCGAGGAATAGCCTGTGCCAAAGTCATCCAATGCGACTTGGATACCGGCATCTCGATATTCCAAGAGAATGTTTTTGACATCTTCGTTTGCATTTAGAAGAGTACCTTCGGTGATTTCAATAACGACGCTTTGGTTATCTAATCCATTTTGTTTTAAGGATGCGGCCCAGTCACTGGCAATATGGGCACTATCATGAAAATTGATTGGGTGACTTATTAATGCTTATTTTGAGTTGTGGGTCATAGGTTGCACGCCACTGCTTGAGTTGCTGCACAGCCGTTTGGAATACCCATTCTCCAATTTCAGTAATCAGCCCGATTTCTTCCGCAAGCGGAATAAATTGAGATGGTAGAATTAGTTGGTTGTTGTTGTCAGTCCAGCGGATTAAGGCTTCAGCCTTGATGATTTGTCCGGTATTGAGGTTAATGATAGGTTGATAGTAGAGTTCAAATTGATTATGTTGCAGTGCTAGGCGTAAGTTTTTGGTTAGGTCCATTCGCTCTTGAGCTTTTTGGCTCATGGACTCAGTGTAGTAGTGATACTGGTTTCGGCCTAGGTTTTTGGCGGCATACATCGCTTGATCGGCGTTCTTTAACAGACTTTCAGCATTATTGGCATCGTCAGGATATAGGGTCACGCCCATACTGGCCGAAATGAACAGTTTATTGTCTGCATCCAGTATAAATGGCTCTCTTAATGTGCAGAGAATATCATATAAAATGCGATTTATGATATTCGCTTCATCGAGATCAGGTAAAAGTAGGGTGAATTCATCTCCGCCTAAACGCGCGACTGTATCGGTATCACGCACACATCGGCTAATACGTTTTGCCGTTTCTATGAGTAAAGCATCTCCCATGCTATGACCCAATGTATCGTTGACGTCTTTGAAATTGTCCAAATCGATAAACACGACCGCCAACGCACCTCCATGATGTTTGGCATCGAGGATGCCTTGCTCGAGTCGATCATTAAACATTTTACGATTGGGTAGTTGGGTTAAATCATCGCGGTAGGTTTGCGATAATATAAGGGCTTCTGATTTTTTACGTCGGCTGATATTACGTAGAGTGCCGATCAGGCGAAGTGGTTTTCCTAACGCATCTCTTTCAATAACTTGACCCGATTCATAAAACCATTCATACCCTCTTTGAGCGGTCTTTTTTCGAAGTTCAGAGTTGTAGGCTGGCGATTCTTGCTCTAAGTGTCTTCTTAACTTGGCGTCCGCCTTCTTAAAATCATCCGGATGAATGCCGTTACGATATTTCGGGGTCTTAAGAGGCGAGTAGCCGAGCAATTCGATATAGGTATCACTGTAATAATAGACACCAGTTTCAATATTCCACTCCCATAATCCGGTTTTGGTGGATTTTAGGGCAAGTGATAAGCGTTCATTTTGTAGGTGTTGTTCATGCAGTAAGTTGTTTAATTTGTGGGCGAAAACGCCCAGTTCATCAGTGGAAGCTGGTGTGACAGTCAACTCGGAAATTTCATTGGTTAAATCCAATGGCGCATTAATAAGTGCATTTAATGGGTTGAGGGATTGCTGTAGGCTTTTTACAAATAGCAGTGCTCCTGCGATCGCTAATAGCTCTAACAAGAGCCAGATCACAAAGGTATCAACTCCGAAATAACCAGTTTTGGTCCAATAATATTGCACTAACATGGAGTCGATTAACAGCGGCATTAAAGCCCCAATTAAAAATATACGTGTCTTGATAGTGAAAACTGGGCGTTTAAAAGTAATGTCGCTAAAGGTTTTACCAAGAAGGTCGAATATTTTTATAAAAATAGGTATGCCGACAATGATGGAGATAATCAACGCAACTAGATGCACTTGAACCCAGTCAATCGGTTCGGCAATGTAATCAGTATACCTTTCCGCGGCAATGATCATGGCTGCAGGCGCCAATAGTAAAAAACTTAAGAACATTCCCCAATAGTGCATTGAGAAACGTCTAATACGATTGATTACTTGAGGCTGTAAGCTTTTGTGGGGAGCTTCAAGGTAACTTACCCAAACACGAGAATAACGGTAGAAATACCAAAAAGAGACTCCGAAAGCGAAGACTAAAAATAGCGGTTTTAAAGGCTTGGTGAGTACAGTAACCATCTGTGGTAGCGTAAAAGCATCGATAAAGATCAAAGTACTCAAGCCAATTAAAGGCGGCAACATCCAGGTAAGGATAATGTATCCCATAAAGGTCTTTTGAAAGTGTTTGGCGTTGGTATTCATCTTGGCTTCTGTGAGGTTTTAAAATGAGGCTTTAAAAGGTTAGCCGTCATTTTATATTAAATGATTGTCTTATTGTTGTTTTACGAAAAATCTGAGCGTAAATTCCTTATTGTTTTTATGCTTTGAAAGGCCTATTAACAGAGGTTTTTGCCAGTGCAGTAAGTAAACAGGGGGTGTCAAAGAAGGCCGTTATTGGTTTAGAGGCTTTAGGTAGGGTGTATTGAACATAGAATATGTGTCGAGGCAAACACTATGCCCCAAAGGCATTTTCAATCCATTCTGGACTGGTTTGGTGCCCTTCAAAGGTAATGACATCGAACTGCATAGGCAGTGTTGCTAAATCGGGATGTTTGAGTAAAAAGGTCTGTGCGCAGAGCAATATACGCTGTTGTTTTTGTGGCGTGACAAACTCAGCAGGGTGACCATACAAGTTATTTTTTCGGTATTTGACTTCAAAAAAGATAAGGCGGGATTGTTTCGCTGAATGGTTGGGGCCAATAGGCTTAGAGTGTTCGGACAAGCCAATCAAATCAATTTCACCACCTCGACAATGGAAGTTTTGGGCGATGATTTCAATGTTGTGTTGCTCTAACCAAACTCGAGCCTGTCGCTCTTTCTGTTGGCCTTGAGTGAGGGGTTTACGCTTTAACCATTTCTCAAACATGAGCTATTAACTCCCATTGACTGAATTTTATGGAAAAATTATGGCTGGTTTAAAATAAGTCCAGTTGGAATAAGGGGTGGCATCGGTTCGATTAGGCCGCCGTTATTGTATTGCGCCCAGACCAGTTTCTGTAAAAATTCACGTTTATGCAGTGACAATAAACCGGTCTTGCCGTTGTCTAGAATCGCACCAACTCGCATCTTGTTCATTTGTGAAACCAGTTCAAAGCTGTCCCAACCATACGCCTCAAACGGTGTATGGAGTTTATCTGGATAAAGTGCCGCTGGGTACGTTAAAAACTTGACGCCTTTTAAATCGACATAAGGGCGGTTTTCTTGTAAGTTTTTTGGCGAAAGTTGAGTTGAACCATACACTGGAACCTTGAGCTCAAAGAACTCGAACTGCGGTTTAAATACGGCAATCCGACTGCGATTATCGAGAATGACAATGGCATCAAAATCTTGACGCATTCTCGGAAAGAATGAAACTGATTCGCCTATCGCCCAGCGCAGAGTGTTATAGCGTTTGTGGCTGGTTTTTTCATTAATTAATGTCTCTAAAGCATCTCGCAATTTTGGACTTTCATCAGGGTAGATGCTTAAGGTCGCGGAGCGTAGTGGGTTTTCTTGCCAGGCCTTCTGTAGCGCGCTTGCTTTGGATAATTCCGAACGTCCATCGTTCGTCATTATGCCAATATGACGATAGTTTTGCTGGTTGAATAACGTAATCATTTGCGAGACTTCATCCGCCGACTTAAAGCTGAATTGATAAAATGCTGTCGCTTCAATTTTATTGAGTGCGAGGATGTTTGGATCTTCAATATGAGCAAGTTGCTCAAGTGCTTCTTTACGCAAAGGGCCAATGACAAAGTCGGCGCCTTCCAGTTTGGCGAGTTGATAAACAGCCTCGACTTGGTCGAGTTGAAAGCTGTCATAAAATTTAAGTGTGGTCGATTGGTTGGATGCGAAAAAAGCCTTCAACATACCGGTTTGAATTTGTTTGCTGACCTGCTCGTATTTTCCTTGAAAGGGCAGTAACACGGCGATTTGTTTAACCGCTTCTAAACCGGATAATTTCTGTTGTAACTCTGGCAGTAAATGGTTCTGATAGATAGCGATATTATCGTTGTTTACAGTACGGTGGGTCGAAAGAGTTTGCAGTGACGCTTCAAGTTGCTGAGCTGGGCCATTTAAAATAGACAGTAATAAAGCCCAAGCCCGGACGCCTGAATCATTGTGTTGACTCAAAGAATCAATCGTTGCCGTATCCACATATTTGAGCTGATCCCAAACGGCTTGTTCAATCTGAGCCTGGACCTCTTCATCACTCTGATGCCAAAGATGATCGCTGAGTTGAATGTAAGTCGTCCAATCTTGCATCTCTGCAGTCAGCTTAATCTGAAGCCGAAGTTCGTCTTGGCTAAAAGATTGCAACTCTTCTGTGGGCAAGCTTTCTTTGACATCCGCTTTGATGACGTGTGCCGTGACTTTCAGTTCAGGTGCTTTTTTAATCGGCTGCTCTGTACAGGCAGAAAGACTAATCAAACTGACGAAAAGGAGGCTGTGAATTAGATAAAAAGGAATAGTTTTTTCATTTTAGATAGAATAAGCGTAATTAATGTAGTTGGATTATATAGCAACCCTACCTAACGGTTTGCAAGATCCGGCTTTTTATTTATTTTTTTCCAAAAAGGCATTTTATGACGCATTCCACCACTCCAGTTTCAGGGGTTACTGGCACTTTGTATATCGTGGCGACACCGATTGGAAATCTAAAAGATATTACCCGTAGAGCGGTCGAAATATTAGAGTCTGTTGATTGGGTCGCCGCAGAAGATACGCGCCACACTCGACCGCTATTGCAGAACTTAGGTATTAATAAAACGCTCATCAGTTTGCACGAACATAATGAAAAAAGTCGTAGTGAGCAGTTATTGGAAAAACTTCGTAATGGCGAAAACGGCGCATTGGTTTCAGATGCGGGCACGCCTTTAATTAATGATCCAGGATACTACTTGGTGAAGTTATTGCGTGAAAGTGACGTTGATGTGGTGCCAATTCCCGGCCCTAGTGCCGTCATTACCGCCCTATGTGCGGCAGGTTTACCGACAGCTCGCTTTAGTTATGAGGGCTTTTTACCGGCAAAATCGAATAAACGGTTAGCGGTGTTGGCGACATTGGTTGAAGATGTTCGGACTTTAGTTTTTTATGAATCACCGCACCGAGTCGTTGCCAGCCTAGCGGATTTTCAGACTGCTTTTGGTCCTGAGCGTGAGATGGTGGTGGCGAGAGAGTTGACCAAGAAGTTTGAACAGTTCGTCTCGGGTACGATTGCCGAGGTAGTGGAATATTTCACGGAAAACTCGGGTAAGGTTCGCGGTGAATTCGTCTTTATGGTGGGGGGAGCTGAGGAGAAAGAGGTCGTTGAGTTATCGACAATGGACGAGTTGATTCTGACGCTATTGAAGCAGAATCTACCTGTCAAACAGATCTCTGCCATTGTTGCGGACTATGCAGGTATTAAGAAAAGCCCATCTATAATCGAGTGCTTGAATTGAAAAAAGACTGATATTACCGAGTGAACCTTTTTAAAAGAATCACCACGAAGGCACAGAGACACGAAGTTTTAAGAGATAAAGATAGATTGTGAAGATTTTCGAATTTTAATCTTTAGGCTCTTAGGAATCTTCGTGCCTCTTTGGTTTGAGGTATTTAACCCTGCGCTCACATGATTTTGTAAAGCCGCAGGACATGCCAGGCCTGGTCAAATTCAAAGTTGCTTGCTTGACCCTTGAAACGAACACCATGTTTATAGGTTTTATAGCAAGCCGGCCGCTTTTAGGGCTTTAATAGAGTAAATATCATAGCGTGTATTGGGGCTGAAAATCTCAGCTGAAGGTTTTAACAGTGGATTTTTAAGTTGAATAATAGGCGCGTTTTTAGGACGCTTAACGACTACTCGATAAGCAGCCGTTTGCAACGCGGCTTGCAGTAAGTTTTCACTGTCTCTGTCAGGGCCGACCAAGTTTTGTAAGGCTTTCATCTCTTTTTTAGTCGCCGCACTCTTTTTCTTCTCCGGATACATCGGATCCATATAAATCACATCAACGATCGGTTTTTGTGACAAAAGATACTCTGCAGAATCGGCTTGTACTAAGCTCATATTCATAATGATAGAGAGCAGTTCTGGATCGGAGGCTTCAGGTGATAAATTTTGTAAGTTGTCTAGAGCGCGCTTTAAAGCATCTTCTAACAGTGCCGCGACCGCAATAGAACGTTCAACCATCACTACCTTAAAACCCTGTGATGCGATGACAAAACTATCACCACCCATACCTGCGGTTGCATCCAAGATAGTCGGAACGCCTTCCTTAATTTTTCCCATGGCGCGTATCAAAGGTTGACCCTTACCGCCACCAAAATGGCGACGATGGGCTTTTTTGCCCGAGATAAAATCAATAAAGACCGGGCCGCTCTCCTTATGGAGCAGAGCCAGTTTTGGAATAGTGTCTTTTTTAACCAAGTGCCAACCTAACGTCATTTCGGCAGAGTGATGCAGGTCGATGGGTAATTTGAATCGCTCACTCAAAAGCTGCGCGGCTTTAGGTTCTGTTGAATTGCTTATAGCAAGAGTGGCAATAGCATGTGATGAAGGTGTGTTGGTCTCTGACATAGTTTGAATCATGTTAATGTGAATAGTGACTATCTTAAAGTAATTGTCTATTGTGAGTGTTTAAATTGCTTTCTATAATATGATGTATTGGTTATTAAGCCTGGCTGAGACGAGAGAATAGAATGGATAGGGTTGAATTAATCTAGTGAGAGTTACGAAGGTGCAAGTGGGGCGATGAGTTACAAACTACGTAATTGGATGGTGGCAGCGGTCTTGACGCTTTGTATTGCTGTGCCTATTCAAACGCAAGCAGAGCAATCAGCTTCGGCCTCCATGGTTGGTCCTCAACTGAGTTATTTTAATCAGTTGGATCAGGCTGGGATTTTACTGCTTAATGGACGAGCTGGTGTATTGCAGTCTAAATCTTCACAGCACCATTTTATCCCCGCCTCCACCACCAAGCTCTTAACGGCTTTATTGGCGTTACGCCATTGGGGTGAAGATTACCGTTTTAAAACGGCCTTCTCATTGGTGGAAGGTAAGGCTTCCTCGAGCCGTGTCACAAATGAATCCATTGCGCCCATATTGCTAGTGAAAGGCTATGGCGATCCATTTTTAGTCTCTGAAGAATTACTTTTAATCGCCAAAGCGGTGGCAAAACGCCTAAAAGAACGGGGTATTCACGCATTGTCAGGTATCCAATTGGATACCTCCTATTTTGCGACCCATCTCAATATGCCGGGTGCTGGCGACAGTGATAACCCCTATGATGCGATTCCTTCCGCTTTAGCCGTCAATTTTAATACGGTTTATATTCGTAAAACGTCCTCAGGATTTGAGTCCGCCGAGCCTCAAACGCCCATGACGTTGACGGCCTTGCAAGTCGCTCAGAACATTACGAATTTTAAAGAAGCGCCTGAAGGCCTTATTAAACGCGTTAATTTGGGGGCAAATGTACGACTAGGGCAACGTTACTTTGCAGAGCTATTGAATGCCTTTCTGCGCAATGAAGGGATTGCTGTTGGTTCCAAAGTTAGTTGGCAAACTCAATCTGAAAGGATGCGCTTAGCAAGTGAGACCCAAAGCCAGTTGAACTCATCTTCGAGGCTGTTGTATTTACATGAAAATAGTAGGACGTTAGAAGATATAGTCCGTCCGATGATGTTGTATTCCACTAATTTTGTGGCGAATCAGCTGGCATTAAACCTAAGTGCCGAGCTGATTGCGGGCTCTGCCGATGAACATTCAGTCGCTCAAATGTATCAGCAGAGCTTAACGACTGTTTTCGGCTGGAGTGATTTTCATATTGAAGATGGTGCTGGGCTTTCGAGAAAGAACCGTCTATCGCCAAGGCAGCTCATAGACGTATTAAATGCCTTCAAACCCTGGCGACATCTTTTACCTGAGGTTGAACAAAATGTGTTTGCTAAATCAGGCACATTGTTTGGCGTGAGTACCTTGGCAGGGTATATCCATGCCGACCAAGAGTGGTATCCATTTGCATTTATGATTAATCAAAAAGTGCCTTATTATTATCGAATCAAGCTAGTGAAAGAGTTGAGCGAACGTTATTAGTTGTTACGGTGTTTGTGGTTAAAAATTGAACACGAAGGCGCGAAGACACGAAGGTTAAATAATATTAATGAAGTTTTGTTAAATGTTCATTTCAATTTAGTGAGTCTGTCTTTAGCCTTTTCATGAGAGAGGGTTTTTCCTTGCTTAATATTCCTTTCACCTTTGGCAATCAATTCGAGCAATTGTTTTCTTTTTTGCATTAAATCATTAATATTGAATAAATGAGTTGAATGAATACTATGTTTGGTCATTGGTAGAGGCTCTTTGGTTAGGCAGAGTTTTGCTGGAATTTACGTGGGCATTATTTCAATTGAGTTGGAAATGATTCTACTACAACCCTTCATTTTAAGATTTTCCTAGTTTAACCAGGCCTGGTCACTTTTTAAAACCTTTAAAAAAACTTCGTGTCTT
>VCMH01000091.1_pt1 | contig 9380 bp, 8 predicted proteins | sample 3385031 | NCBI WGS metagenome assembly VCMH01 (sample SAMN11833398, study PRJNA544312) | saline spring metagenome | isolation source: microbial filaments from arctic saline spring | place: Canada: Axel Heiberg Island, Nunavut | collected 2010-05 | reverse complement strand
CTTTTTTGTGGGGATATGAACCTAAATGAATTACATAGAATCCATTAGGTTAGGCTCATCAATATAACCATTTTCAATGCCTTTGGTGACAATGGCAACAGCATCATGTGGATGCAGGCTTTCTAGGTGATTGACTCGTATCCAGTAATCACTGTACTCAGCACATTCATTGAGTTTGCTTTGTACTCGACGGCTAGCATCTTCGCAGAACATTAAGTTTGATGCATTTAAACGTGCAAACTCTTGTTCATCTTCACGCTTAACCACGGCTTGAACAGGGGTTTGTACCGCATCTTCAAGTTGGTTAATTAAAGTCGAGATTTCAAGCGTATCCGATTCAACAACCTTTACCTTAACCTGTGCATAAGAGCGCTGGCTATGCGGTGTTGCACTAATACCTTCTGGAGTCCCTAGCCAATCAATCACGGCTTGATAATCCAAACCTTTTTCAGCTTGTCCATTAAACTGTTTTTCAAAAGATTCTTGAATCAATTGGCGTGATAAAGCCGCAGAGCATGGGCAGGTTGACGAGTAAGGGATTTCAATTGATAGTTCACACTCAAACTTACCTTGGCGCATTTCGCCGCGAATGGTGGTCGGGTAATGCTTCCAGCCACTGTTGTCACTTTTTAAAGACTGGCGACGCTCATAATAATCAAACTTGAATTCAACAAATGCTTGATTGCTTAGATCTAGATGTGATTCGATGAAAGCCTCAAGGATCGATTTAACGCGGCTTGGCGTTAAGTTCTCTTGAGTCCCCATTTGATCCAATATGAGATATAAGCGAGACATGTGAATGCCTTTGCTTAAAGGGTTGTCCAAACTGACGTAAGTTTGTGCTTGAGAAGACAAGCGAACGCTGTTTTTAGGATCTAAACCTTGTTGAACTAGAATTGGCAGTTCAATTCCACTCATTCCTACCCAGTTGAGTTTCCCTTGAAGGGCTTGGTGTGGTTGGCATGCGATATCGGGCATGTGTTTGATCATGCAATTTCCTTCGATAGGTGAGAGTTCAATGAAGTTGGGCGAGGTCGCCTAATTCAGACTGCACACGGTAGATAAAAAGTAAGCCGAGATTCTAGCAAATAATTGACTAGAAAGGTGGGGTATTATTCACTATTATTACTTTATAAGGCAAGATTACTCAATTTTGCTAATAGAGGTAAGTAGTTGATTTTCAATGCCCTTGTGCTGCTTAAGGGATTCTATTTGGGGGTTAATGGTGTCATCAAAGAGTAGTTCTAGTCGGCTATCTTGTCGCCATGCTATGTCTTCAAAACTAAGCTCTCCATCACTCCAGTTGACCAATTGCCATTCATTACCCGTTTTTAAGAGCCCTTTAGCGCGTATTAAAATAGGTGCCATGGAAGAAAAAAAACTCTTGAGCTTAACTCTATTAAATTGAATTTGTGGGTGGAAAACCCAGCCGATCGATGATAGTTGAGACGTGTCTGATGCGACCTGTATCAAACACTGGGTAATGCCAGGCAGTGAAGAGTCAACGACTTGTGAGGTCTGTGTCGTTTGCTTCTGGTGGAGGGCTAAGCCTCTTGAAGAACTTAAGATAGTAAAATGACTTGGGTCTTTATCACCGTTATTCTGCTTGGAGCTAAGGAGGTCTATCAATGGAATCCTACCTTGCTGTGTCGATTTTATCTCTATCTTGCATGGATAGCCATCCTGCAGGAGTTCGAAAGCGGTGTGCAGTTCATCAGAGCTGCTTAAATCGGTTTTATTAAGCAATATAATGTCTGAAAGCGTGACCAAATCTCGCATCACGGCCGATTTTTGCCAGCGCAAAGGTGTGAGCTGTTTTGGCGTAATCACACAAAGGATGGGTTGCAGAGAGAGGGGTCTTATAAACGATGATTGTGTGAGAGTGTCGATGATTCTCGCGGGATGACCTAATCCTGTTGGCTCAACAAACAGGCGGCTGATTGGGTTTTCTGTGGATTCACTCAGTAGCTGATTAATCGCATGGATTAAACCCTGTTGTGCGCTACAGCAAACACAACCGCCCGTGACAGAAAGCACGGCGTCATTAGACTCTTGGCTTTGTAAAGTCGCCGCATCAATATCGACTTCACCAAATTCATTGATGATGATTCCCCATCTTTCATTCATGGGCTTTTGCAGGAGCAGTTGTCTGAGCGTAGTGGTTTTTCCGCTCCCCAGTAGACCTGTTATAAGGTGCGTGGGAAGGGAGGTTTGTTGAGGCATAATGAGGATACTTATACTATGGGGCTGCTAACCGTTTAACGGCAAACTTGACCATCAAGTAGTTCTTTGGAAAGCAGTTCATTGTCAATGTTAATGCCTAGGCTTTCGCAGATTATTTTAGCGTCTCGGTAACCGTTACCCAAGCAGGTCGTTGCACCAGGAGAAGGCGTCATATTAAAGATGATATTTTCACCTTCAGGCACAATGCTAGCTTCGCCCAACTGTAAGATCATTTCGGTTTTATTGATGACCTGTGGACGTAGCCCACCAATACCTGCGGCGTACTCTAAATCTTCTGGCTTGAGTCCAGGAATGATTTTTTGTGCATCTTTGGCAAATAGTTTCTGACGAACCCACGGGATTTCAAACGCAAAGTTTCTGAAAATATAGTTACGAATAGTGCTGTCTTTCATGAGTTCCCAGAAGACACGAATGACCTTACCATCTAGTTTCAAACTCTTCCAGAAATCCCAATAGGTGCCGCCTGTGTAACGTTCAAGTTTTGGCAGTACCAATGCTGTTGGCCCTAAACGGGTTTTACCCATTTCGATTAAGTCAGGATCGCCGTGCAATGCGGCAAACGGTAGTTTGTCATTTTGCATGGTGTAGACTTTACCATTCAGCATTTTGGGCACATAGTAGAAGCTGCCGGCCATCGGTAAGATAGACATATCTAAACCATGACCGAGTTGGTTAGCAAGCAGTAGACTATGTGCACCCGCAGAGACGACCACGAAACGGGCTATAAACGTACCCTGAGAGGTGACGAGTTCGTAGTGGTCCTCGAACTGAGTGATTTTTTCGACTTTAGAGCTTAAAGAGACATTTAATTCAGTATTGGTTTTACGCGCACTGTTGATAAATGATTTTGAAAGGTTTCCAAAGTTAACCGCAGAGTATTCATCACTGCAACCGCAGGCAAGAATCTTTTCAGGACGCGGTTTTCCATCGATTAGAGCGACGGCAGGTTCGATTTCGGCAATGCGTTCTGCATCCCATAATTCCATATAAGGAAAGTCTTCCGCAAATTCTTCATGGCGTTTTCTGAGGCGTGCACACTCATCGTCGCCGACGGCCAGAATCATTTTTGGGAATTTAAATAGAAAATCATTTTTATCAACCATCTCCGCGTAGTGCACTAACATCTCGGCTTGTTGCTTTACGGACTTCGCTTTTTCAAGCTTGTAGTTGGTTTCAATGTCACCGCAATGCAGGGTTTGACTATTGGCGCGTGCATTTGAGTTTAGCGGGGCCAGTGAACCATATTTTTCGAGTACAGCAATCGACTTAACCTCGGTGTATTTAGACAGTACATAGGTTAAAGCACAGCCTGAAATTCCGCCGCCAACAATCACTACATCAAACATACGATTTTTCATTTATTTTAAGGGCCTCGAATTTAACTCTAATGAGTGCAGTTTTGCAAAAGCATGTATTATATAGAAAAGCGAAGAACAGTTAAGCAAATTCTTAGGTTGTGTGGAATTGCCTGCTGTTCTACCTATTTTAGCAATAAATATACGATAAATAGAGTTTTCGTTTCATTATGAATCAGTTAGAAAGTACCTCATTATTCTTTAAATCACTTTCGGAACCGGTTAGGTTGCGAATTTTAAACCTGTTGATTCATGCAGAACATGAGATTTGTGTCTGTGATTTAATGGACGTTTTGGATGTTCCTCAAAGCGTTGTATCTCGGCACCTTGCTTATTTACGTAAAGCGAATTTAGTGAATGCTCGTCGAGAGGGGGTTTGGATGCACTATTCAATCAGTCCAGCTTTGGATGTACTGTCAAAGTCTGTTTTGCAATCCTTAAAAGACCATACGACACCCCGTTCAATCCTCTCTGAAGATTTACTCAAACAAGCTGGTAAAAACTGCTGTTAGCGGGTATTGAGTTCTTAACTTTATTCTCAATCATTTATTTTGTAATCAATCATTTTTTTGTCATCTCTGTGTCATCTGTAGGGACTACAATCTGCGCCAATACAAATTAATAAGTATAAATAACGATTAAAGTAAGGAGGGTAATATGATTAAAGTCGCAATTAATGGATTTGGCCGTATGGGACGCTTGGCGTTGAGAGTCGCTTATGATTGGCCTGGTGTTGAGTTTGTACATATTAATGAAGTCGCCACCGATGCTTATGGTTCGGCGCACCTCTTGAATTTTGATTCTGTGCATGGTCGTTGGCATCATGAAGCGCATGAAGATGCAGATCAAATAGTCATTGGCGACCACGCCATGAGTTATTCACAATATCCTGATATTTCAGCGGTGGATTGGGCGGCATTAGAAGTGGATGTAGTGATTGAGGCGACCGGTAAATTCCGTACCCGCGAAACGCTTCAAGCCTATTTAGATCAAGAGATTAAGCAAGTGATTGTGGCGGCACCTATGACGGAAGGTGTTAAAAATATTGTCATGGGAATTAATGACGATATCTTTGAGTCCGGTTTAGATTCTATTATTACGGCGGCCTCTTGTACTACAAACTGTATTGCGCCAGTGATTAAGGTTTTACACGAAAAAATCGGCATTAAGCATGGAATGATTACTTCGATGCATAATCGCACTAACACCCAAAAAGTGGTGGATCATGGCCATAAAGATTTACGTCGAGCGCGTTCGAGTTTTGAATCACTTATTCCGACCACTACGGGTTCAGCCAAAGCCATTGGTTCAATTTTTCCAGAACTGGATGGTCGTTTAAACGGTTTGGCCGTACGAGTGCCTTTAATGAACGCATCTTTGACAGATTTAGTGCTGGAAATGCAACGTGAAGTAACGGTTGAAGAGGTCAATAAACTGTTTAAAAAAGCTTCTGAAACCTATCTAAAAGATATTTTAGGCTATGAAACGCGTCCATTAGTGTCTGTCGATTATGAGGGGGATTTACACTCTTGTGTGATTGATGCGCTTTCTACAATGGTGGTCAATGGCACACAGTTGAAGGTGCTTGCTTGGTATGATAATGAGATCGGTTATGTGGCTAGAATGATGGAACTTGCTCTTAAAGTAGGTAAGTTAAATCAATCTTCTTAATGGTCCTGGATCTTTTTAAAGCGATTTTAACCACGAAGGCACTAAGACACGAAGAGTGAATCGTTAAGTTTATATGATCTTAAGAGACTAACTCTCGTGCAAAGGTCTCTTAGATTAATCTTAAATTTATCAATTAAACCATTCCGGCAGTAGTCTGCCGAGTTTACAGACCAGGTTTTACATACTCTTATTTTTTCTTCGTGTCTCTGTGCCTTCGTGGTGTCTTTTAAAAGCGTTTAATTATGGATAGAGCAATGACTGCAGTACAGCAATATGGAATTGTTACCGCCAACTATTGGGCCTTTACCTTAACGGATGGCGCTTTACGTATGTTGGTGTTGCTGTTTTTTTACGGTTTGGGTTACAGCCCGTTAGAAATAGCCATGTTGTTTTTGTTCTATGAATTTTTCGGGATTGTGACGAATCTGTTTGGTGGCTGGATTGGAGCTCATTTTGGGCTTAAGGTCACCATGGATTTTGGACTGTTTTTACAGATAGTCGCCTTGTTAATGCTGGCGGTAAATCCTGATTGGATGACTGTGTGGTTTGTGATGCTTGCTCAGGCTTTATCGGGTATCGCTAAAGACCTGAATAAGATGAGTGCTAAAAGCAGTCTTAAAAGTTTGGTGCAGCAGGCCGAAGATCCAGAGGGTAAACTTTATCACTGGGTCTCGTTATTAACGGGTTCAAAAAATGCACTAAAAGGCGTTGGATTTTTCTTAGGTGCTTTTTTATTGGCGACCGTCGGTTTTGAGAATGCACTCTATTTGATGGCGGGGTTGCTCGCGATTGCATTGACTGTTTCTCGACTTTTTTTGGATGCCGAGATGGGCAAAGCCAAAAACAAATCCAAGTTCTCAGAGCTCTTTTCTAAAACACCCGCCATTAATAAACTTTCAGCCGCACGGTTTTTTCTCTTCGGCGCGCGCGATGTTTGGTTTGTGGTCGCTCTGCCACTCTATCTTATCGGTGTCTTGGGCTGGGAGCATACTCAGGTAGGGCTGTATTTGGCCGTATGGATTATTGGTTATGGTTTTGTGCAAGCCATGGCACCCAAAATCACCGGCTTAAAACAGGGTAGGTTGCCCAGTGCAAAAACCGCGATGTTATTGGCGTTTGCTTTGGCCACAATTCCTGTAATGATGGGATTAACACTGGCCTATGAGCCACAATGGATCATTATGATTGGGTTGGCACTGTTTGGTGTTTTATTTGCCATTAACTCAGCGGTACACTCCTATTTAATCGTTTCCTATGCAGACGCAGATGGCAGTTCCAAAGACATCGGGTTTTACTATATGGCCAATGCTGGTGGGCGTTTAACGGGTACGATATTGTCAGGTTATGTATACCAGGTCGCAGGCATGGAAGCCTGCTTGTTTATCTCGGCGGCATTTGTCGTTGTCGCAGGCGCCTTGGCAGGAAGAATCGCGCCACAAAGTTGATTGTAAATTTTAGTGTAGGTGTTCTGGTTTGCTACAAATAACTTAGCCTAGTTGATTCGCCACGCTAAAGATTGAACCACGAAGGCACAGAGACACGAAGGTTTTAGGTATTTGCTTGTTGTATTCATTCGATTTAAATAAAATCCACCAGGCTTGGTAGTTTTCTTTTCTAGGTTTTTCTTCGTGTCTTAGTGCCTTCGAGGTGAATGCTATTGAATTTGGAGTGAATCACGAACTAACCAGGTCTGGCATGTCCTGCGGCTTTACAAAACTATGTGAGCGTAGGGCATGTCCTGCGGCCTTACAAAACTATGTGAGCGTAGGGTCACTTCATCAAATAAGCTCGAGCTCTCAATCCCAGAATATTGCCAAATAGCGCAAATACCAACCATACCCAACCATGTAAACTTCCCGATGCGATTCCGCTAAAAAATGCTCCTATATTACAGCCCGATGCCATAACGGCACCGAAGCCCATAATGAGTCCGCCAGAGATGCTCATTAATAAGCGGGTGGGTGTGGCTTTGATTTTGGCGCGGGGGTGGACTATTGAGACGATAAGTGCGCCGAATACCACGCCCAAGGTCGTCAAGCTGACGGGGTTTGTGAAGAGTGTTTGATTTAAAGAGCTACTGTTTTCCATCGCATAATCCCAAAAATGCCAGTCAATGGGCAAACCTGTCAAATCAATCAGTTTGATCCCCCAAAATGGGAAGGCCGAGCTGATTGACCATGGCGCGCCAGTTGTAAAAAATAGGGCAGCATTGAGGGTAGAAAGCAGTAACCCTGCTAGTAAATAGGGGTGGAACTTCCAGCTTTCTGAACCGAATAGAGGCTCTACTTGTCCTGTGTGTTTTTGCTCGTGTCGGGTTAAAGCCTTATAAAGCCCTAATAGAATTATTAACTGAATGGCTAAGCCTGGTAACCAACCAAAGCTACTTTGAAAGGCAATTGCCTGGCTAGTAGGCAGTGCTTGCCAATCATTAAAAGTGGCTGCGGCAATTGTGCCTCCGACAATCATAAAAGCTAAGGTCGTAAAGGATAGGGGTTGTAATTGGCCAACTCGATTAAGTGTTCCTGAGGTACAGCCACAACCAATTTGCATGCCTATTCCAAATAGAAAAGCTCCAATGGGAATGGCTAAGCTAAGGGGGCGAATAAACCCCTGGAATGTCTGACCCTGCCAGGATTCGATGGCCAGTAACGGCGAAAAAAGCAGTATAGCGAAGCCGAGCATCCATAAAAGTGCACGAAACCCTAACGTATTGTTATCGACAATTAAAGAGCGAAAGCTGCTACTAAAGCCAAACTGAAAATAGTTCAGAGTTGCGCCAAGCAGGCTGCCTATGATGATGTAGTTCAGTAGATAGAGGTTTTCCAGCATGGCTTTTTAGCACTCTTTATTTTATGACGTTACAATAGTGTCTAGGTGTCGTTAAAGCCGTTACAATGCGCACAAAACTATATTCAAGCATTGCTGTGTCATTGCACTGTTTTAGGGCGTATATTTGCTTAGCGCTATATTAACAATTAATTTTGGATAATGTAATTCAAAAAACTGATTGGTATATAAGTGTAGTTACTTATTTGTGGTTTAAAAAGGTGTGTTTAGCCGTGAAGTTATTGCAAGATGTTATTTTTATCACCGGTGGCGGTCAGCGTATTGGTGCGTTTCTAGTCAAACAGTTTTTGGCGGAAACGAATTATCCAGTCGTATTTACTTATCGCACACCGCGCACTCAAGTGGATGAGCTAGTCGCGTTGGGCGCGATTGCTATTCAAATTGATTTTATGGATAAAGAAGTTTTACCAGGCCTGGTAAAGTCGATTCAAAAACGTGTCGGTAGTTTACGGGGGGTGATTCATAATGCTTCTTTGTGGTTGCCTGATGTAATGGATGTGAATGACTCACAAGAGATCGAGGCTGGTTGTTTTGAGACTCTTTTTCAACTCCATGTCAGAACGCCTTATTTTTTAAACAATGCATTGCAGCCGTTACTAAAAAAATCGACTAGCCCACTTAAGGATATTATTTCTATTTCGGATTATAGTGTGGAACGCGCTTCTAGCGAAAATATTGCTTATTTAGCGAGTAAGGCGGCTTTGCAGAATATGTGTAAAGGCTTTGCTAAAAAGTTTGCACCCATTATTAAGGTGAATGACATTGCCCCGGCGTTGATTTTATTTAACGAGGGCGATAGTGATTCCTATAAACAAAAGCGTTTAGCGCAATCAGCATTAGGTATTGAGCCTGGACCTATAGTGGTTTGGCAGGCAGTACAGTACTTAATGAATAGTTCTTATACCACCGGTACGGTTTTACCATTAGAGGGTGGGCGCAGTTTGCTCTAGCTTAATGTAACGGATAAAGTCAATTTACCAAAACCAAAAATAATCCCTTTTTAATATGGGATTTTTTTTGTATAAAGATGGGATGATTTTTTCTTTGAAAGGACAGCCCATTGCTGCGGCATTGTCTTTACTGATCTGACGTTCTTTTAAGTCTAACTCTGCATCAAAGCCATCACGCTCTACCCAGCCCTGAGTGTGTTGCAATAAAACATCGGCTAAGGCTTCTGTATGGTCAGTTCGGTCGTTTAAACATTTAATAAAACCAAATTTTTCACCACCAGCTTCTTCAAAATACTCACGGTAGTCGTCGTGT
>VCMH01000099.1_pt1 | contig 9493 bp, 7 predicted proteins | sample 3385031 | NCBI WGS metagenome assembly VCMH01 (sample SAMN11833398, study PRJNA544312) | saline spring metagenome | isolation source: microbial filaments from arctic saline spring | place: Canada: Axel Heiberg Island, Nunavut | collected 2010-05 | reverse complement strand
ACACGACGACTGAAGCGGTTGCTTGGCTAGAGCAATGGTTAAAATCCTATGAAGGCGCAATTCTAATTATTTCCCATGATCGTGATTTTCTGGACCAATCGGTGCAGGGTATTGCGCATATCCATGATCAAAAAATCACCTTCTATTCGGGTAACTTCGCCTCTTTTGAGCGTCAGCGTAATGAACAGTTGATGCAACAGCAGTCTCTGCATGAGAAGCAAAAGCAACAGATGCAGCACCTAAAAACCTTTATTGAGCGATTTAAAGCCACCGCTTCTAAAGCCAAGCAAGCGCAAAGCCGTGTAAAAGCATTGGAGCGTATGGAGTCCGTTGCAGCGGTTCAGGCATCCAATCCTTTTCATTTTGAATTTATTCCACCTTTGCATCAACCTGATCCTATGTTGTCAGTGGAGTCGGCCAGTTTTTCATATCCGCAAAAACCTATTTTAGACTCTGTTAAGTTGGTGTTGCGTGCGGGTGATCGTATTGGTTTGGTCGGGGTTAATGGTTCGGGTAAGTCAACCTTGATTAAATTGTTGGTCGGCGATTTAAAGCCGAGCAGTGGTAAAATCCAAATCAATAAGGGCGTTAAGTTCGGGTATTTTGCTCAACACCAACTAGAATCATTGATTTTAGAAAAGAGTCCCTTGCAGCACTTGTTAATGTTGCCAGAGACACCGACAGATCAGGAAGCTCGTAATTTCTTAGGGGGGTTTGGTTTTTCAAATACTCAGTGCTTGGACACTATTAAGCATTTTTCGGGTGGCGAAAAAGCGCGTTTAGCGCTGGCAATGATTGTTTTTCAAAAACCAAATTTAATTATTTTAGATGAGCCGACTAACAATTTGGACATGGAAACTCGTGATGCTTTAGATATGGCGTTACAAGATTTTACGGGCGCCTTAATTGTCGTCACGCATGATAAACATCTATTGACCAGTATTGCTGATCAGTATTGGTGGGTACATGGTGGTGAAGTTTCACGTTTTGTCGGGGATTTAGATACCTACCTTCAAGCGCGCCTTAAACAGTTGAAGCAAGTTGAGATTGAATCTAAAGAGACCAGGCCTGGTCAAACTAAAAACAAGCCCGTCAAATCAATGCAACGCAGAGAAAAAAGGTGGATGCACGCCTTAAACCGATGACTCAAACGATTAAGAAGATAGAACGCCAGTTAGAGTCATTGCAGGCCAAACAGGCTGAGTATCATGCTTTGATGGAAGACAGTAGTTTATATGAAGTTGAAAATAAAGCTAAATTAGCGGAATGCATTAAGTCTCAGGCAGAGTGCGAGGGCGCTATCGATGAGTGCGAAATGGAGTGGTTAGAATTGCAGGAACAGCTAGAAACCGAAAAAGAAATCGTAGAAGCTGAACTTAGTGAGGCTTAATACAATAAAGTAACGAGTGTTTTAAATTAAATTATCAAAATAAAAAAGGCCTGTCATATTGAGTGACAGGCCTTTTTTGTAATAAGTTTTGTTTTCTTAAAGCTTATTTAAAAGTGTTTCCATGCTTAAATCCAAGTTTACGTAGGATTAAAACCATTGGACAGAAGCCAGTCATAGCTGAGAACATAAGGTTTGCACCAACGAAGCCGGCAAGATAAATCCATTCTACTGTGTGCCAAACCGTTAAGATGGCGCTTGCTAGAACCATAAAGCCTGCGACTAATAAAACCATACGTTCAATATTCATTTGAAATCCTTTGTTCGAGAGAGTCTTGAGGCGCGAAGTATTTATGTAAAAAACTTTGTCGCCTATAAGATAATTTGATAAAGATTTTAGCATTTTTTGACGTTTACACAAGATGAATCTATGCCTAAATATTGTTTTTATTCAATATTTAGGCATTTTTGACGGTTTTACTTCCACTTTAAGGGTGAAATCAGTATAATTTTGAACCTGATTTTTAGTTAATACGAATTAACTGATTTACCAATTTTAAACATCAACTTTGAGATTTAATATGCAAGTAACTGTAGAAAAACCAGAACAAGGTCTTGAGCATAAGATGACGGTCACATTTCCATCGTCAGACCTAAATGCAAGCGTAGAAAAGCGTTTAAACGAGATTCGTCGCACTATCAAAATGGATGGTTTTCGCTCAGGGAAGGTGCCATTAAACGTTGTTAAGAAGCGTCACGGGACGCAAATAAACCAAGAAATGATGGGTGAAGCCTTACAGAAGGCATTTTATGATGCCGTTGATCAAGAATCATTAAAAGTGGCTGGTCATCCGATGTTTGATGACTTAAATGATGCTGATGGGCAGGTAAAATTCACAGCACGTTTTGATGTTTATCCAGAGATTACATTGCCAGAATTCAGCGGTATTACCGTTGAAGCAATCAATGCTGAAGTCACTGATGCAGACGTTGAGACTATGATCACTCGTCTACGCGAACAGCGTATGGCATGGAAGCCATCGAAAAGTGCCGCTAAGAAAGCTAAAAAAGGCGAGCAGGTTATTATCGATTTCGTTGGTAAGATTGACGGTGTAGAGTTTGACGGTGGCGCAGCAAAAGATGCGCCGCTTGAGTTAGGTTCTGGCCGAATGATTCCTGGTTTTGAAGACCAAATCATTGGTATGAAAAAAGGCGAAGAGAAAGTCATAGAAGTTACTTTTCCTGAAGAATACCATTCAGAAACTTTAAAAGGTAAGACGGCTACCTTTGATATCACGGTTCACTCTGTGATGACAAAAGTATTGCCTGAAATTGATGAAGAATTTGTACAATCTTTCGGTGTTGAAGCAGGGACTGAAGAGGCTCTTAAGACTGAAATCAAAGACAGCATGACTAAAGAATTGCAACGCGCTGTTGAAAGTAAAAATCGTACGGCTGTATTAGACTCTTTACAAGAAGTGGTTGACGTTGAGATTCCTAAGTCACTTATGGAGCAAGAAGTTAAAAGCTTGATGGATCGCGCTGTGCAAAATGCTCAACAGCAAGGAATGAATCCTGCAGATGTTAATATCGAAGCAGAGCATTTCCACGAAGAAGCTAAAAAGCGTGTTAAGTTAGGCTTGATTCTAGGTGATATCATTAATTTGAATAAGCTTGAAGCAACGGATGACGAAGTGAATGCTTATATTGCTGAGCAAGCTTCTTCTTATGAAGATCCTTCTGAAGTCGTTAACTGGTACTCAGAAAACCCAGGCGCTAAGAATGAAATTCGTGCTATCTTAGTTGAAGGTAAAGTGGCTACCAAAATCTTAGCGGAAGCTAAAGTGACTGAAGTCACTAAAAGCTTTGATGAAGTAATCACTCCAGCTGCTTAATTTTGGCTGTAGTTTGATCTTAGCCTGCTAAGATTTACTCGAAAACTTAATCCTTGTGATAAATCTTCGATTTGTCGGTGGGGTTAAGTTTTTTTTGCTTCAGAAAAAGCTAAGATACACCTTAAATAATCAAACGAGAATTTTGCATATCTTAGGAATGCGGTAAAGTTGCACTAATTGCGGTAGAAAAAACAGGAAATTGAGCGTTATTTCCAAATTTTTCAACGAAAATCAGTATGATTTTAACCCTTTTTATTCGTTCACTAAGTTCGTGCAAAGGTCTCCAGTAGCCTTCAAATAGGATGAAATACAGAATATGGATAATATGACTAACAATGCATTAGTACCAATGGTCGTCGAGCAGACTAGCCGTGGCGAACGCTCGTATGATATTTACTCTAGACTTTTAAAAGAGCGCGTTATCTTTTTAGTAGGCCAAGTTGAAGACCATATGGCGAACTTGATTGTTGCTCAAATGCTGTTTTTGGAATCAGAAAATCCAGAGAAAGATATTCATTTGTACATCAATTCACCTGGTGGTAGTGTCACGGCCGGTATGGCTATCTATGACACTATGCGCTTTATTAAACCAAATGTTAGCACTATGTGTATTGGTCAGGCGGCTAGTATGGGTTCATTCTTGTTGTCGGCAGGTGAGAAAGGTAAGCGTTTTGCTCTACCAAATTCACGAGTCATGATTCACCAGCCTTTAGGTGGTTTTCAAGGCCAGGCAAGTGATATTCAGATTCATGCACAAGAAATTATGCAAATTAAAGACAAGTTGAATAGAGCCTTGGCTGAGCACACTGGGCAACCAATGGAAACAATTGAAAAAGATACGGACCGTGATAACTTTATGAGTTCGCAACAAGCTTGTGATTATGGTTTGATTGATAAAGTATTAACGAATCGATAGGATTGAGAAGAATGAGCGAAGACAAGACTTTAGATTGTTCGTTTTGTGGTAAAACGCAGGATGAAGTTAGAAAATTAATAGCAGGCCCATCGGTTTACATTTGTGATGAGTGTGTTGAGTTGTGTAACGATATTTTACGCGAAGAATTTGGCGAAGAAGAAATGAGCCAATTCGAGTTGGATAATTTACCAACCCCGCATGAGATTACGGCCATTTTGGATGATTATGTCATCGGCCAGTATCAGTCGAAAAAAGTGCTGTCAGTGGCCGTTTATAATCATTATAAGCGCCTAAAAAACGCGAATACTAAAGATGATGTTGAACTGACGAAAAGTAATATTTTACTGATTGGACCTACGGGTTCTGGTAAGACTCTTTTAGCACAGACTCTTGCTCGCCTATTAGATGTGCCATTTGCAATTGCGGATGCAACCACCTTAACGGAAGCCGGTTATGTGGGTGAAGATGTTGAAAGTATTGTTCTAAAATTATTGCAGCATTGTGATAATGACCCAGAGAAAGCAGAACGTGGAATTATTTACATTGATGAGATTGATAAGATTACTCGTAAATCTGAAAATCCATCGATCACTAGAGATGTCTCCGGTGAAGGTGTTCAGCAAGCGTTATTGAAGTTGATAGAAGGTACCGTTGCTTCAGTTCCACCACAAGGTGGGCGCAAGCATCCTAACCAAGATATGATTCAAGTTGATACGTCTAAAATCCTATTTATCGTGGGTGGAGCTTTTGATGGTTTAGATAAGATTATTGATCAGCGTACTGAAACCAATATAGGTATTGGTTTCTCAGCAGATGTTAAAACCGCTGAAAACAAACTGACGATTTCTCAAAAATTTCAAAAAATAGAACCGGAAGATTTAATCAAGTTTGGTTTGATTCCTGAATTTGTCGGACGTTTACCGGTGATTACTTCTTTAGAAGAGTTGGATGAAGAAGCGTTAGTTAAGATTTTGACTGAACCTAAAAATGCACTCGTCAAGCAGTTTCAGAAAATGTTTGAGTTGGAAGGTGCCGAATTACAGTTTAGAAAAGACGCTTTAACTGAAATTGCTAAGTTAGCCATAGCCCGTAAAACAGGGGCACGTGGTCTACGATCAATCTTGGAACTTTTATTGCTGGATACAATGTATGATTTACCAAGCTTGAAAAATGTCGCTAAAGTCGTTATTAATAAAGCAGTCATCCAAGGGAAGAAACCCCCTCTGTTGGTCTATCAAGATGAGATGCCGAAAAAGGCATCAAGCGAATAGCACTGTTTTAAACAAAGCACGATTATTGAGTGCGATAATGTTTTAAAACCCAGCTTGCCTGGGTTTTTTTTAAGGTGAAATTTGTTGTGGTTCAATTTCGCATGAGAGGATAAAAATGGATATGGATCAAATAAGTATGAAAATGAATGTATTGGTGCTGCCTTTAAGAGATGTTGTCGTCTTTCCTGGTAATGTCATGCCCTTGTTTGTCGGCAGAGAAAAGTCCATTCATGCTCTCAATGAAGCCATGAATGGCGACAAACAGATTTTTTTGGTGGCACAGAAAAGCGCTGAGCAGGATGTTCCGACATTAGAAGACCTCTACTCAGTGGGTACCATGGCAAGTATCCTGCAGTTATTAAAATTACCTGATGGGACTGTTAAAGTTTTGGTTGAGGGAATTCAACGCTTTGAATTAACGAGTTTGCACAATGAAGGCGTAGTTCTGCTTGGAGATATTAGCGAAATTATTGCCAGTGAACCCGCCGATGCCGATACTCAAGCTTTAATGAGAACCTTAAGAACCCAGTTTTCAAGATTTTCTGACTTAAAAAAGAAAGTCCCAGCAGAGGTAAAGACTTCCGTTCAGAAAGAAGAGAACCCTGAACGTATGGTGGATCTAATTTCAGCGAATGTTAATTTGAACGTTAGTGATAAACAGTCGTTATTGGAAATTACTTCGATTAATGCGCGTTTGGAGCGTATGTTAGCGATGGTCGAGACCGAATTAGAGCTTTTAGAATCTGAAAAACGGATCACTACGCGTGTTAAAAACCAAATGGATAAGACGCAACGTGAATATTACTTAAATGAAAAAATCAAAGCGATTCATAGTGAGCTTGCCGAAGGCGATGAAACCGTTCTTAATGAATATGATCAGTTCGTCGCACGCATTGAAGAAGTTGGTTTGTCAGAAGAAGCTAAAACTAAGGCCAAAACAGAGCTTAAAAAATTAAAGATGATGCCAGCACAATCCTCTGAAGCAACTGTGGTCAGAAATTACTTGGACTGGTTGTTGGGTATTCCTTGGAAGAAACGCAGTCGTGTTTCCAAAGACCTGAATAAAAGCCAGGCTTTCTTGGATGCTGAGCATTTTGGTCTTGATAAGGTCAAAGAGCGCATTATCGAGTATCTAGCGGTGCAACAACGTGTTCGTAAGATGAAAGGGCCTATATTGTGCCTTGTAGGACCTCCAGGTGTCGGTAAAACTACGCTGGCGCATTCTATTGCAGAAGCGACTAATCGTAAGTATGTGCGTATGTCATTAGGTGGTGTTCGCGATGAAGCCGAGATCCGTGGGCATCGAAAAACTTATATTGGTGCTTTGCCCGGTAAAATTATCCAAAAAATGCAAACGGCAGGCACTAAGAACCCACTTTTCTTACTCGATGAAATTGATAAAATATCGAGTGATATGCGTGGTGATCCGGCTTCAGCACTTTTAGAGGTGCTTGATCCTGAACAAAACTCTACTTTTAATGATAATTACTTGGAAGTTGATTACGATCTATCTGATGTGATGTTTGTCGCAACCTCTAACTCAATGGATATTCCGGAAGCGTTATTAGATCGTATGGAAGTGATTAACCTTTCAGGTTATACCGAGCCGGAAAAGCTTAACATTGCAATGCAACACTTGCTGCCTAAAGCAGAAAGGGAACACGGACTCAAAAAAGGTGAGATAGAGATTCAAGAGTCCTCTATTAAGGCGATTATTCAATGTTATACGCGTGAGGCAGGGGTGCGTTTATTAGCACGTGAGCTAGCTAAGATTTGCCGTAAGGCGGTCAAAAAGTTAGTGACCCATGAAGTCTCAGGTAAAATCATAGTGACGCCAGATGATTTAGAAGAGTATCTTGGTGTGGCTCGTTATCGTATTGGTTTAGTTGATGAGATGAACCGCATTGGACAGGTTGCAGGCTTAGCTTGGACGAGAGTGGGTGGTGAATTACTTAGAATTGAAGCCACAGCGATGCCTGGTAAGGGTAAGTTAGACAGTACCGGGCAACTAGGCAGTGTGATGCAAGAGTCTGTGCAGACGGCTATGAGCGTCATTCGCAGTCGATCAAATACATTGGGGTTAGAGTCTAACTTTTATGAGAAATTTGATCTTCACTTGCATTTCCCTGAGGGTGCTATTAAAAAAGATGGCCCTAGTGCTGGTATTGCTATTTGTACCGCAATTACTTCAGTTTTTACAGGAATTCCTGTAAGGGCTGATGTTGCCATGACAGGGGAAATTACACTCAGAGGTGAGGTCTTGCCTATTGGTGGTCTTAAAGAGAAGCTGTTGGCCGCTTTACGTGCTGGTATTAAGATGGTACTCATTCCGCATAACAACGTACGAGATTTAGCGGATGTGCCTGAAGAGGTTAAAAGCCAGCTTGATATTCGTCCTGTACAGTGGGTCGATGAAGTTTTGGAATTGGCTTTAACAGAGAAGCCAAAGCCATTAGATGCTGATGCTAAGAGTGGCGTGTTTAAAGAGCCTGAAAGTGAAAAAGGCCCTGAAAACAGTACAAATCATCATTAATTACGAAAAAATCACGTTTTTGCTTGACACCCTTCGTGGTTGATTGCTATAAATGCTGTACCCAAAGCGGTGGATACATATAAAACTTTAAAATAGTCATGGAGAAAACAATGAATAAATTTGAATTAGTAAGTTCAATTGCAGAAACAGCTGGTTTAACTAAAGCAGACGCGGCAAAAGCATTAGATGCAACTGTTGCTTCAATTACTGGTGCAATGACCAAGGGTGATTCTGTTGCAATCATCGGTTTTGGTACTTTTAAAGTAGGTGATCGTGCCGCTCGTACTGGCCGTAACCCACAAACTGGTGCTGAGATGCAAATTCCAGCCGCTAGAGTACCTAAGTTCACAGCAGGTAAAGCGCTTAAGGATAGTGTAAACGGATAATTATTCCGCTTTAACACTACAAAGCTCGTATCAAAGCCCTTATTTATTAAGGGTTTTGTTGCTTTTAGGGCTCTGAAAAGCTGATCATCACACATCAATTCAGTTTGCTAAGTTTAGATATACTGCAATAAAACAAGCGGTTAACGAAGCACCTTTAAAAATATGCTAAAAACATCAAAAACATGATTGACATGTTGCCATAGCTCTCTATAATACGCCTCATCGATTGAGTACAACGACTTTGAGTAAGTTTTCTTACCAAGGGTTAAACTTAATTAGGGTGATTAGCTCAGCTGGGAGAGCATCGCCCTTACAAGGCGAGGGTCACTGGTTCGAGCCCAGTATCACCCACCAATTTGGTCCTGTAGCTCAGCTGGTTAGAGCGCCCGCCTGTCACGTGGGAGGCCGAGAGTTCAAATCTCTTCAGGACCGCCATATTTAAAGTGAACTTATATTATTTATGAGTCTGCTTGTTACGCTAACTCCCTTCGGGACGTTAGCGTAACAACTATAAAGTGCAATTGTAAGACGCCTTATAGTAAACCCAGGGTGATTAGCTCAGCTGGGAGAGCATCGCCCTTACAAGGCGAGGGTCACTGGTTCGAGCCCAGTATCACCCACCAATTTGGTCCTGTAGCTCAGCTGGTTAGAGCGCCCGCCTGTCACGTGGGAGGCCGAGAGTTCAAATCTCTTCAGGACCGCCATATAAAGCTAGTTTAGGCTAGTTAAAAGCCACTATGAATTAATTCATAGTGGCTTTTTTCGTTTCTGGGTCTTGTTATTAGATCCTCGACTTCAAACTCATCATTGTGTAATGCCACTATTTTCATATTGCTTGCTGTACAGGCATCTCTGTTTATCCGATGTAACCAGGCCTGGTCAATATAATCGATGTTCTTTAAAAAGTTTGCTTGAGAGACTATAGGCTTTTAGCAGGCATTAAAAAACCGCAACAAGTGCGGTTTTTTAAGTCATAGATTCCCCCTGTGTCAGGATAGTTGTCCGGTCKTCRTKTCATAAAAGTTAAACTTAAACAGTGGGCGGAAAGTGGTATTAAATGTCCAAGTATTCACCCGAAAGAAAAGAAGCCGTAGAGTCGTCGTGT
>VCMH01000043.1_pt1 | contig 9577 bp, 12 predicted proteins | sample 3385031 | NCBI WGS metagenome assembly VCMH01 (sample SAMN11833398, study PRJNA544312) | saline spring metagenome | isolation source: microbial filaments from arctic saline spring | place: Canada: Axel Heiberg Island, Nunavut | collected 2010-05 | reverse complement strand
ACGACGTACGACCACTCACTTGTTCAGGGCTCCAACGCTGCTTCAAGTAGTGAATAACAAGCTCCCAGCAGTCATGAGATATTCTTTTTTTGCTTTACTTGACCGTCTTTCGACGGCTTGTGTATGTGCAAGCAACGGTCGCCAACCACGGGATTTAATATTGCGTTTGAGTTCACGGCTAATGGTCGATTTATGACGTTTTAACTCGTCTGCGATAGTCGTAATGCTATATCCGGCACGTTTGAGTCCGTAAATGTGATATCTTTCTTCTAAGGTCAGTTGATGATATGTGCTCATTGGGCAACACCTCTTTTGTGTAGGAACTTAAAAGGTAGCTTATCAACTGGCCTTTTTCAATTCCTATAGGTGTTGCACTTACTAGTTGAATCTATGACTATAAAAAAACCGCATAAATGCGGTTTTAATAAGATAAAATTTATCGTTACTTTTTATGTAACGTTTAAATAATCGTTGGCTCTATCCCAACTCAATAAAAGATGTTTCCTGTTCCACAAACTCTGCAACTGGACGTGCCCACAAATCATACTCATCTGCAGCCACAATCTCGACTGTGACAAATTGACCTGGTTGAAGATGGAAGCCGTCTTCAATAAAGACTAGACCATCAATTTCAGGGGCATCCGCTGGTGAACGAGCAATCGCCCCCTGATCGTCAATTTCATCGACCAATACCTGCATCACCTTACCGACTTTGGCTTGCATCTTAGCGGTACTGATGACTTGCTGAGTTTGCATAAAACGATCATAACGTTCTTGCTTAATCTCATCAGGAATCGCTTCGGCAATCTCATTAGCAACCGCACCCGTTACCGGAGAGTATTGGAAACAACCGACGCGATCTAACTGCGCTTCTTCTAAGAAATCCAATAGCTCTTGAAACTCTTCCTCGGTTTCTCCTGGAAAACCAACAATGAAGGTCGATCGAATCGTCAAATCTGGTACGGCTTCACGCCATCTTTTAATGCGCTCCAATGTTTTCTCAACATTGCCTGGGCGTTTCATGGCTTTCAAGACGCGTGCATTGGCATGTTGCAAAGGCATATCCAAGTAAGGCAAGATTTTACCTGCGGCCATCAAGGGAATAACCTCTTCGACATTCGGGTATGGATAGACATAATGTAAACGCACCCAGAACTCACCAACGCCCCCTAGTTCGCCCAATGCTTCAGACAAACCGGTCATAGAGGTTTTAGTCGGACGACCTTCTGCAAATTCTGTTTTATATTTAACATCGACGCCATAAGCGGCCGTATCTTGCGAGACCACCAATAACTCTTTAACACCGGCGTCTTTTAAACGCTTCGCTTCATTCAGCACATCACTCACTGGACGACTGACTAAATCGCCACGCATAGAAGGGATAATGCAGAAGGTGCAACGGTGGTTACAGCCTTCTGATATTTTTAAGTAAGCGTAATGTTTTGGCGTCAGTTTAATCCCTTGAGGCGGTACTAAATCGACAAACGGATTATGAGCCGGTGGTGCAATCACATTGTGCACCGCTGTAATCACATCTGCATAAGCCGCGGGGCCAGACACCGCTAACACCTTAGGATGCACAGCCGTAATCTCTTCAGCTCTTGCGCCTAAACACCCCGTGACGATGACTTTGCCATTCTCGGCCAATGCTTCACCAATAGTATCTAAAGACTCCTGAACCGCACTGTCGATAAAACCACAAGTATTGACGATGACTGTATCGGCATCGGCATAACTATTGGTTAACTGATAGCCTTCCGTTCTAAGTTGCGTCAAAATCCGCTCAGTATCCACCGTTGCTTTTGGACAGCCTAAGCTGATGACACCGACCGTTGGTTGTTCTATAGACATGATGTTTCTCTCGTTCATTTTAATTGCGTGTATTTTAACTGATTCCCTGTTACAGACACAAAAAATCCTATTTAAGATATTTTTAGTCTATCAAGACCGCTGAAGTGGAGACTTCTGCTCAATCCATAAAAGCGCCTAATGGTAAATTACAATATTTTAATTAATAAACATAATACGAATCATTATCATTAAGTTTGACAGACCAGAAAACACTCGCTACTATAAACGCCAATCATTATCATTTAGATTACGTTTAACACTCAAAATAAAACTGGTGGAACCCCATTATGAACAAGACGCATTTATTATCAGCAACCCTTCTTAGCGCACTAGCATACCTGCCAACCGCTCAAGCTGGCGAAAACCTTTTAGGCTATACCAAAGGCGCAGAACCTTTACCAAAAGGCGCTTTAGAACTCTACCAAATCTTCACACAACGTAGTGACAAAGGCCAAGGAACCTATGATGCTATCGACAGCACGACAGAACTTGAATATGGTTTCAGTAACCGCTTCTCTGGGTCAGCGGCCATCATCGGTCATAGCGTTGAGACGAAGGGTTTGATTATTGGTGGTTATCTTCCACAAGAGAAAAGCCTTGGACTGACCCTATCTGGAATAGAAGCACAGCTTAAATATAGCTTTTTAACCCCGGCCCTAAATGATATTGGCCTTTCAGCTTCTTTCGGCATCGATTACGACACGATTGACCAACACTCCGGTCAAGATAAAGACACTCTATCCGCCAATCTAGGACTTCAGTTACAAAAGTATTTCATGGATGGCCAGCTTGTTTGGCTAGGAAATGCAGATTTGGAAACGACTCACGCAACACGTGATCCAATTGAAGGCATTGATGACGAAGAAGAATGGCCAACTAAACCTGAAATGGAAGTGGGCATCGGCATCAGTACAGGCCTCTCTTATCGCTTTGCGCCTAATTGGTCGATTGGTGCAGAAGCCATTTATGAGACGGAATATGAAACAGAAGTTGGTCAAGAACGTTGGTCACTGTTTGCTGGTCCTTCATTGCATTACGGCAATAAGCACTTCTGGTCGACTCTAACGGTACTTGGACAGCTGTCTGGTGGTGGCGAAACCTATGAAAATCAGTCAGACACCAATCTTCACCTGATTGAAAAAACCAAACAGGAAGTCAAATTTAAACTGGGATACAATTTCTAACGATCTTAAATTATGAAAAGACCTTTTTATTGAGTTCATGAAAAAGAGGTCTTTAACTATTCCGAATTATTCAATCGAGTTCAGAAGAATCCATTATGAAATCAATATTTCCTCTTTTTATGCTGCCTGTTGCAGCTATCACTTGTCCTGCTTATGGCATTCAATACCTGAGTGTTGAACAGGCCCAAATGGCTTTATACCCAAGCGCCAGCCAGTTTACTGAAAATTTTCTAGAGCTGAATGAAAGCCAGCGTGATGCCATTGAATCGATCAGTGATATCCGTCAACGTTGGAAAACCCAAAAGGCCTGGAAAGCTTATGAAAATGGCGCTTTCAAAGGCTGGTTTATAATCGACAAGGTCATTGGCAAACATGAATTCATTACCTATGCTTTAGCCCTATCCCCTTCAGGAGAAGTCATTAGTATCGAAATTATGGATTATCGTGAAACCTATGGTGGCGAGGTCAACGAAGCTGATTGGCGTAAAAACTTTATAGGTGCCAATAAACAGAGTCCGTTGGAGCTTGAAGAAGATATTCCAAATATTAGTGGCGCGACACTCTCCTGCCGTAACGTGACCAATGGTGTAAAGCGTTTACTGGCTTTATATGAAGTTATGTTGAAACCATGAAAAAAACCAATATTGTAAAACGCATGAAACCGCTTTTAGGCACCTATGTCGAAATTGGATTTGTGGATAATAACAATCAGTCAGATGCATTTAACAGCGCCTTTGCCTGTATTGAAAACATTCAAAATCAAATGAGTTTTCACAATACTGAAAGTGCTTTATCACAGTTAAATAACTCGCAAGGTGAATGGATTGAATTACCCAAAGAAATTATTGAAGTATTAAAGTACGCTAAACAATTATTTCTAGAGACGGATGGTTTATTCAATTGCACACTCGGTGGTCATTTAGTGCACAATAATCAACTCCCCAACCATTTTAAAGATCCTTTTATCCCTGCTGGTGGTGCAGATGATATTGAAATTTTTCAGAATAAAGCACGTTTACTGAAACCTATTATCATCACCTTAGATGGCATTGCTAAAGGCTATGCCATTGATCAATCCATCGACGCACTCATGAAAACCGGAGCCCCTGCTGGGTGGGTGAATGCGGGGGGAGATCTTCGGGTTTTTGGTGATTTAAAAATGCCGATCCAGCAACGTCATGACGGAGAATTATCACCTTTGATTACACTCAGCAACCAAGCCTTAGCCACCTCTCAAGTCAGTACAAAAAAATCCAACTGATTTTCCTGGATATATTATTGATAATCAGGGTAAACAACCGAAGGATTGCATTATCAGTGTTATCGCCGTCGAAGCTTGGCTGGCAGATGCGCTGACTAAAGTATTGGCTCTAACGCCAGAACAACATCGTCATTCCTTAGCGAAACGTTTTTCAGCAACTTATATAACAAGCACAACAAGCAAAGCTTAAATCCATTAATATTTACACCTAAATACTTAAACATTAAATTAACACGGACTTTTATGAACGGTTATCCAAAGCTTTTTTTACCTTTTTTAATGAATACCACGCTGATCTTATTTGTCAGTGGGATTTTGTTAATTCCCGCTTTCCTACTGTTTAGAGTGCAATGGGATTCAGATTGGTTAATGGACTTAGCTATTTCTAGCGGCGATAGCCGAGAATGGATAACCGTTATTCATGCCTTGTTTGGTTGGATTATGTTATGGCTATTAGGCACTTTGTGGTCACTGCATATGCGGTCGCACTGGCGTCGCAATGAGAACTGCAAAAATGGTGCTTTATTTGCTACTTACTGGGCACTTATCATCTTCAGCAGTTTAGGAATTTACTATTTTGGAAATGAACTACTCTCACAATACAGTAGCATCTTGCATGTATTGCTCGGTGTCTTAATGCCAATTGGTTTAATCTTTCATCGAAGCAAAGGTAAGAAAAGCATCTCGAAAAGCTGAGAGTTCACTTTTTTGGGATTATCCTAGATAACTAACATTATCTAAGACAACCCCTTAAAGCATTATCCAAATCACGTTACTATGACACATCCACGCGCTGTACCCATCTCAAATCATCAATCGATCAATTAACTTAGCCATTAAGCTTAAAATATTAAATACAACTCAGTAAGTAATACGTATATATTAATAGTTCTAATCGTTCGTGATAACAAAGAGATCTGTACATGCCATTCTTAAATAGTATTGTGGAATTCATTACCCCCTATCTCCCTCTATTAATAACGGGCTTCAGTTTTGAAGTATTGCTTTGGGGGACTCATTGGATTCTCATCAGAAGACATTTGGATTTAGGAAGCGAGCGTAAGATTACGCGACAACTCATTATGATGGGCTTAACGCTTGCTAGTATTGTGGCTTTGGCATTGGCTCTGCCAGTAGAGGCAAGCTCACGCAATCAAATCATCGGACTCATTAGTTTAGTGATTTCTGCTATCTTCGCCTTTTCATCAGGGACTGTTTTTTCCAATACCATTGCGGGGCTTTTACTGCAAGTTACAACGCCATTCCGAATTGGTGATTTTATTTACGTTCGTGAACACTTCGGGCGAGTGACTGAAAAAGGTCTATTCGATACAGAAATTCAAGCCGAGAATCGAGAACTGATCGCTATCCCTAATATATTTGGTCTCCAACCCAATCTCTACAGTACGTAGCTCTGGTGCCATTGTTTCTGTCTCTCTATCTCTCGGCTATGATGTTCATCATTCACAGGTAGACTCTCTTTTAATCAAGGCGGCGGAAAAAAGCGGACTTAAGGAACCCTTTGTCCATATTTTGGAACTTGGAAATGATGCAATCACCTACCGAATCTCGGGCGTTCTCTCTGATGTAAAAGGCCTCCTAACGGCGAGATCTGAGCTTTCCCGTGCCGTATTAGACACATTGCATGGTAACGGTGTCGAAATCATGCCTCCCTCCTTTATGAATCAACGTCAGTTCGACGAAAGCGAACGGATCATTCCCAGACCCACAAAGCAACAATCTGCGAGTACATCGCAGGCTGCAGAAGAGATCGTGTTTGACAAGGCTGAACAAGTGGAAAAGTTCGACAAGGAAAAAAATGATTTGCTGAAGCATATTCAGTAGCTTGAAGCAACGCTAACCGATGTAACAGACATAGAGAAAAAAGTATTAAAGCCACTATTGAAGATAACCAAGAGCGCTTAAAAAAACTTGAGCAAGAAACTGAGAGATCAAACGAAGCCACATAGCGATTTTAAAGAGTTAAAGTAAACGCTATGATGAACTATATTTCTGACGATGGAGAAACAGACAATGATTATTGGCGTACCCAAAGAGATAAAAAACAATGAATACCGAGTCAGCATGATTCCGTCGAGTGTTCAACGTCTAGTTGCGGATGGACATCAACTGTTAGTAGAAACTCAAGCTGGCATAGGGATTGGTTTTACGGATAGCGATTACCGTCAAGCTGGCGCCACCATTCTGAAGACCGCCGCTGAGATATTTGCTCAGGCAGAAATGATTGTCAAAGTTAAAGAACCACACGCGATTGAACGCGCCATGCTGCGCGAAGGACAAATTCTATTTACCTATCTACACCTAGCGGCCGACCTTTCACAAACGCAAGACCTTGTTAACAGYAAAGCGATTTGCATTGCCTACGAAACCGTTCAAGATACCCACGGCGGCTTACCACTTTTGATTCCCATGTCCGAAGTGGCTGGCCGCATGTCTATTCAGGAAGGAGCACACTTCTTGGAAGAAACTTATGGTGGCAGAGGTATTCTCCTTGGTGGCGTCACGGGTGTAAAACCGGCCAAAGTCGTCATTATTGGAGGGGGTATCGTGGGATGCAATGCGGCACAAATGGCTATTGGCCTCGGTGCCGAAGTGGTTATTATTGATCGAAGTGTGGATGCTATAAGCAAGATTAAAGCGCTCTTTGGTGAGGATATTCAAGCCATTTTATCAACGCCAGAGTCTATCGAAACACAACTACTTGAAGCGGATCTAGTGATAGGTTCCGTACTCATCCCTGGTGCCAGCGCTCCAAAATTAGTGACCAAAGAACATATTAAAAAATGAAACCGGGAGCCGTCGTCGTTGATGTGGCCATCGACCAAGGCGGTTGTTTTGAAACTTCTCGACCGACCTCCCACCAAGATCCTACTTATGTAGTTGATGGGGTTGTTCATTACTGTGTCACTAATATGCCCGGCGCAGTGCCTCGAACTTCAGCATTGGCACTCAATAATGCCACTCTGCCTTATATTCTCACTTTAGCGAATAAGGGATATCAACGAGCTTTGCTAGACGATGAAAACTTTCGACAAGGATTAAATGTGATAAAAGGTCACATCACTTGTCGTAGCGTCTCTGAAAGCCTGAATCTTGAATATGTAGACGCGATGACGATCTTACAAAGGACACCATAAATGCTCTACCCAGGACTCAAAAGGCCAATAACTTGAATTACAATATCAGTCAGAATGGTGCTGTTTTTATTGTCAATGAGGCTAATCAAGTCATCGGGCTTTATTCGAGCGTCATTGAAATCTGTATTTTATGGTCACCAAGGGATTTTACTCATTCACGATACTGGCCAGACGAAGATTGAGTCTATTCTAGACTTAGTGAACCGGTGTGGCACCTTGAAAAGTGCCTATTATGCGCTAATGCACATATTGCGGAATATAAACCGAAATTTCAAAGAAATCGATTAAAAAGAATCAAAATAAGTAGTGCCATCGGTTTACAAGAAGTGATAAAAGCATTAAATGTGGCGCAAGGCTCAATATTAGTAAGATATGACAAAATCGTCACTAGCTTTCTGTCCGAGGGTTCTTTAGAGTTAAGTAACGGCCCTAATCACGAGCAAAGAGAGATGATTTTACGGCTTTGCCTAAATTACTAAAAACCAAAGCAGAAATGCAACAGATAGCGACGCTTAAAGAAGCCAATACTAACAATTTAGGCTATCTAAAACTGCTCAACTCGGCTGAAAATCTGGGGGTTTTATCTAATCCAAATTTTCTAAGTGCGATTCATATCCTCCCCATTTTGAAGTTCTAACAAGATTAATATGACTACATAAAAAATAACTAAAAATAATACGCAATATAATCTGGACAAGTCATCAAACAACTATATACTACACATTCTTTATAACTCTATAGGCTTCAAAAAATGAAAAAAATTGCGCTAATCACAGCAGCTCTTTCTGTATCTCTACTATCTGGCTGTGCAACTATCTTGAATGATGATTTGCAAAAAGTTAACCTTGTTACAAGCAATGGTGAAAAAGCAGATCTTCAAGTTAATGGTCAAACAGTAACTGCACCAACTGTCATTGATGTAAAAAGAACTAAAGACGCACTTATGATTACATCTACAGACGGGAAATGTGCACAAAGCACTGTCGCGAACAGCAAAGTTGATCCTGTATTCTTCGTCAACATACTTTCTGGTGGTGCTTTTGGTTCAACCACTGACTATTCAACTGAAAAAATGTGGCAATATGAAGATAAAATCGAAGTAAACTGCAAATAAATTTGCAAACTTACATTTCGAACATGTTACAAAAAAGACTGATTATCTTGATAATCAGTCTTTTTTTATTACCTATCAAAGCCTATTCCGAAGAAGTTTTTAACAAGCCGACATGGAAAGCCTTACTGCATTTTAAAGAAAATGAATTCTTTATAAATGGCCCTAAATTTTTATTCAGCTATCCCAATCAGTCATTAGAACAAGAATTAAAACTTTCTCTTATTGCTTTTAAAAACACCGAAGTGATCGATGATTCACATGCAATTTGCCAATTTCCAGCTAGATTTAATTGGCTATCAGAACAATTAAACTTACCCAAAGCAGACTTTCCAAAACCAACTTGCAATGAATATAACGAATTTTTTAGAAAAAGCACCTGCTGACAACATTGAGCTTGTGTTTTGCTTCAGAAAATGTATCTTCTCCATCGAGCATGATGGGGCATAGKTTTTTTAAAGATCTCAGGAAAAAATGCCCAAAATAATGATACTTCACATGCTATATCTTACTTTACGGTACTAGACAGCTTTAATCCGGCTAACCTAATTTTTCGTAGTTTAGTAACGGGCATGGATGGAATTTTTGCATTACTGCCATACAAAAAGCACATTGAACATTATCAAACCGTTGAAAATAGAAATATCTGGGAATACCAGATTAAGTTGACTCACCGTGAAAAAAAATAAATTCATCAACATATTTGGGAATTAAAAGATAAACCCTCATCTTATTACTTTACAAAGTACAACTGTGCGACATTAACCCCACTTTTTACTTGCAATTGCTGAACCTAGATTACTTCAACAAAACCATAACTGGGTCACTCCGCAGGATGTGATAAAAGATTCTTTCCAATTTAACCTTATTAAATCGGCTAATTTAAAACCCTCTCTAAGCTGGCAAATTAAGATGTTAGTTGACAATGTATCTACTGAAGATCAATTAGCCATTAAAAATAATATTACAGATATATCAAAAGTTAAAACTAATAGCTCCTCGTCATTCAAGA
>VCMH01000049.1_pt1 | contig 9656 bp, 10 predicted proteins | sample 3385031 | NCBI WGS metagenome assembly VCMH01 (sample SAMN11833398, study PRJNA544312) | saline spring metagenome | isolation source: microbial filaments from arctic saline spring | place: Canada: Axel Heiberg Island, Nunavut | collected 2010-05 | reverse complement strand
ACACGACGACTCTTATCTTAATTCGACCACTCACTTGTTCAGGGCTCCAACGCTGCTTCAAGTAGTGAATAACAAGCTCCCAGCAGTCATGAGATATTTTTTTTTTGCTTTACTTGACCGTCTTTCGACGGCTTGTGTATGTGCAAGCAACGGTCGCCAACCACGGGATTTAATATTGCGTTTGAGTTCACGGCTAATGGTCGATTTATGACGTTTTAACTCGTCTGCGATAGTCGTAATGCTATATCCGGCACGTTTGAGTCCGTAAATGTGATATCTTTCTTCTAAGGTCAGTTGATGATATGTGCTCATTGGGCAACACCTCTTTTGTGTAGGAACTTAAAAGGTAGCTTATCAACTGGCCTTTTTCAATTCCTATAGGTGTTGCACTTACTAGTTGAATCTATGTGGGTTAAAAGCTGAATTCTGGACATAAAAAAACCGAGTTATAACACTCGGTTTTTATGTAAATCAATCTGTTTTCGAAACCAGCTTTCTAAGCAAATGGATCCGTTATTACTAGGGTTTCAGAACGATCTGGCCCCGTTGATAAAATTGAAACAGGCACACCCACTTCTTTTTCTAAGAAACGAATGTACTCTATCGCTTCGATTGGCAAGCCATCAAAAGAATCTGTACCCACTGTAGAGCGATTCCAACCAGGCATGGTGATATAGTTCGGCGTACAAAGTTCATACTCATCCGCACTCGCAGGTGGTAGCGTGATGATCTGGCCATTTAGAGTATAAGAGACACAAATTTTAATCTCTTTTAACTCGTCCATGACATCTAACTTAGTCAGACACATACCACTCAAGCCATTGATTTGAGCTGAACGACGTAACGCCACCGCATCAAACCAACCACAACGACGTTGACGCCCTGTCGTGGCACCAAATTCATAGCCACGATTGCCCAGTTCTTTACCAATAGGATCGCCGACATCCGTATCACAGTTATAATCTAACTCTGTTGGAAATGGACCTGAACCGACACGGGTTGCGTAAGCTTTCGTAATTCCAAGAATATAATCAAGTTGGTTTGGACCAATACCCGCACCACCTGATGCACCACCAGCCGTCGTATTTGAAGACGTTACATAAGGATAGGTACCGTGGTCGATATCAAGCAATGCACCTTGAGCCCCTTCAAACATGAGGTTTTTGCCTTCGGCATTGTAAGCGGCCATCAGAGTAGGAATATCGGCCAACATTGGCACAATCATCTTACTATAGCGTTGACATTTTTCCCAAAGCTGTTCAAAAGAGACTGGTTCAGCTTTGTAATAATGCTCAATCATGTAATTGTGATAAGCCAATGTTTCAGCCAATTTCGCCTTGAATTGAACCATGTTTTTAAAGTCGCCGGCACGTAAACCGCGACGTGCTACTTTATCTTCATAGGCTGGCCCAATACCACGACCCGTAGTACCAATGGCTTGCTTGCCGCGAGCTAACTCACGAGCCACATCTAAGGCAACGTGATAGTCTAATATTAAAGGGCAAGCATCACTGATCTTAAGACGTTGCTGAACCTTTAGCCCTGTGGCTTCCAGTTGATTCATCTCTTTTTCAAGTGCATCAGGGGCTAAAACAACCCCATTACCGATGAAACATTCAACTTCTTCACGCAAGATTCCTGAAGGAATTAGATGCAAAACCGTTTTTTCGCCATCAATGACCAAAGTATGACCTGCGTTGTGTCCACCTTGAAAGCGGACAACTGCTGCGACTCTGTCTGTCAACAGATCCACAATCTTACCTTTACCTTCGTCACCCCATTGAGTGCCGACAACTACAATATTTCGTTTTGTCATAAAGCTATTTATTAACCACTTCTTAAAAATTTAATGAATTCTATATCACAAGAGTTAGGCGTTTTAAACGCGCTCAACAGTCCACTTACTTGAAGCATTAGACAACCACTGATCACCATCTTGCAACTCAGTTAAGTCATAAGATTTAATGACTTTAATGCCTTGAGCTTTCAGTTCTATAATTTTATTTTGGAGTGCCTTATCACTTTGATAAGGCGCATAAACAGTCTCTCTTTCTAAGCTACTGACAGGCGCTAACAAATCTAAGGCCTCTCGCAAGTCAAGACTGAATCCTGTTGCTGGCAACGCTAATCCAAAATCAGAACCGATATTGTCATAACGTCCGCCTTTTGCGATGGGTAGAAGTTGACCACCCGCCGCGTAACAGCCGAAAATAACACCCGTATGGTATTGGTAACCGCGAATATCGGCTAAATCTAAATGAATGGCCACAGAATGAGTGGTTTTCAAATGCTCGATGACAGTCGCGAGTCTGGTAACAGCATCGCTTAAAACAGATGACAAAGGAGCCAGTTGTGTTTGAGCGACGGTTATAACCGTTTCAGCATCACCACAAAAGGTCAGTAAAAGTTTAAAGACCTCACTCACCTTGCTATCTATAGGAGTATTGGCAATAAAAATTTCATACTCAGGAATTGCTTTGCGATCTAAGATACTAATCAATTCGATGGCTTTATTTTCATCTAATCCCGCTAAAACGATTAACTCGTCAACAATGCCGATATGACCCAAACTTAACTTTATGTCATTCAGGTTCATAAGTTGCATGCTTTCTAGCATCAGCTCGATGATTTCGATATCACTTTCAACACCCGAGTGGCCGAAGAGTTCAGCACCGACTTGAATCGGACTGCGTGAACCTTTGGCTTTATTGTTGCGAGTCTTGAGAACTTCACCGGCATAACATAGACGCGAAACAGTGTCTGACGCTTTCAAACGGTTACTGACAATACGTGCCACCTGTGGTGTCATGTCTGCACGAACACCCATCATTCTACCGCTTTCCTGATCGGTGAAACGGCAAGTATCAACCGCCATATGGCGTGCCGTTCCAGTCAACAGTGAATCCGTAAATTCTGCAATGGGCGGTAATACTAAATCATAGCCAGAAAGATGAAAGCCATCGATTAACTGACGTCGATAATATTCTAATTTGAGGGCTTGCGCCGGAAGAAGGTCTTCTAAACCTTCAGGTGTAAACCAAGTTGATTGCTGCATTTTAAAACTTCTTTCTAATCACTTAAATTTTGATGAACTATATAAAATGACTGATTCTTAAACCAATCATCTTATATAGTTCAATTGTTCGTATCTGTAATCTGAAGTGTCCGAGAAAATTTCTCTCGGACACTCTACGAATACGTTGAAGGCACTATGCCGTAAAAAAATTAAAACAGCCAGGCCAAGAGAAATTGAGGCCAACCCCATTAACCGTAACTGCTTTTCGGTTAACAAAGTGGCCTCTGACATCATCTTTTTCCAAAACTTTGGAAACATGAAAGGCAATAAACCTTCAATGATAAAGACCAATGCAAGGGCTGAAATTAAAACTGTTTCGAACATAGTTCCACAAAAAAGGTGGGTTACCCCACCTTCCTTTTATTGAATTATTTTACTTCGTAGACTGATTAAAGTACTTGAAGAAATCAGACTTAGGATCAACTAGCATGATATCTGACTTATCGTTAAACGAGTTTTTGTAAGCATCGATGCTATGGTAAAAAGCGTAGAACTCTGCGTCAAGGTTATAAGCTTTTGCATAAGTCGCTGCGGCGGTCGCATCACCTTTACCGCGTAAGATTTCTGCTTCACTATAAGCATCCGCCAAAATAACGACTCTTTGACGATCCGCATCGGCTTTAATTTTTTCCGCAGACTCAGACCCTTTCGATCTTAAATCTTTAGCGACACGATGACGTTCCGCTTCCATTCGACGATAAACCGACTCACTGATATCTTTTGCTAAATCAATTCGTTTAATACGAATATCTTCAACTTCAATACCAAATGATTTTGCAGCACTTGCTGTCGTAGCTTTAATCTTTTGTGCCATCTCGACACGCTCACCAGAGATAACTTCTTTCACAGAACGACTACCAAATTCTGCACGTAAACCATCTTTAACAATCTGTCCTAGCTTCATACCCGCCAGACGGGGGTCACCATTCATGGTGGTATAGAACTTTTCGACATCTTTGATTCGCCATTTGACAAATGAATCAACAATTAAGTTTTCTTTTCACTGGTTAAATAACGTTCAGGAGCCGCGTCTAACGTCTGTAGACGTGAATCAAACTTACGTACGCTATTGATAAAAGGAGTTTTGAAGTGTAACCCAGGTTCAACATCCGCTTTAACGATTTCACCTAATCGAAGCACAACGCCGGTTTCCCACTGGTTGACAATATAAACTGAACTACTGGCTACAAATAAAATTGCAGCTATTAATATTGAAAAGACCGCTTTCATTAACGTAGCTCCCTATTTTTTAAGTAATCACGAATATTGGTCTGTTGACCTGAATTATTCGTCTTACTATTTTGATTAGTATTGTTTGAAGTCGTTCCCGGTGCCATCTGCTGAGGTGCTTTAAGGGATGCCGCTGAACCTTGGCTTACCATTTTATCTAAAGGTAGATACAACAGATTATTACTGCTATCCGAACCGATAAAAACCTTACTGGTATTACTTAATACTTCAGAAACGGCATCAATATAAAGACGATTACGCGTGACTTCAGGTGCCTTTTTGTACTCTTTGACAATACTGGTAAAACGTGACGCTTCACCTGTTGCTTCAGCAATCACACGATCGTGATAAGCACTGGCTTCTTCAAGTTCACGAGCCGCTAGACCACGAGATCTAGGTAAGATCTCGTTTGAATAGGTTTGCGCTTCATTGATAACACGCTCTCTATCTTCACGCGCCTTAACAACATCGGCAAATGCAGGCTGAACTTGTTCAGGAGGTTGAGCGTCCTGTAAGTTTACACTGCTGACAATCAAACCTGTTTTATAGGTCGTTAAAAGTTCTTGCGATAGGCTTTGCACACGAGAGACAACTTCATTACGGCCTTCTGTTAAGACGAAATCCATTGTATTCTGACCCACAACTGCACGAAGTGTACTTTCTATCACACTGCGTAATGTCTGATCTGGATCTGAGACCTCAAATAAATATTTATGAGCACTGGCAACTTGGTATTGAACTGCAATTTTGAGATCAACAATATTCTCATCTTTTGTCAGCATCAACGATTCAGTTGGAACGCTACCATTTCGATTACTGTCAGAACGGTAACCGATTTCAGCTGTTCTGATTTGGTCGACGTTAACGATACGTACCGCTTGAATCGGATATGGGATGTGCCAATGAGGACCTGATTTGGTTTCTTCAACATAAGCACCGAACTGAGTGACGACACCGCGTTCTGCAGGATCAACAATGTAGATACCGGAAAGTAACCAAACAACACCAACAACACCAACGATGAGAGAGCCGCCAATACCGCCGATACCACCGCCATTATTGTTGCCGAATTTTTTACCCGCACCACCGAAGATGCTTTGGGCTTTTTTCAACAATACATCAATATCGTCATTCTGTTTTTTAGGTGGTCTTTGATTACCGCCTCCGCCATTGTTTCCTTGGTTACCCCAAGGATCTTGTCCGGACTTACCTGGTTCATTCCAAGCCATTCAAACATCTCCATGCTTAACAAAAAAATAAAATTAATTTTGTTTTACGCTTTATTAAAAAAACTTACCTGCTGATTAGATTCAAATCTTAAATCTATTTTTTTGAATCATTTTTTTTGCAGATACAATGTAATCATTCTAATTAGGTTAACTCTAAAAGTCACCCATTAAAATAATTTATAGACAATATAGTTCTATGAATTAGTCCTATTACTCATCGAGTAAAAACCCTAACTTAAAACTTCTGCCTTTAATAGTTCCGGCCATGCCTGAATGGCATTCCACTCTTGATGCGTTAATGACATTTTAAACAGGCTGTTACCCTCTTCATCAAAACCTTCCTCTAAGATGGTTCCTAGCGAATAAAGATCTGCTCTCTTTTTACCCGCATCCACTTTAAGAACTAATGAGACCGTTAAAAATGATCCCTTAAAGAATGAGGCAACGGCTTCAAGAAGCATATCAATCCCAGTGCCTTCTTTCGCAGAAACCCAGACGCGTTGTGGCACGCCCGCCTCATCTCGGTCAATTTTAGGCATGACGGCAGGTTCTAGTCGATCAATTTTATTAAAGACCAACAACTGTGGGACAGATTCTGCTCCAACTTCCTCTATAACAGCATGCACATCTCTAATTTTTTCATCTCTATGCGGATCAGAAGCATCCACTAAATGGACTAATAGATCTGCTTCACGAGTCTCTTCTAGAGTTGATCGAAACGCCGTCACTAAATCATGCGGTATATGGCGAATAAAGCCGACAGTATCTGCAAAAATAACCTTACCTGCACCCGGAAGATGGACACGGCGTAAAGTAGAGTCTAAAGTTGCAAACAGTCGATCTTCTGCATAGACATTGGCAGAGGTCATCTGATTAAACAATGTCGACTTTCCAGAGTTGGTATAACCAATAATGGTAATAATTGGGATTTCTGAACGTTTACGTGCCCGTTGACCGAGGCTACGCTGCTTACGTACCTTCTCAATTTTAGCTTCTAGAGATTTAATTCGCACCTGGACCAGGCGTTTATCCGACTCTAGCTGAGTTTCACCTGGACCACGAGCACCAATACCAGCCTGTCTATCGAGATGCGTCCAACCTTTCACTAATCGGGTAGACATGCGCTTCATTTGTGCTAATTCAACCTGAAGCTTACCTTCATGGGAACGTGCGCGTTGTGCAAAGATATCGAGAATAAGACCAACACGATCTAACACCTGGCAATCAAACAGGGTTGATAGGTTACGTTCCTGGGCAGGCGTTAGGGCGTGATTAAAAATAACCACATCCGCTTCATAGAGTTCGACGGCCGCTTGAATTTCTTCCGCTTTACCTTTACCTACAAAATATTTTGGATCGGGTCTTTGGCGTTTAGTGGTTAGGAGTGTACAAGCTTCCGCACCCGCGGAATCGACCAATTCATAAAACTCATCAATGTCTTCGCGATCTGAATCATGGTAGAAATCTACATGGACCAGCACGGCACGGTCTAGTTCACGTCGTTCAAGACGATCAAATAATTCCATATTAAGCGTTTTCTCCTTTAGAACTTAACTCAGGGAGTTATATACTACCTTAAATAGACTTAAAGTCGATTTAAAGTCGATTTAAAGTCGAGCAAAATTGGGGCGCAACCTGCCGCCCATCAAGGTCTAAACGACCGATAAAATTTCAGACTCGTTATTATTCAGATTCGTTTAATATTCTGTTTCAGAGCTCATGCGATCTTCAGCTGAAGACTCATAAGGTTTAGGGTCACGCATCGGGACAATCGTAGAAATAGCATGTTTATAAACCATCTGAGTCACCGTACTTCTTAACAAAATAACAAACTGATCAAATGAATCGACCTTGCCTTGTAACTTTACGCCATTAACTAGGTAAACAGAGACACTGATTCGCTCTTTACGCAGTGCGTTTAAATATGGGTCTTGAATGGGAAGGGCCTTAGCCGGTTTCTTGCTGTCCATAATGATTCCTTTTTATTGTTCTTATTATTGTCATTTTTATTATTATTATTTAAGGTTAACGCCCTAAGTATTTATAACTTTACTCAGCGTCGAATCTAGCGAAAAGCATACCTTATCGATTTCAATTCTTTTTATCAAGCCATTTTATAGACTAATGCTCGGACGGTTAGACCTGGTTCAATAAAACCAATAGCTGTTCCAGGCGTTCTTCCGGTGTGGTTTTATAAGGGTCTATCACGGTTAAATCCGTCTCTTTCCTGAGCCAAGTTAACTGTCTTTTTGCCAATTGGCGAGTGGCGACTAACCCCTTATAAACGAAGGTTTCATAATCGTACTCACCCTCTAGAAACAACCAGGCCTGGCGATATCCGACGGAACGCATCGAAGTCATATCCCCATTTAGATCACCCCGCTCGTAAAGCGCTTTCACTTCTTGTAAAAAACCGGACTGCAGCATAAGGTCAAAACGCTTACCAATTTGTTTATGTAACTTGGCGCGGTCTTCTGGAATCAGAGCCACTTTAATCAATTTAAACGCGGTCAAATGAGGCTTAGGTTCTGCTCGCAGCTCTGTTAAAGTTTTGCCAGAAACTTCGTACACTTCCAAGGCGCGAATCACACGCTGTGGATCATTGGGATGAATTCGCAACGCTGATACAGGATCGATCTCGGTCAATCGTTCATGCAGGCTCTCGGGATGCTCTTGCCAGGTCGCTTGTAAAGCCGCCCTAATCGTTTCATCTGCTGGCGGCAAATCATTCATACCCTGCTGTAAAGTGTTGTAGTACATCATGGTACCGCCGACTAATACAGGCAAACGCCCCCGAGCAAAAATAGCCTCGACCAATTGATGCACATCTTCAACAAACTCGGAAGCTGAATAAGCTTGGGCAGGATCATGGGTATTAATCAGATGATGCGGTACAGCCAACATCTCTTCGGCACTTGGTTTAGCGGATCCAATATCCATCTGACGATAGATCAATGCCGAATCGACACTGATAATCTCTATCGGTAAGACTTTGGCCAAATCCATAGACAACTGACTTTTACCTGAAGCCGTAGGCCCCATTAACGCCAGGCACTGCTTATTTGCGATTAATTTTTCGACTAACTCGATCATCTTTATTTTTTACTCGTTTAAGCGGACTGATTATCTGAATCCAACTCTTGTGTATTTTATTGGCCACGCATAAATAGGCTATCTAACTGATTCATCGACATCTGCACCCAAGTCGGTCGACCATGATTACATTGGTCTGAACGCTCAGTGACTTCCATCTCTCTTAACAGAGCATTCATTTCAGGAATCGTTAATTGGCGATTTGCTCTAACGGAACCATGACAAGCCATTGTCGACAGCATCTCATTAACGCGCTCTTCCACCTGCTGAGTTTGTCCCGCGATGGCTAAGTCGGCAATCATATCGTTTAATAAACCGACCACATCACTTTTAACCAATAGAGCCGGTACAGCGGTTATCTTTAACTGCTCTGGACCTAATGGTTCAATTTCAAAGCCCAACTTGCTAAAGCCAGCTTCATTGATCTGCCAGACCTCGACTTGAGATTCATCCAATGCCATTGCAATCGGCACCAATAATGGCTGACTAACCAAACGATCCGTTGTCCACTGTTTTTTGAAACGTTCATAGACCACTCGCTCATGCGCGGCGTGCATATCAACCAAAACCAGACCGTGCTGATTCTCAGAGAGAATATAAACTCCATGAATTTGCGCCTTGGCAAAACCGAGTCTGGGCATTTCTTGATTGACACCATAGTCGGATGACGCCTCATTAATCTCACCAGGCCTGGTCGGTTGACGGCGTTGATTAATAATGTCCTGTAGATTACGATTGAAACTATTACCTCCCGATAAGACCGCCTGATATTGTGCGCTTTGCAGTGTCTCCTGGCTTGGGTTCTGACTAGAATCATAAGGTTGTTGAAAAGCCATGGCGGTTTGTAGATCTATTTGTGAATCTCCAGTAGGTGGAAAACCTGCGCCAAAATAATTTTGTCCAGGACGACCCATCTGATTCGGATTCATTGACGAATCTAGCTGGACACCACTCCCCGTTTCAGCCGCAATCGGGCGTGCCACTGACTCGCGTACTGAACGGCGTAAAAAGTCATAGAGTCGTCGTGT
>VCMH01000014.1_pt1 | contig 9735 bp, 8 predicted proteins | sample 3385031 | NCBI WGS metagenome assembly VCMH01 (sample SAMN11833398, study PRJNA544312) | saline spring metagenome | isolation source: microbial filaments from arctic saline spring | place: Canada: Axel Heiberg Island, Nunavut | collected 2010-05 | reverse complement strand
ACACGACGACTAGGGGTCTACGGGTAATTAGCATGGCAAGAGAGATTGAAAGAAAGTTTTTAGTAAAGAATGATGATTGGAAAGCTTTATCCTACAAGCAAACCCATTTTGCACAGGGGTATTTAAACGATATTTCAGAAGCCAGTGCCAAAAGCTCTGTACGAGTTCGTATTGAAGGCGAAAAAGCCAATATGAACATCAAGAGTTTGGAAATCGGCTTAAGCAGAGATGAGTATGAGTACGAAATCCCGTTAGAAGACGGTCATAAAATCCTGAAAACCTTGGCGGCAGGTCCTGTCATTGAAAAGATTCGCTACCTGGTGAAAGTCGGGCAGCATACCTGGGAGATTGATGAATTTCTCGGGGCTAACCTTGGGTTAGTCGTCGCTGAGGTCGAAATGGAATCAGAAGACGAAGAGATAGAAATACCAAGTTGGTCCGCGAAAGAAGTGACCAATATATCGAAATATTATAATGTTAGCCTGAGTAAGGTTCCCTTTAGTTTATGGAGTGCAGATGAAAAAGTTTAATGGTTCTATGTCCCGTTTAGGGCTTGTGGTTTCAAGCAGTATTTTAGGTTTGGCGAGTGTCACAAATGTCCAAGCTTCTGCAACAGCTGGGTTGATGGATGTTTATCAAATGGCTTCAATGCATGATGCGACCTTGGCGCAAGCACGAGCAACATATCAATCAGATCAGCAGGGATTAAAAACGGCTAGATCATATTTATTGCCACAGATTCAGGCTGATGGTAGTTATTTTGTCAACGATAGCAGCAATGATAATAGCGATATGACTTCTCAAGATATGTCTGTAACGTTAAATCAATCGCTTTACCAGCATGAAACTTGGGCCGGGTATGAACAAGTTAAGCAAAGCTTACAAACCTCTAAATATGTGGTGCAAACAGCAGAGCAGAACCTGATCTTGCGTGTAACTGAAGCTTATTTTAATGTGTTATTGGCTCAGCAAGATTTACAGCTTTTTAAAGCGAAAGAAAAAGCAGATAAAACCCAATTAGAACGTGCACAAGCCTCTTCAGAAGTCGGGCTTGCTAGTCGAGTAGATGTTCTGCAAGCTAAGTCAAGTTATGATTTATCAAAATCAGATCGCATTACTGGCGAAAACAGTTTGGATATTAGCTTAGAAGAGTTGTCAAAGCTAACCGGTAAGTCAATCCGTCATTTGAAAGGCTTGTCGATGCAAGTCGTGTTACCAAAAGTAGATTTAAATAAGGCCAATTTGGAAGCCAGAGTAGAATCTCAGAACTTGGCAATTAAGCAAGCGGCTTCGACGGTGTTAACTGCCGAGCAAGAGATTGAAGTGCAAAAAGGTGGCTATTGGCCTACTGTTAATTTGCAGGCAAAATATACAGATTCAGCCTATTCTGACTTTACCTCCGTGACTGTTTTTAATAGAGATGCCCAAAAGACCTCTATTGGCGTAACAGTCTCCATGCCACTGTATTCTGGCGGAGGTACTGGTTCTCAAGTCAGTGCGGCGCGTTTTCAAGTTACTGCTGCTAGAGAGGCTTTGCGAGACAGTCAAGAGCAAGCTCGTCTTGATGTTCGTATTCAAGCACGTACTTTAGAAGCGGGAGAATCTTTAATCTCAGCGTTACGTGAAGCCGTTAAGTCGAATGATGCCTTCTTAGAAGCGGCAGAAGAGGGATATCGTGTTGGATTGAAAAGCTTGCTTGAAGTATTAACGGCACGTGCCAATCAGTACTCTGCGCGTAAGAACCTAGTGGCAGCGATTCATAATCAAGTGTTAACAAGCTTAACGTTAGAGTCAACTTTAGGTGATTTAACGACCGATGATTTAATGTTGTTTGATAAGTTATTACAAGAGCCTGTTACAACGGCTAAACCAAAAGCGTAATTTTATGGTTCAAATTCACGGAATTAACAAAGAATGTAAAGCGTGGTTTTTTGGGAGTTTAACTTGAAACGACGCGACTTTATTCAAGCAGGCCTGGTAACGTTACCGGGTTTGAGTTTTTTCGGCCTCTCGGGTTGTCAGGAAGCGTACAGTAGTCAAAGTTCTATTCGAGTAGGCATTACTTCTCGTCCTCGGATGTTAGATCCTCGTAAAGCCACGGATGCCTTGTCCAGTCGTGTTAATCGTCTGATCTACCGTCAGTTGATTGATTTTGACGAAAGTTTTCAAGCCATTCCTGATTTAGCCAATTGGCAGCAACTCTCTATTACGCACTATCGTTTTACGCTGAATGATTCTTTGCCGTTTCATCATGGTAAGAAACTGACGACCGAGGATGTGGTGGCGACTTACCAAAGTGTGTTGAATCCAGACTTGGGTTCTGCACATCGCGGTTCGTTGAAAGGCATTAAAGAGATAGTCGCTGTTAATGAACGGCAAGTTGATTTCATTCTTGATAAAGCGGATGCTCTGTTTGTAGGTCGTTTGGTGATTGGTATCTTGCCAAAAGATTTGATTGATAAAAATCATGTCTTTCATGAGACGCCGATTGGTTCGGGGCCTTGTCAATTCGTCTCTTTATCTGAGCAGAAGTTGGTATTGCAACGTTTATCCGATTTGTCAGAACTTGTTTTTGTGCCTGTTAAAGATGCCACTGTTCGCGTCTTGAAGTTGAAAAAAGGCGAGTTGGATATTATTCAAAATGACCTATCGCCAGAGTTGGTTAATTACTGTGAAAAACAAGATGGCCTTAAGGTCGAATGGCATAGTGGTACTAACTTTGGTTATATCGGTTTTAATTTTGAAGATGAGTTACTCGCACAACCGGCTATGCGACAAGCGTTGGCTTATGGCATAGATCGTCACGCAATTGTTGAAGCTATGTTTGCAGGGCATGCACGTTTAGCGGGCGGCTTATTAGTGCCTGAACACTGGAGTGGCGTGAAGGATGTTCACGGTTATGACTACCAGCCTGAGAAAGCCAAAGCCTTGTTAAAACAAGTAGTCATTCCACCAGGCCTGATTGAAAAAGACTCGAATAATCAAACGATTATTGAGTTAAGTTATAAAACTTCTAACGATCCAACGCGAATTCGTTTGGCGACTATTTACCAGTCGCAACTTAGAGAAATCGGTATTCATTTAAATATCCAAAGCTATGATTGGGGTACCTTTTACAGTGACATCAAAAAGGGGCGTTTTCAATTATATAGCTTGGCTTGGGTCGGCATAAAAAGTCCGGATATTTTTCAATACGCCTTTGACTCCGATGCCATTCCACCCAAGGGTGCCAACCGAGGACGCTATCGCGACGCAATGGCCGATCAACTCATTCGAGAGGCCGGACACACGCAATCGCTAGAACAACAAGCCGTGCTTTATCAAAATTTACAGCGTCATTTACTCGATACGCTGGCCGTCATACCACTTTGGTATGAGGATCAGTATTCGGTGATGCGCTCTAATATGAGTGGCTATACACTCTATTCGGATGGGCGTTTGGATGGATTATTGCAGGTAAACAAGCAAATATAATAGACATGATGCCGGGTTTGAAACGGCACTATTTGCTTTGGATGAAACGTTCATTCTCAGTTCAGTTTTGCATAAGAAGTGTTTTAACGTGTTTATATTAAAAAATAGTACTGAAAGCTTTTCCTAGTCAAACTATTCAACGTTAGAATAGTCCCCATTATTTATATGTATTGCAGCAGGTTACAGTGTCTTACTCCATTATTATTTCCATATCACAGCAGACGTTGACGGTCATTTCAAATGAACAGAATAGTGCTGTCCAAACACACTGTTATTCAATCAGTAGCGGATTAAATGGAGTTGGATGTGAGAAGAGTTCAGGTAAGACCCCATTAGGATTGCATCAGCTACGGGCAAAAATTGGTCAAAACGCGCCCATTAATACAGTTTTTATTGGGCGACGAGCTACCGGTGAGATTTATGATCAAAGCTTAGCCGACAGTCATCCGCAAAGGGATTGGATTCTCAGCCGTATTCTATGGCTCTCTGGTAAAGAGGTAGGTCTCAATCGACTGGGTAATGTAGACAGTATGCAGCGTTATATCTATATTCATGGCACACCGGACAGTGAGCCGATGGGCAGACCATTATCCCATGGCTGTATCCGCATGCGTAATGACGATCTAATTGAGTTGTTTGATTTGATAGAGCCGGGTACAGAGGTCATGATTACGCCATGATGATCGTAAATAATAAAAATGTAAGTACGTTGCAGTATGAGGCCATTTTGTGATTAGTTATTTCTTCCGTTTATTGGGCTCAGTGCTATTTGTCTCTTGGATTGTCGGCACATTGGTCTTCTTTTTAATCCATTTAGTGCCAGGAGATCCCGTTGCCGTCATGTTAGGTGACTGGGCCAGTCCGGCTGACGAAACTGTCTTACGTGAGCAGTTAGGCTTGAATCTGCCCATAGGGGTGCAATACTGGAAATTTATCTCTGGTGTTATGCAGTTTGATTTAGGACAGTCGTTGTTTTTTCAGCAACCCGTTTCTGAACTGATTGCTGAACGTTTTCCAATGACGTTACAGTTAGCCGTCATGGCGTTGTTAGTCGCGGTCTTAATCTCTTTTCCGTTAGGGCTTTGGGCCGCTTTAAGAGCAGGTAAATGGCCGGATCATCTTTCTATGTCGGTTTCTCTGGTAGGCGTCTCCGTTCCTAACTTTTGGTTAGGGCCAATGTTGATTCTCTTCTTCTCTTTATGGCTGGCTTGGTTACCCGTGAGTGGTGCTGATCAGCCGTTATCATGGATATTACCAGCCATTACCCTAGGGACAGCATTAGCCGCTATTTTAGCGCGCATGTTGAGAGCCTCGTTGTTAGAAGTGTTGCATGAAGACTATATTCGTACGGCACAAGCGAAAGGGTTACCAGGGCGATTGATTTACGGTAAACATGCATTGATGAATGCCTTATTGCCAGTCGTCACCATCTTAGGGTTACAACTTGGCACTTTATTAGGTGGCGCAGTCATTACCGAAGTGGTGTTTGATTGGCCAGGCCTGGGTCAACTATTGGTGGAATCCATTCAGCGCCGCGATTATCCGGTGGTGCAAGGTTGTATCTTAGTGATCAGTGTCGCGTATATTACAATTAATGGATTAACAGAGTTAGTTTATGCTTGGTTAGATCCGAGAATAAGAGTGACGAATTAGGATGGTAATTAAGTTGATGAATGGGATGTTTGATTAATGTTACGTTATTTAAGTTATAGCATTGTCGTCGTCTGGCTATTGATGGCTATTTTAGGGTTTGTCATTGGCGACAGTGCCAATGAAGTGATTTTGTCGCAATTTTTGACAGGGCCGAGTAACCAGGCCTGGTTAGGTTCAGATGAGTTAGGTCGTCCTGTGCTCGAACGTCTTATTTTAGGCGCACAAACTTCGTTGTTTGTTGCAATGGGGGTCGTGTTTTTTTCGGCCATTATCGGGACTACCATTGGAATCTATAGTGGTTATATGGGCGGTTGGACGGATCGCATTATTACTAAAGTCATTGATGTCTTTTTAGCCTTTCCAGGGTTGTTACTGGCAATCGCTTTAGCAGCCATTCTAGGGCCTGGTATCGAAAATGTGGTGTTTGCCCTCGTTGTAGTAGGTTGGGTGGGGTATGCGCGTTTAGCAAGAGCGCAAACCTTAAGTTTACGCCATCGTGAACATATTTTAGCGGCACGTTCGCTCGCTGTGCCGATGCCGTGGATATTATGGCGCCATGTTTTACCCCTTATTTTGGCGCCTTTAGGCGTGGAAGCAACATTTGGTGTAGCGGGTGCGGTGATTTCAGAAGCGGGACTGTCTTTTCTAGGGTTAGGTGTTCAACCACCGGATGCCTCATGGGGCAGTATGATTAAAGAGGGCACGCGTTATCTATTAGTGGCTCCACACTTGGTTTTGGCGCCTGGGATCGCTTTGATGATGGTCGTCTTGGCGGTCAATTTGATTGGCGATCAATGGCGTGATTATTTAGATGTGCGGTCGCGTCAATCGAATCGCTAAGCTTTGGTATTACGTAGGTTTAGATAATAAAGAGATGAACCACGAAGACACAAAGTCACGAAGAAGGATAAGAGTGAGATAGACGGGCGTTACTTCTGTTTGTGTGCTGAATAGACAGGGTTTTATTAGGTTTTCGGTTTGACCCTGCGCTAACATGATTTTGTAAAGCCGCAGGACATGTCCTACGCTCACATAGTTCTGTAAAGCCGCAGGATATACCAGGCCTGGTGAGTTTGAAAATGCTTTATTATGTTTTAAACCCATCAATGGTGTTCGCTATACTCGTTTGAGTAGATGAACGCTATCCCCAATCTTAATCATGCCTGATCTCAATACTGTACAACGCGCTCCACCACGCCACTCTGGAGTCAATGCGACTTTTAATCCTAACTGTAAATCATCCATACGCCCACAAGGATCGGTTTCACGAGTGATCTCTAACAATACGCCACCAATCTGCACTTGTTGACCAATCATCGCTTCATTGAATTCAAAGTCGTCAATCAATAAGTTCGCACGTCGTTCAATCCAATCTAATGTCACGTCGACTTCAGCACAAGCTTGATCCCAACTTTTTTTAGAGAGTAGAGTCACTTGGGTTTTCTGATGTTTTTGCCCTTGAAAGTCATTTGCTAGACCTGACTCGGAACTGACTTCAATCTGCTGGTGTGTCGTAATAGCTCCTTTAGAGGAGGTGTGGGTGGCAATGCCAATTAATTTAGCCATATTATAATCCCTATTATTTTATTTCCAGCCGGACTCTTTAATGCAGTCGGTTGTTTTCAATACAAATAGCATAGCGTTTTAATATGACAACTATATTAAATTTACCATTAAGGCTAAATTTATTGAGTGAGATTAAATCGTTCATAGACTTGGTAAATCGTTGGTTTTTGTTATGATACGGTCATTAAACAGTGACGCCAGAGTGCTTTGGTCGTTGTCTTGAACGTTAAGGAATAGAAATGCAAAAAATAGATGGGCAGTCGATGTCTTTAGGGTCCGTAATGGTGGATATTGAAGGAACTCATCTTCAACCAGTGGATATCGAACGTTTAATGGATCCTCTGGTCGCTGGTGTCATTCTTTTTAGCCGTAACTTTAAATCCATAGAACAGATTCAAAAATTGACCAAATCGATTCATAACTTACGTCACCCAAAACTGCTGATTGGTGTAGATCATGAAGGCGGACGGGTACAACGTTTTAGACAAGGCTTTACGCATATTCCGCCGATGCGAGTGTTAGGCGAGCTTTATGAAAAAGATGAAAAACACAGTTATGCTGTCGCCGAGAAAGTTGGTTGGTTACTGGCGGCCGAGCTTTTATCGGTCGGCATCGATTTTAGCTTTGCACCCGTTGTTGACGTAGATTACGGTGGCAGTACTGTTATTGGCGATCGTGCATTTCATAGTAATCCGATTGCGGTGGGTAATTTATCACTCCACCTTATGCTGGGAATGCATAAGGCGGGTATGGCATCGGTTGGCAAACATTTCCCGGGGCACGGTTTTATAGAAGCCGACACCCATCTTGAAGTCGCAGTAGATGAAAGACCCTTCGCCGAAATTCAACAGCATGATATGCAGCCTTTTCTCCGATTGATTGAAAATGGTTTGGATGCGATTATGCCAGCACATGTTATTTATCCGCATCTGGACTCATTACCGGCTGGATTCTCTGAAGTTTGGTTACAAGTGGTATTACGCAAACAGTGTCATTTTGAAGGCGCTATTATCAGTGACGATATGAGCATGAAAGCCGCCACTGAGTTTGGAAATGCACCTCAGAGAGTTTTAAAGGCTCTGCAAGCGGGTTGTGACCTAGTCTTGGTGTGTAACGACTCGATGGCTGCGGATGAGGTGCTTAGTAAGATTAATTGGCATGCCACGGCCTTGTCGCATGCTCGCCTAATCCGTTTGCATGCACACGGTAAATTCGACTACCAAAAATTACAATATGATCCCTTATGGCAAGCCGCTGTGACGGTTGTCAATCAATTGAATCAAACGAATGATCAGCAGGAGTTAATTTAATGGCCTTGTTCTCTGAATACTGGAACTATTTAGTCACACTTTTTGGCAGTCAGGCCTGGATTTTATGGGTGATCACCATTTTAACGGTGACCGCGATTATTGATCTCATTCAACGACGAGTGTTGAGTGTTGCCTGTGACCAGTTTGAGAAGAAAGGGCGCATTTGGACCCATAGCATTACGGATGCAGCAAGGTCTCCGGCTTCGTTCTTTATCTGGGTAACGGGTACGGTGTTGGCGTTAACCACTATGATCACGAAAGTGGGAATCTATGTTGAATTGGTTGAATATATCAATGATTTCAAATCGACTATTTTGACACTCTCTTTTGCGTGGTTCGTGATTCGTTTAGTACAACGTCTGGAATTACATTTAAAAGAATATGCTCGAGAGAATGAACGTCTAGACGCCGTAACGGTTGAAGCGCTCGCCAAAATTATTAAGTTATTGGCATTTATTCTGACGATATTATTCTTCTTAAGTGCTTTTGGCGTCAATCTAACCGGACTGATGGCCTTCGGTGGTGTCGGTGGTATTGTGATAGGTTTTGCCGCTAAAGATCTTTTAAGCAATGTATTTGGCGGTATGATGCTCTATATGGACAAGCCTTTTACGGCCGGTGAATGGATTCGCTCCCCTGATAGAGAGATTGAAGGGACGGTTGAAAAAATAGGCTGGCGTATGACGACAGTCCGCACCTTTGATAAACGACCGCTCTATATCCCAAATGGAATTTTTGCCAATATTTCGATTGAGAATCCTTCTCGTATGAACAATCGACGTATTAAAGAGACCATGGGGATTCGTTATGCTGATGTCAATAAGATGCGAGAAATCATCCTTGCGATTAAAGCGATGTTAAGAGGTCATCCTGACATTGATAACAGTCAAACCTTGATTGTAAACTTTAATCAGTTTGGTGCTTCGTCACTGGATTTCTTTATTTATACCTTTACCAAAACCACCGATTGGATTAGATTTCATGAAATCAAAGAGGATGTCTTGTTAAAGGTCATTGAGATTGTTGAAGCGCAAGACGCAGAAATGGCCTTTCCAACACGTACTTTGCATATTGAAACCGCTTCTTCAACCCCTGAATTGGAAGTCTCATTAAACGCCGAGCAGGCTATTAAGAGTAGATGATTAAGCATGCTTAAATCTTTGCTGTAATAGGCTCGGATTTCAGCGGTCAGAAACAAAAAAGACCTGGCAGAGGAGATTCTGCCAGGTCTTTTTTTATGCACGGTAGATTATTGTTATTGTTCAATCATAATGACTGAAAAATGATCACTGAAAAATAATAACTTCCGGTTCCAAATAAATACCAAACTTATGGTTAACATCCGCTTTTACCATTTGAGAGAGCTCTTCGACTTCACTGCCGGTGGCATCACCGAGATTCACTAATACCAATGCATGTTGCCTAGAAACTCCTGCATGGCCGTGCGACTTGCCTGTTCCAATCAGTTTGTTCAATGAGCCAAGCGGCATGGATTTTAAAACTTCCATCCAACATTTTATGGTTTGGAATATCAGGGTATTTACGCTGTAATTCCTCCAAATACTCCGCGCTTATCAATGGATTTTTAAAGAAGCTACCCGCATTACCTTGATACTGGGGATTGGGGACTTTTTCTTCTCGAAGCGCCACAACCGCATCAAAAATTATTTTAGGCGTCAACTTCTTACAAGGAATGTCTTTTAGGGCTTCTTTTAGGGGCGCATAGACTAGA
>VCMH01000308.1_pt1 | contig 9832 bp, 8 predicted proteins | sample 3385031 | NCBI WGS metagenome assembly VCMH01 (sample SAMN11833398, study PRJNA544312) | saline spring metagenome | isolation source: microbial filaments from arctic saline spring | place: Canada: Axel Heiberg Island, Nunavut | collected 2010-05 | reverse complement strand
ACACGACGACTCTGTGTCGTAACCTAGAATGGGTGCGGTCATTAATCCGTGCTGTGTAAACAGGCCAATACTCGCGATGATTCTGCCCTCAGCCGTTCTGAAACTGAAGAATTCAACCAGTTTATGGTTGTGTAAGAATTCAAAGTATTCGGCACTAAATTGTGGGTTGAGTTCAGAATGTTTTTCAATAAAGAGTTGGTTAAAACATCTTTCAATCGATTTAAAATCAGCGCTTTTATGTTCAGAGGGCTTAATCTGTATGAACGGTGTTTTACGTAATAAACGTTGATCGTTTTGAACATTATTCTTTTTCCACCAGGCCTGGCCAGTTTGTAAAAATAGATAAACCTGTCGGGCAGGCATGAGTTGCCAGCCTTTGGAAAGAAGGGTCTGCATTAGTTCAGCATCGGTTTCTTGATTTAGGGAGCGTATGGATAAACTGTGCGTGGGGTTTTTTGAGGCGAGTTGTTGGGTAAACTGACGAACGCTTTCTGCTTGCCAATTTGGCACGATATTAGTGGAAAACAACCAGTTATTAATAGAAAGCGTTTGATTGATTTGTCCCAGCCTAAGCAGGCCAGACGCAACGGTTATAAGGATATTAAGTCCAAAACGTGAAGTACGATTATCAATCAACCCTAATTCATCTCGAGCGTAGCGAATATAGGCGGTATAGGGAGAGCAAACATAGCTGTTGTTGTATTCATGACGATTACGGGTCAGAGGAAGAATCTGATCTTCAATACAGAGACTATCCAGTTCTGTTTGCACATTTCGAATGGCTTTAGGCGGTTGATGACCTTGCATAGCGGACAAGCCCATGACAAAGTCTTGCGCGGGAAACCATTTTATATCGGCAGTAGAATGTAGCATGTTTAAGCTTCTTTTTGTGATGTGCTATGTCAAAAAAAATGACTGGTTATTATGTGTTTGTTGTAGGTCTTTTAATCGGCTTTGTGATCAGCCAGATAATAGGCAAACACGCCACCGTAGATGCCAGAACGATCTTCACGTGTCCATAATTGATTTTGCAAGGCATCTGTATGCCAGTTCTCCAGGAGTTCTGTCGGTAATTTTGCTTCTAATGGCGAGGTCGTGCCAGCGGTTCTAAAAACCACACGAGCATTTGGCATGGCGGTACGATTCACTTCTTGCCAAAGTTCCGTTAACTGTTGCGCATCCATCCAATCTTGCGCATCTAAAAATAGGTAAGCATTCAGACTTTGATTCGGCATGGCTTTTAAACGCTCAGTCATCGATTGATGAAAGACGTGAACATTGTCTTGTTCTGACTGTAAAGTCCCGAACTGATCCGCTTTTAAATAGCGTGGAACTGCTTGTCTGTGAACAATGTCATAGGAGCGGTTAAAGGCTTGCCAAGCGAAATAGTTATCTTTAATGGGAAAATCACAGGCCAAACGGCGAGCGCGCTCTTTCAATAAATCATGCATGCCTTGACGTTCTTGCTTAGATTCTTGATCCATCTCTTCAAACTGCGCTGGTGGAATCCCCAAGCTGTACATGACGATGGAACGATTACATAAAAATTTGACTAAGCGCGTTTCAAATACCGGCGCGATATGTTGATCGAAGAGGGTTTGTTGTTCTTTAAGAGTGTGTGCCAGCATGACTTTAGAAATATCATATCCCTGACGTTTACTGACCCAGTGAATCAAGCCAATAAACTGCCCAAGTAAACCATGTCGATAGAAGCCATCCGTAAACTGAGTAATGCGTTTTTTGCCGAAGATAGAGGTTTTAGCTTCCCAATAGGCCAAGGTTTTTGCATCTAAATTCGGCTTAATATCTGCATTGTAGCGATCCAGGTTTTTCTTTAAATCGGCCTTACCAAAGAAATCGAAAAAGGCGGTTTGATCAGGCAAATGTTTAATCGCCGTCAGTTTGAGTTTAATCAACGCAATATGCGCTTCATTTAAATCGACCACTGTGACGGATTCTGGACGTTCTGTTAGGTAGTTAAGGGCATTGCACCCTCCTGAAGAGATGGTAAATATGCGAGATTGGCTATTTAACTTAAGCGCCTGAATGTCTACTTCTGGATCTTCCCAGATTTGCGGATAGACTAATCGATCGAACCACGCGGTAAAAAGCCTGTCTAATAGGCCTTTGCGACTAAAGATAGAGGTGTTATTGACGGCCGAATCTAAAAGCGTTTTAGTCTTCGTCTCTTGATTAGGGGATTGTTCCATCGCGGGGGTGCTGGTAGACATGTCATTTCCTTTTATCATTCAAAAAGATGGCTTAACTGAGTTCATCATAAAAGGTCTAATTGAATAAAATATGAAGCTTGTATAACAGCTTTGTGACGGTTTGGTTTTGCGGTTTCTGAGGGTGTAAGAGATTCACCACGAAGACACTAAGTCATGAAGAAAAGCGTTTAGAAGTTTTAGCCAGGCCTGGTGGTTTAGGTGCTTTATTGGTGTGTGGTCTTAGAAAGGATTTACCACGAAGGCACGGAGGCACGAAGAAAAGAGTTAATAGGGTTTGACCCTGCGCCCACATGGTTTGCTAAAGCCGCAGGACATGCCCTGAGCCCACATATTTTGTAAAGCCGCAGGAGATACCAGGCCTGGTTGGTTTTTGTGGTTAAAACTTCGTGCCTTCGTGGTTCAAAAGCGTTTAAACGAGCAACCTAATCAAGGAGCTGAGAGTGTCTTTAAGTAAAACGGGAGTGTTTTGGAAAGCCTCCATTTCCGACATGGGTTGATTCATTATGCTGAATAGCGCTTTGAATTCAGGTAACTCTTCTGGCGAACATGAGAGACTACCGCAGATGCCAATGGTTGGTATGCCATGCTTTAACCCCAATTCAGCGATACGCATTGGGAGTTTACCGAAACGAGTTTGTTCATCCATTCGACCTTCACCTGTCAATATATAATCGAACGGTTCTGCTGAGATGAGAGATTCAAGCTTTAACTGTTCATTTAAAATGTCAAATCCAGGAGTAACCTGAGCGTTGAGTAAACCGATAAATCCGGCCGCCATGCCGCCCGCCGCACCTGATCCAGGCACGTCTTTGATTTGCTTGCCCGTTTTAGTTTCGATGCAAGCTGCCCAGTTTGCCAACCCCTTTTCTAAGGTTGCAAAATTATGCTCGGTAACCCCTTTTTGTGGGCCAAAAACTCGGGTGGCACCCAAGTCGCCGAGTAACGGGTTGGTGACATCACAGGCCAGTTGCCACTCTATCTCCAGCAGATGTTTTGGAATTTCGCCTATCTCACGAATCTGCGCAAGAGCTTGTCCGCCCAAACCAACCGGTTTGCCTTTGCTGTTAAGTAAAGGAATGCCCAACGCTTGCAATGCCGCCGCTCCGCCATCATTGGTCGCAGAGCCACCTAATCCCAAAATGATTTTTTTGGCGCCTAAATCCAACGCCGCTTGAATCATTTGGCCTGTGCCATAAGTATGGGTTTGTAGCGGATTGCGCTCTTCTTGACGTATTTGCGGTAGTCCAGAGGCTTGCGCCATCTCTATAATGGCGGTTTGTGTGTCAGCTTGCCAGGCAAAGGCCGCTTTGGTTTTACGCCCCAAGGCATTTGCAGTCCAAAGCGTTTGTTTTTCAGCCAGTCCTGCAAACACAAAACTATCCACAAAACCTTCGCCGCCATCAGACATCGGTCTTGAAATGACCGTTGCATTGGGTTGAATGCTTTGAATCACTTGGGTGGCAATTTCACAAAATTGGATAGCGCTTAACGAGCCTTTAAAACTGTCTGGTGCTAACAGCACTCGAAAGGGGTGCGGCATAGAAACCTCTTAAATATAGGATGTATAACGAGTATAAGATAAAGCGAAGGGTCTTGCGAGAACAGAATCCTATTTGTAGGCGTTTTATAAAGGCAAGCACGCGGCTAAATTAGCCTTTACTCATGGTTTGATCGTGATCCGCTTCAATGGCAAGCCTAACAAGCTCCGTGACGGTTTTAACATTCAATTTATGCATTAAATTCGCACGATGAACTTCAATCGTTTTTACGCTGATACAGAGGAATTCTGCAATAGATTTGTTTGATTTACCTTGTAATACGCCGTCTAAAACCTGTGTTTCGCGTTTAGATAATTGGTTAAATAAGACCGTGAGAGTTTTGTTTTTTCTTGTTCTTTTTGGGCGGCGCCATGCTGATGAATGGCCACTTGGATTCGCGCCAGTAAGTGTTGATCGTTATAAGGTTTTTCAATAAAATCGAAAGCACCTTCTTTCATGGCTCTTAATGCCATTGGCACATCTGCATGGCCGGTGACGATAATGACGGGAAAATCTTTATCAATTTGCTTAATTAACTGGTGTAAATCCATGCCATTAATGCCAGGCATACGAACATCTAATACGACGCAACCCGGCAAACCCGTCGTAAAGGTATCCAAAAAATCCTGGCCATCTTTAAAAAGCTGAGTCGTCAGGTTTACCGATTCTAGCAACCATTCTAAAGACTCTCGAACCTGTTGGTCATCATCGACGACATAAACGAAAATTTCCATAATCTCTTTATTTCTCTGCAACGTCATTTAAATTAAAATCGTTCGCCGCTAATGGCAACTTAAACATGAATTGGCAACCTTGAACGTTATTTTGAACTTTTAAAGTACTGCTATGGGCTTCGATAATACTACGGCAAATAGCAAGCCCTAAGCCCATACCTTGTGGTTTAGAGGAGTGGAAGGCATTAAAAATAGTTTCCATCTCTTCGTCATGAATTCCCGGCCCCGTATCCAGAACCGTGATTTGAACTTTTGAATCCATTATTTCTAAATGAACGCTTACCTGCCCTTTTAGTGGCGAAGCTTCAATGGCATTACGGACCAAGTTTAATATAACTTGTTCAATTTGAACCTGGTCACCTGTCACGTTAATAGACTGTTGTCTCGTCTGCAAATTGAGTATCGTTTGATTTTGGCGAGCTTCTGGGCTGAGTAAGTCCAATACTTGATGAATGGACTCGATTAGGTCAAATTCTTCTGTTCTAGGAACACCCGTTTGTACGAACTCTCTTAAATGACGAATAATATCTGTCGCGCGATTTAAACTTTCTAAGGAGCGGTTTAACCCCAATTCAATATTCGCCGAGTTGCCTTCTTTTAAACGGAGTAAACAGCCACTTATGTAATTAACGGCGGCGGTTAAAGGTTGATTAATTTCATGAGCAAGACCAGAAGCCATTTCGCCCACGGTAAATAGACGTGTGACTTTGCCTAGCTGAGAACGGTAGATTGCGCTTTCTTGCTCAATGGCTTGTCGCTCAATGGCGGAACCAATCCATTGTGTCATGAGTTGCAGTAATTCTTGATCTACCTCGGTAAGTTTAGATTGATTGATTAGATCTCCCATAAAAACCAGTATTCGGTGTGGCTGTTTATCGACCTTAATCATTAAACTATGTAATCGTTTATTGCACTGAGTGTTTTCATAGGTTTGAAGCTGCTCATAGATGGGGTTGAGTAAATTCGCTTGTATACAACGTACCGCTTCTTTTTCATAGGTTGAATCACCATCAAAGGATTGAAGCGTCCAGGTAGATGCGATATCTGGCTGTCTATGATTGTTTTCAATTTTATAGAGAAAAGTGGCATCCATCTGGAAGTGTATACGGGCTAGTGCAAGTAATTGGTCCAATTTATCGCTGTGACTATAGTTGGAAGCAATCGAGATTTCATAGAATCCTTGTAAGGCAGAACGGCTTCGGCGTAATGTAGATTCAACGCTTTCTCTCGCTTTAATATCCTCTTCTAATTGTTGATTAACGTGTGAAAGTTCTTGAGTACGCTTTTTAACTTTTTGTTCCAGGTTGTCGCGGTGTTTAGCCAGTTCTTTCTGTGAGGATTGGAGTTTTTTATTGATATGACTGAAGCGTAAAACGGATAAAGCGAGTACAAAAAACAGTGCAATGATCAACCCAATCACTAAACCATATTCTGTAATGAGTCGCTTGATACTTATTTTGACAGAAGGTTCATAAGGCGGGAGTTTTAAAGCGCTTAATAAGCCATTAACGGTGGCGAGTCCGGTTGGGTCAGCCCAACCAAAGTGCGGTTGATAGGTTTTTTCAGTCATCGCTTTTGGCATATTTCGGAGTGCGATAGAGACTTGTCTGGCGAGTGAAATATCCGTGTCATTTAGACGCACGAATTGCCATTCTGCATAGAGTAAACTGCTGTGTAATAAAGGATAGTTATCCGTTTTTTTAGGATGGATAACTTTTATTTTATTTGGAAGTAATTTACCTTCCTCCAGCATCTGTTCTAATAAACCGGATCTAATGATGCCAATATCCGAATCTTCATTAAGAATGTGTTTGACGATGTTTTCTTGCGATCCATTGGTGAATCGTAACTCCAAAAAGTCTTTTTCAGGCGATATTCCAGACAGTAAAAGTTCTCTCTTAATCATTTGAAACCCACCGAATTCAAACGGCGTGCGGGCGATAATGCTTTGGTTTTTTAAGTTGGTTAGGTCATTCAGATCTGTTCTTTGTGCCAGAGAGATCATAACGGCGCCAAACGAGTTCAGTGGAAGGCCTTGGAATTGCGATTGTAGTGTGGCAAGCGCTTTTGCGCCACCAGACTCTAATGCCACTAAATGGGCGGGTGAAGTAATAATGAAATTAAGTTGATGTTTATTAATCGCATTGGTCAGGCACTCATAGCCCAAGGGTTTGATTATGAATTGGTGCTCAGGTATTTTTTTGAGAGATAGTTCGCGGTCGAGGTCCAAAAATTGATATCCGCATCACTGCTTCGTTCATTTAAAACGCCCACTGAAATTGTGTCCGCGAGAACGGGGGATGAACCCAGGACAGCGCTCCCCATGAGCATAATGGCAAGCGCACAAATTTTAGGGAAACGTTTTATATTTAGATTCAAAATTAAAGTCATTCAATATCCGGGGTTAAGAGTGAAAGATTTTCATCTTGGCTCTGTTTGTATCACTTAGTTTATTACAAATTATTGGAATAATCTCTCAGGGTTTACCCTAGTTATTCTAGTAATCACCCTAATTTTTATTTTTAGCAAAAAAAATATAGTACTCCTCAAGATATTAAATAATCATTTTTACTTTAGAGGAGCATCAAATGTCACTAAATCGTCGTGAATTTCTTCATATTATGTCAATGGCTGCTGCGGCAGGGATGTTACCCGGTACGAGTTATGCCAATTCTGACCATGGTAAAAAACTTCAGAGTACCCCTTTATCAATGGAACTTTATAAGGCTCCAATGAAAGGTAAGGTGCGTCTATTGCACTTAACCGATACCCATGCTCAGTTAAAACCAATCTACTTTCGTGAACCGAATGTCAATTTAGGCATTGGACCCGCTTTCGGTGAGTTTCCACATGTGGTCGGTCACAAAGCATTAAAGAAAATGGGCATTAAAGAAAATACGCCATTAGCGCACGCTTTCACAAATCTTAACTTTCAGGACGCCGCGGAACAGTACGGAAAGGTGGGAGGGTTTGCGCACATCAAAACACTATTAGACTCCCTTAGAGAGCAGGCAGGTGGTCAGGAGAATACCTTGACCATGGATGGTGGCGATTTATGGCATGGTTCTGCGACTGCGCTTTGGACTCGAGGTCAGGACATGGTTGAAGCCTCTAATTTGATTGGTGTAGATGTCATGACTGGACACTGGGAATTCACCTATAAAGAGGCTGAGGTGTTAGCCAATATCCAAAAGTTTAAGGGAGAATTCCTTGCGCAAAATATGCGTATCAAAGAAGACTCTTTATTTGGTGGTGAATATCGCGATATGACTGATATGTATGGCGGTGCTGGTTTATACGACGAAGACAATGCTTTTCCCTTTAAGCCTTATACCGTAAAAGTGGTTAATGGCGAGCGCATTGCGATTGTGGGTCAGGCCTTTCCAAGAACCGCAAATGCAAACCCACAGTCAAATTTCCCCGATTGGTCATTCGGACTGCGAGAGCAATCTTTGCAAGAAATTGTGAATAATATTAGGGATAAAGAGAAAGTCGCTGCGATTGTTATGATTTCTCATAACGGGATGGACGTGGATATCAAAATGGCGAATAGGGTCAGTGGAATAGACGCTATTTTTGGCGGTCATACTCATGATGGTGTTCCGCAAACGATACCCGTTAAAAACCCAGAAGGCGGTGTTTGTCATGTCACCAATGCTGGGTCAAATGGTAAGTTTGTTGGCTGTATGGATTTGGATATTCAAAATGGCAAGTTGCGCGGTGTGAATTACCAGTTGCTCCCCGTCTTTGCCAACGTTCTTCAGGCAGATAAAGACGTTGAAAGCTTTATCAATACGATGCGTCAAACCGTTTATGACAAAGAAATCGTTGAATCACGTAATCCTGAGTATGCGGTGAACAAAGACCGTTTAGGTAAAACATACGAAAGTATTTTAAATGAAGAGTTAGCGATTGCTGAAGATACGCTCTATCGCCGTGGGAACTTTATGGGAACCTGGGATCAAATTATCGTTAACTCATTACGCGAAGAGCATGATACGCAAATTGCGCTGTCTGCAGGGGTGAGATGGGGGACATCTGTTTTGGCAGGCGAAATGATTACGATGGAACGCGTCATGGACGAAACATCCATGACCTATGGCGAAACCTATAAGTCCGAACTTACTGGGACTAATATAAAAGATATTTTAGAGGGGGTTTGTGAAAATATTTTTCAAAAGGACCCTTATCTTCAATCGGGTGGGGACATGGTGCGAGTGGGTGGAATGGATTATACCTGTGAGCCGAATGCCTCTTTTGGGCAGAGGATCTCTAATTTACGCTTAGATGATGGCACCTTGTTAACCGCCGGTAAAACGTACACGGTGGCCGGTTGGGGCCAAGTAGAAGAAGTGGGGGGCGGGCGCCCTGTTTGGGATGTTGTCGCAGATCACCTGCGCGATAATAAATCTGACCTGAAGTTAAAAAAGATCAATACCCCCTTGTTGAAAGGCGTGTCTGACAACCCTGGAATTGAATCTTATTAACCTTGGTTTTAGAGAGATTCGTTTATAACGTTTCTTTTGTTCGATATAGAGGCCTTCTAAGGCCATAAAATGACTTAATGCAATCCCGCGTTAAGTCAGAGCGTATGTAAAAGAGGTAGTGTGACAATGATTAGAGTAAGAATAAGAGTATTAGTCGCAAGTTTAATTTTAAGTCTGATGGGTGTCGCGGAAGCGGGGCAGTATTCGATTGAATATCAACAGCTAATCGAGAATAAAATGCAATTATTGGCCGACTCTCAAGGTTTAATTGAGGCCGAAAATAATCATCATATTGAACGATCTATATTGATTCAAAAGTATCAAGTTTGTTTGCAATTAGTGAATCAAAGAGCCAATTTTAAAAATTGTATTATTCCATTTAAAGAATAAATAAAACACAACGCATAAATTACGCGGTTTCAAGTAATAAGTGCAATTTAATCATGCTGCAAGTAAATCAACTTGCAGCCCCTTAAATAATTCATTAGGCGTTTTACCACCACGACTACTTCTTGGACGGTTGTTTAGCCGATCCATCACATATTGAGCTTGTTCCATTGTCACATCTCTCAAGTCCATGCCTTTTGGAAAATACTGACGTATCAGACCATTTGTATTTTCATTGATTCCTCGCTCCCAAGAAGCATAGGGGTGGGCAAAATAAATATCAGTTTCCAGCGCTTTAGCCATCAGTTCATGGTCGGCGAACTCTTTACCATTGTCATAGGTAATCGTGAGAACTTGAGATTTGATGCCGYTCATAACATCAATGACCGMKTGWGYGTAACTTATCAGATTGCTTACCTGCAATGGCACGATGAGAGTATAGAGGGTCTAGTCGT
>VCMH01000090.1_pt1 | contig 10025 bp, 9 predicted proteins | sample 3385031 | NCBI WGS metagenome assembly VCMH01 (sample SAMN11833398, study PRJNA544312) | saline spring metagenome | isolation source: microbial filaments from arctic saline spring | place: Canada: Axel Heiberg Island, Nunavut | collected 2010-05 | reverse complement strand
ACACGACGACTAGAMGTTTAAAYACTGACGACTTCACGTGTCACGGTGTCTATGCACTGGACAGGCGACACCGGTCTCATCTGGAAAACGTGAGCCTCGGTCAAAACCGATATGTAGGTGAAGCTCTTTGCGAGTGCTTCCATCATCAGAAAACGAAATGTCATTCACTTGCCAAGGCGATTGCAGGCCAAGAGCCATGCTAAATAAAGTAGTACTATTCATGGTGCTATTATCGCATTACCCACTACAAATCACATAGAGCCATTAATATTGTAGTAAGGGGCATTAATGCCGCGTAAATAGATGGTATTGAACACGAGTAAATGGTATATTTTTTCTTTGAATACACTAAGAATTAAGGCTTGAGTTAAAAGTCTTATGGAGTTTAATTGGTATATTTAAATATAACTAATAAGAATAATGGAGAAATTTATGGCTAAAGGTCAAGATGCAAAAAAAGCAGTTAAAAAGAAGTCTGAAAAAAACGCTGAAAGAAAAGCGCGCTGAGAAAAAAGGTAAAAAAGAATAAACAAGAATAAACAAATATTAAGTCGTGTCATGCATTTTATTGACTCATTCGCTTAATTTTTGATACAAAAACGCCCTAATAACTAGGGCGTTTTAATGTGACGTACTCATTAAAAAAAGAGGTCACAGCCATTTCTTGAGAATAACTTGATCTTGTAAATAATTGGGTCTAAACGTCTAATGGGTTAAGAGGATTCAAGGTGTTTTTGTATTATGAGTGTGATTTTTCCTCAGTTTTATTTAAGAATAGGTATACTTCTTTTTAATTTATTTTTAACATTTATTTAAGAGAATAGCATTATGACAATCAAACGAATCGGACACCGTTATAGCGATACTAAAACGGGCGTTACCCTAGATGTATGGTTTCCACGTTCTAACAAAGAGATAGCTCGTAACTGTTTGGCTTTGCAAGCGGGTTTGATTAAAAGTGATTTTGTCACAGTAGAAATCGCTTCGGTTGATGATGCGCCAAAATCTGCTGAAGAGGCTTATCTTCGTCTTCATCTATTGTCTGAATGTGCCGTTAAACCAAATGAAATTAATTTAGACGGTGCTTTTGGTCTTTTAAGCAACGTTGCTTGGACAAGCGCAGGCCCGGTTTTACCAACGGACGTTGAACAATTACGTGAGGCGATTGCGGGTGAAGTACACCAGTTCAATGTGACATCTATTGATAAGTTCCCTCGTATGACGGATTACGTGATTCCTGTAGGCGTTCGTATTGGTAATGCTGACCGTGTAAGACTTGGGGCGCATTTAGCCGCAGGTACAACGGTTATGCATGAAGGTTTTGTTAACTTTAATGCCGGTACTTTGGGTAACTCAATGGTAGAAGGCCGTATCAGTGCAAGTGTTATCGTAGGTGAAAACACAGATATTGGTGGCGGAGCATCTATTATGGGTACGCTTTCAGGTGGTGGTAAGCAAGTTATCTCAATGGGGAAAAGAAACCTATTGGGCGCCAATGCAGGACTGGGTATCTCTCTAGGAGATGATTGTATTGTTGAGTCGGGTCTTTACCTAACAGCGGGTACAAAAGTAAAAATGCCAGATGGTTCTATTGTGTCTGCTCGTAACTTATCTGGTCAGTCTAAGTTGTTATTTAGACGTCATAGCCAAACAGGAGCTGTCGAAGCAATTGTAACGGACGGAACTTTATGGAGTGGCTTAAATAGTGCACTTCATAGCAATGATTAATCGCGATTAATTATGAGTTGAGGACCTTCTTAAACGGTTAACTTAGCTCAAAAAATCTCTTAATTACTCAGTTTTCTTGGCTGAGTAATGCTTCTCCTCGTTTACCGCCTGCTTGTAAGCGCTAATGCTTCCTGAACTCCCTCGCTGATAAAAATCATCTTATTTGTTGATCGTTTCTGTCTGTTGTAAAAAAKGCATTCTTTTAATCGGTTTATTTTTTGGAGGATTAGTGTTGTTGGTATAATTTATTTTTGAATGTTTTTAAAGATAGGGGAGTTTTGATGGCGAAGGTCTTAGGCTTTGATCATGTCAGTATTATTGTGAAGGATGCTAAGGCGTCTCTTGAATTTTATCAGCAGTTATTGGAGGTTGTGTTATTAGAACGACCCGATTTAGGATTTCCAGGGTATTGGCTCGATTTACACGCCGGGCAAAGTTTGCATATTATGCAGTTAGAGAACCCTAATGCGGATACGGTTCGTCCTTTACATGGTGGTAGAGATTACCATTTCGCATTAAGAGTCGATTCAATCGCCGGCTATGCTGAGAAGTTAGAGGCTTTAGGGGTTGTATACACGACCAGTAAATCAGGTCGAAACGCCTTGTTTGTTAAAGATTTAGACAATAATGCGTTTGAACTGTTTGAATATCATTTTTCTTAAAGAGAAGAGTACTCGCTAGCCCGATTGCAGTAATCGATTTAAGGTCGTTGAAGTGTTAAAATCTGACTAAATCCGGCGGAACTCTAAACCCACCAGGCCTGGTCAATAATCATATTTAGTCAATTAAATGATTGGCTAAAGGTATTCAAACTGGATTGAATCCTTATTCAATTAAATCCAGTAAGACTTCAATAAACTCTTCTTTTTTACTCTTATCGACAATCGCTCTGTTCTGAGTATCGCTTACTAAAAACACATCTTCAGCTTTTTCGCCTACGGTATGAATTTTGGCATCGTGTAAGCGAATGTTGCAGGATTTTAAGCTACAGCCGATTTTGGACAAGAGACCTGGAATATCCTTGGTGTTGATACTGAGTTCAGTCATGTTGTTACTGATTTTATGGAAGTTAATCTCAGTAGGCGTTTCAAAGCAACGAACTCTACGCGGCTCAATAGGTAGGTGCGTTTCTTCAATATAAATGTCAGGCAGGGACAGTTGTTCGTGAATTTTGTGGAGTACTTCAGGATGTCGACTCTCTTCGACAAAAGAGTGAGTTTCTCGACTTAAGAAATAGAAAATTACCAAAGTCATTTGCGAGGTCGTACTGTAAACACGGGCTTCAACCACGTCGACACAAAGTTTATCTAAGGTTAGGGTGATATGCGCAAAAAGATAATCCCTATCAGGCATGTAAATGATTAATTCCGAAGCGCCTAGTCGCATCTGGTTTTTTAGGAATAAGTGGGTTTCGTCTAAATCTACATCGTAGAGGATTTTGGTAATTCGTGCGACTTCTAACGAATTTTGACGACTGAAAAAATCACTTTTAGCCAGGCTGTTCCAAAAGTCTTTGTAATCGGTCGAACTGATCCCTCTTTTTGAAAGCATCTCTTTCGCTTTTTCTTGGGTTTTAAGGGCTTTTTTACTTTTACTTTTGGGTACGCTAATCGATAAGTCGAGGGCATTAGACGTTTGGTTGTAGAGCTCTAAAAAGAGTGAGTTTTTCCAATCATTCCAGACATTTTCTGAGGTAGCGCAAACATCCGCGACGGTGAGCAGATATAAATAATCTAAATGCTCTTGATCTCCCATTAAGTTCGCGAAATAAGTAATCACTTCGGGATCGCTTAGGTCTTTACGCTGAGCGATGCCTGAAAAATCCAGGTGGCGGCGTACTAGCCAGCCGATCATCTCGCCGTCTTTTTTAGAGAGGTTGTGCTGCTTGGCAAAATTGAGCGCATCTTCAGCGCCCAGTACTTCATGCGAGCCGCCACGGCCTTTGGCGATATCGTGAAAGAGTCCTGCCAAGAATAACAGTTCAGGTTTACAGAGTTGATTGGCAATTTCATGTGCCGTTGGAAACTCATAAGTATAAGCATCGATGAAAAATCGACGCAGGTTACGAATGGTGAGCATGGTGTGCTCATCGACCGTGTAAGCATGAAAAATATCAAACTGCATCAAGCCTGTTATTTTCTGAAAGACCGGTAGATAGGCCCCTAGAAACCCATAACTATGCATACGTTTAACGGCGGCATTAACCCCGTTAGGCTGACGAAAAATCTCCATGAACAGTGCTTTGTTAATCGGATCATTACGAAAGTCATTATCTATCAAATACAGGTGTTCACGGATCGCACGAATGGCATTAGAGCGTAGGCCTTTGACATTAGGGAGGCTCTCTAAGACGAGAAATGCTTCAATCAGTGTGGTCGGATTTTTTTGAAAGATTCTAGGGTGTTTGATATCGAGATATTGATTGATCAATTGAAAGCGACTGTTGATTGAAATAACTTCCGGCGCCTCGTCATTAAATAACACTTCCTGAAAATGTTGTAACAGAATCTCATTGAGTTTTACCACGGTTTGCAAATTACGGTAATAACTGCTCATAAATTGCTCAACGGCCATTTTTTCATCGGTATCGGTATAACCAAAAGATTCAGCAATCGACTGTTGATTATCAAATTGTAAGCGGTCTTCACGGCGTTTTTTGAGATGCTGTAAGGCAAAGCGGGTGCGGTTAAGGAATTTGTAGGCCGCCTCTAATTCCAAATATTCTTCGGTGCTAATAAAATTTCTTTGTACTAATTCATTGATAGAACTTGCCTTAAAGTGGCGTTTTGCGACCCAGTAGATCGTTTGTATATCCCTTAAACCCCCTGGACTCTCCTTTATATTGGGTTCAAGTTGATAGACCGTATCATTGAAGCGTTTATGACGGTTTTTTGTTCATCCATTTTCCCAAGGAAAAAGCCTTACTCTCCCAGAAATAGGGGCGATTCCAGATGCTTTGCAACTGTTCAAATGCGTGGTAATCACCGGTAATCCAACGAGACTCTAAAAGGTTGGTTGCAGTAGTGATATCCTCAAGTCCTGCCGTGATGCAATCCTCTATGGTGCGTACAGAGGAACCAACATCAAAGCCTAAGTCCCATAATAAGGTGATGAACTTAGAAAAATCTTCTTTATGCTCATCTAATGATCCACAAAGAATTAATAGGTCAATATCAGAGTAGGGGTGTAATTCGCCTCGGCCGTAGCCGCCAACCGCGATTAAAGTGGCCACATTCTCAGGGATATAGGCGGCCCAGATTTTTTTGATAAATTGATCAATAAATGAAGATCGTTCGGTAATGAGTTCTGAGACAGCTCCGCCATCGTCATACGTTTTAAACTGATAGTCTAAAAACTGTTTGAGCGCTCCTCGACCAAGCCCTAACATCTCTAGATGAGGTGTGCTGTCATCTAGTAACGCGACAGAGAATTGGGGAGGATAAGTTGAATCAACTTTTTGTATTGTGCTCATTATACAAACTCATTATGTTTTAGTTTTTGAAATAATTGTGTCAAAGATCTCATCTAACCATAGCTGATGTTTCAATCCATAGGTAGTGAATCTATTGGTATTATGAATTCGGTAGAACAGGTTGTTCATCCGTTCTTAAAGTGAAAATTTCATAACCCGTTTCAGTGACCGCCAAGGTGTGTTCCCATTGTGCAGAAAGCTTACGGTCTTTCGTGACGACGGTCCAGTTGTCACCTAGTACTTTAACAGCCGCTTTGCCTAAGTTAATCATAGGTTCGATGGTGAAAACCATACCGGGTTTAAGAACGATTTCTTTAAGTTCTGGAGAGGCGTAATGCAGAACTTGAGGTTCTTCATGAAACTCTGCACCAACACCATGACCACAATACTCTTTAACGACCGAATAGTTGTTCGCTTCAGCATGAATTTGGATGGCTTTAGCGACGTCATAGAGAGTGGCATCAGGCTTTACTTGTTCAATTCCTAGCCATAAGCATTCATGTGCAACTTGGCATAAGCGACTGGCAAAAGGTTTAACTTCACCAATCTCAAACATACGGCTAGTATCACCGTGATAGCCATTTTTTATAACGGTAACATCAATATTTACAATATCGCCTGATTTAAGTTTCTTATCATGATCTGGGATGCCGTGACAGACGACTTGGTTGATCGAAATACAACTTGAGGCAGGAAAACCGTGATAGTTAAGGGTGGCCGGGATAGTGCCTTGTTCATTAATCATATAGTCATGCATAATCTGGTTAAGTTCACCGGTACTTGCACCGACAACGACATGAGGTGTAATCAATTCAAGTACATCGGCGGCCAATTTACCTGCTACACGCATTTTTTGGATTTCTTCTGAAGTTTTGATCTTTATGGACATAGTTTTATTATCTTTTGTTGTAAATTGAGGCTTTTACCCAATTATAATTGTCAATGAGCCGTGGTTATGGTATAAATGCCGCGCCTTTCTGTTGAGAGGAATTTTAACAAAAAATCCGCACGTTTACCGACACATAAGACGGGGTGCTGAAAATCGGTTGTTAAAACCGGTTTTTGGTTCGTTTTATGGGGTAAACGGAGGCTTAACCCCAAAATTGGAGAACAATCATGGCAAAAGTTACCATGCGTCAAATGCTAGAAGCCGGTGTACATTTCGGTCACCAAACTCGTTACTGGAACCCAAAGATGAATGAATACATCTTTGGAGCACGTAATAAGATCCATATCATCAACCTAGAAAAAACATTACCAATGCTTAACGATGCGTTAAACATGGTTGGTAAAATTGCTGCAAACAAAGGTAGTGTTTTATTTGTTGGTACAAAAAAGGCTGCACGTGAGCTAGTTCAACAAGAAGCTAAGCGTTGTGGAATGCCTTATGTTGATTACCGTTGGTTAGGTGGTATGTTGACTAACTTCAAAACAATCAAACAGTCTATTAAGCGTTTGAAAGAACTTGAAATACAAGAAAATGACGGTACTTTCGATAAAATCGGGAAAAGAGAAGCGTTAACGCTAACGCGTGAAAAAACTAAGCTAGAGTTATCTTTAGGTGGTATTAAAGATATGCGTGCTATGCCTGACGCGATTTTTATTGTTGACACTGGTAATGAAAACATTGCTATTAAAGAAGCAAAAACTCTAGGTATTCCAGTTATCGGTATCGTCGATACTAACAACGACCCTCGTGGTGTTGATTATGTTATCCCTGGTAACGATGATGCGATTCGTGCAATCTCATTATATCTAACTGCTGCTGCAGACGCGGCAATCGAAGGTAAAGCGACTATCACAACTGCGGTTGCTGGTGATGATTTCGTAGAAGCTGAAGCAAAAGCGGCTAAGTAATTGACCAGGCCTGGTGTAAACCAGGCATGTTTTACAAAAGATTGAGAATAAGGAATAAAAAATGGCTATTACAGCATCTATGGTTAAAGAGCTGCGCGAACTTACTGGCGCAGGGATGATGGACTGCAAAAAAGCATTGTCAGAAGTTGACGGTGATATTGAATCGGCAGTTGAATTTCTTCGTAAGAAGGGTATGGCCGGCGCAGATAAAAAAGCCAGTCGTGTTGCCGCTGAAGGTACTATTGCAATCGCCGTTTCTGATGATCAGAAAACAGCGATGATTGCCGAAGTGAACTGTGAAACTGATTTTGTTGCTATGGGTGATGAATTCAAAGCATTCGCAAATGAAATCGCAGCACTTGCTTTAGCAAATGCTACAACGGATGTTGAAGCTATCATGAGTCTTGAAATGGCTTCAGGTAAAACGGTTGATATCACTCGTCGTGAAATGATTGCACGTATCGGTGAGAACATGTCTCTTCGTTTGGTTCAGAAGATGGAATCAAATAGTTTGATTGGTCAGTATCAGCATGGTGCAAAAATCGGTGTTGTCGTTGCGATTGATGGCGGAGATGAGACTTTGGCTCGTGACCTTGCTATGCATATAGCAGCAAGCAATCCAGCGGCAATTTCGGCTGATGAAGTTGATCAAGAGTTACTAGCAAAAGAGCGTGCTTTCCAAATTGAGCAAGCTAAAGAGTCTGGTAAGCCGATGGAGATTATTGAAAAATGATTGAAGGTCGTATGCGTAAGTATCTTTCTGATATTACGTTATTAGGTCAATCATTTGTTAAGAATCCTGATCTCACTGTTGAAAAACTTTTAAAAGAAAACAGTGCAACTGTGACTTCTTTTATCCGTTTAGAAGTAGGTGCAGGAATTGAGATTGAAGAAACTAACTTTGCTGACGAAGTCGCACTAGCGGCTAAAGCAGTAACGGGTTAATTTCCAATTGACTGATTAAGCCATAGCGAGGCCTAGCTTTTAAGTTAGGTTCGCTGTGGCTTTTTTTTAAGTCAATTTTGGGTTTAGGAAAGTTTTTTGTTATGGAGTTACTTCTATTGCAAAGCGCTTTTAAAAAATCTTTTAAAAGATATGATGTAATAAATTATAAGGATGAGTAGCGATGGCACTTAAATATAAACGTATTCTTTTGAAGTTTAGTGGAGAAGCCCTGATGGGGCCAGGCGATTTTGGTTTGGATGCAGCGACTTTGAAGGCTGTAGTTTCTCAAGTAAAAGAGTTGCGTGATTTAGGTGTTGAAGTCGGTATTGTTGTCGGTGGTGGAAACATTTTCCGTGGTGCACAGATTCAAGGTTCGGGTATCCAACGAACCACGGGTGACCATATGGGAATGATGGCAACGGTTATTAATGCCTTGGCCTTACGTGACGTGATTGAAAGCATGGGAATGAAATCACAAGTATTATCGGCCATGTCAATTGAAGGCGTTTCAAGTGGTTTTAATGCCAATAGTGTTAAGAAGCAGTTAGCGGACGGTGAAGTATTGGTCTTTGCTGCGGGCACCGGAAGCCCTTTCTTTACGACAGACACCGCAGCGGCTTTACGCGGCATTGAAATCGATGCGGAAATCGTGCTTAAAGCGACAAAGGTAGATGGTATCTATAGTGCAGATCCTGTTAAGGATCCAAGTGCAACACGCTTCCAAACATTGACGTATGATGAAGTCATTCAAAAAACTTACAGGTCATGGATATGACTGCTTTCGTATTGTGTCGCGACCATTCAATGCCGATTCGTGTATTTGATATGTTTAAAGATAATGCGGTAATTAGAATTGTTCAAGGTGAAGATGAAGGCACCTTGGTGTGCTCAGGAGAGTAGAAATGTTAAATGAAATTAATGCAGATGCACAAGTAAGAATGCAGAAGAGCTTTGAAAATTTAGAGGCTAACTTCGCTAAAATTCGTACCGGTCGTGCTCACCCAAGTATCTTAGATTCTATTATGGTTGATTATTATGGTTCATTGGTGCCGATCAGTCAGGTGGCAAATATTAACCTGGAAGATTCACGTACCTTAACGGTGCAGCCTTGGGAACAGCCAATGATCGCTAAGGTAGAAAAAGCGATTATGATTTCTGATTTAGGCATTAATCCAGCGACTTCGGGTAATCTTATCCGTATTCCGATGCCAGCATTGACAGAAGAGCGTCGTAAAGATTTTATTAAGGTTGCGCGTAGCGAAGCTGAAAATAGTCGAGTTGCTATTCGTAATATTCGTCGAGATGCAAATGGTGATATTAAGGCTTTACTAAAAGATAAAGAAATTACAGAAGATGAAGCGCGTAATTCAGAAGAGAAAATCCAAAAATTTACGGACACTATTATTAAAAAAATAGATCACGCTTTAGCCGATAAAGAAGCGAGCTTACTAGAATTCTAATTGTCTTTTGTTCTGCGTGACCGTGTACTCAACTTTAGGTCGCTATTTGTACGCAATTACGGCATAATTGACGGGTTTTATCTTATAAGGCCTCAGTTTTTAACGTTGCTAGTAGGCTCTTAAATAAAACGGTTCAAGCGGATTTAGCCCAGTGGGTCTAGATCTTCTTGAACCGTTTTTCGTTCTAGATTCTCCTTAATCTGGATCTAAATTTGAATAGGTTTTGCTCTGTCGGTATCAATGTATTTCAACAGAGCTTTACACAGACTCATTAAAGGTTTGTTTTGACACAAGAAATTCTTCAAAAAAATATGCCTCAACATGTTGCCATTATTATGGATGGCAATGGACGCTGGGCTAAAAAACGCTTCTTACCTCGCTTTGTAGGACATCAAAAAGGCTTGAATTCAGTTAAACGCCTCGTTACACATTGTGCAAATGAAGGCGTTAAGGCTTTAACTTTATTCGCTTTTAGTACTGAGAATTGGCGACGTCCTCAGGACGAAGTTAATAAATTGATGGGCCTGTTTTTAAAAGCACTTCAGAAAGAGGTCTCTAAGCTA
>VCMH01000078.1_pt1 | contig 10254 bp, 8 predicted proteins | sample 3385031 | NCBI WGS metagenome assembly VCMH01 (sample SAMN11833398, study PRJNA544312) | saline spring metagenome | isolation source: microbial filaments from arctic saline spring | place: Canada: Axel Heiberg Island, Nunavut | collected 2010-05 | reverse complement strand
CTCGAAACGCTTTAAACTTAGAAATCAACGCTTCAGGACGTTTTTTCTTTGTCTCTTTTGTTAAGGCATAAACCACTGTTTCACCGTTAGGACCCGCACCGATATCAGTTAAACGGTATGGAACTTCACCTTGAGCCATAAATTTTTGAAACAGCTTCCAATCATTAAAGACATTGATACGTCCTTCAGAAATGATCTCGCCATAAAAATCATCAGCGGCAGGTAAACGACCTTCCATCATTTCAATCGAAGGAATGCCTGATAGCTTCTTCTTATCTGCCTTAGTCAAACCATACATAAGCGTTTCACCTTTAGGACCGGCGCCAATGAACGTTTTACGGAAAGAAGTCTCACCGAGCTGAAGAAATCCTTTATAAAGGTCAGCGTCATAAAAAACATTCATTCGGCCGTCTTGATAAACCACGTATAAATCTTCGTTATTCAAACTTGGTGCAGCCGCCGTGTTTTCGACCACTTTAGTTTCAACTTGAGCAGAGTTGCTCTCTGGTGCATTAGAACAACCGGTCATCATGCCAGCTACGGATAAAGCGACTAATAATTTTTTCATTTCTCTTACCTTTTAAATCACATTAAATAAAGACAAATGTAGTTTAAGAGACCTTGATAACAGAGAGGTGACGGCTTTATGACAAACAGATGAAATTACTTAAAGAGTACGATTAACCCGCTTCCATTTTTAGAATCTCAGCCACATTAATATTTTCTTGATAACGGCTGAATTTAGTATCTTTAACTTTAATAGCCAAAATCGACATACGATCCGCTAATTCATTGCCTTCGACACCAACGTGACCGTTAACATGCAATACTTGCACCCTCTCTTTTAACAGCTGATGCAGAGCGAACATCTCTTTAATCAGTTCTAAATTTTTGATTTCACCACCGGCTTTTTTCCAGCCTTTTTTCTGCCAATTAACAGCCCACTGCGTCACACATTGAATCGAATATTTTGAGTCACAAAAAATCGCGACCGACTTATCATTATTGCTCTCAATCTGAGCCAGCATCAAAGCTTGATGTAACGCATTTAACTCGGCCGTATTATTGGTGCCCATTGGGTTATACAAACCATACCAAAGCTCTATTATTTCTTCATTACGATACACGGCCATCCCTGAACCCGCCTTACCTGGATTAGGATCGCAACCACCATCGGTATAAATCTTGACTTCGATTGGCATGGTCGCAATTTCAGCTGCCGTATAGGTTTTGACCGTTGCAGCTTTAGAGGGCGATTTCTTTTTAACGGGCGTTGTTTTTGAAGCCGTGGATTTCTGACTGGAGATGACATGCGTTCCAATATAAGCTTGCTCGGCAGCCTCTAAGGTTGGAAACGACTTATATTTTGCGCCCGCAAACTTATCAACCTGACTTTTACAGCTGTTCCAATCCGTGTAAATACCTGGCACCTTACCTTGCCAAACCACATAAAACTTTTTAGCCATTAAAACTCACCCTTTAATACTGTTGGTTGGATATTTTTGGGGGCGTTACTTTGAATTGCAAACGCCTCCATAGAAACTAAATAAAATATAAAGCAATATGATACACGCGCCAATGATCGCTTTAAAGTTTGTTTGATCTTGTTTAGTAAATGACTCTTATCGCTCTTCTGTTGTTTCGACATAAAAGCAGATAACGAGCCGAGGAGGGCTATTATTGAGATCATCGATTTAATGTGGCGATTATCGCCCTACGCAATTTAGCTTTAACCGAGTAATAAAGCCATTTTCATGCTAAAGTATTTTTTGATATCTCATCAAAAACAGTGGTTATTTCACTCCTTCTAGACGAACAGTTTCAAGCGGATTAAGCTTCTAAGATGCCTATCAAAAACCCTGACATGATTAGTCAATATAGCACACACCTTGTTTTCGCAGATCGTGAAATGACACCCAACCTAGGGCCTATATTAGATGAACGGTTGATTGTTAAGAGCGTCTTGATTGCCTACACGCCAAACCTCGTTGAAAACGCCAAGCGGCTCAAGACCATCTACAATGCACATAAAATCAAGGCCGAGCTGTTGCCGATAGAACCTGCATTTGAGATCAGTGGCATTGTCAGTGACCTGAAAAACCTGGTAAAAGAGATACCCTACGAACAGCTTGCCATTAATATCAGCTGTGCCAGCAAGATGTATACACTCAGTGTCTTCAAGGCCTTTGAAAACACGCCGGCGGGGCTCTATTATTTGTTACCGAATGATCAATTCAAATGGATTCAACCCAATGGTTTGGCTGAGTTTAACCTGGCTGACAACCTTCAGCTTGAAGAGTTTTTGCATGCGTATGGCATAGAACAGATAGAGGCCGTTAAGTTAACGCCCAGCCAAGCAAACTTTGCCAATGGTCTGGTGAATGCCATCCAAAAAATCATTCTGAAACAAAATGCCCTGTCGACTTATCAACTTTTTTCAACGCACTTTGCGCGAGGTAAACCTTTAAAACTTATCCTACACAATGAGCACTATTATTTAAATGAGATAAATTCCCACTCACGAATCAAAGCCGATTTATTAGTCGGATTCCTGCGTAAGCTGCATAATCAAAACATCCTAGGTTTAAGCATTCGTGACAATGAAATCAGTCCAATACCTGAGAAAGAGGGTTGGAAACGGACCTTTTTTGAAGGCGGTTGGTTAGAGTACTATACCTATCGTGCTGTCTTAGAACTTAAAGCCGAAATACCTAAGCTGAAAGATGTCGCATTTGGTGTCAAGTTACAACGTGAAAACGCCTATGATGAAGCCGATGTGCTGTTCGTGGCCAACAATCAACTGTTTATTGTGGAGTGTAAAACCGGAGCGAACGTGAATGTAAACTTACATCTGCAAAGATTAGACAGCTTAAAAAAGCGACTTGGAGGCACAACGGCTCATGGACTTTTAGTGATGACTGAAGACATTGGTGCCAACCTCAATAAAGCCAACCTGCTTAATGTCGGAGTCATTGATGGCAAACAGCTAACGGATTTGAAAGAGCATCTCAAAAACTGGATTCTTAATGAAATCAGTCATACCTCGCAGCGCAAGGAATAAACTTACTTCGACATTGATCCCATCAAGGGGTCTACAATTTTGTAACGATCCACTCTTATGTCGACACTGACATCATCTCTTACACGTTTAAACTGTATAACCACATTTCTAGCATCTTTCTCTACCCCTATCTTGGCTTTGATACGCTTATATTTTTCGCTCTGTTTATCCCAAGCAAACACCTGATAAGGTCTTAATGGTTTCAATAAACGGCTTTTGATCAACACCGTTTTATCTGTATAAAGTAGCTTATTGTAACCAAATGGACGCGCCAAAGGTTCTCCAACAAATAGACCCTCTCCCGGTTGTTTAACCGACTTCCAGTAAGACTCTAATACCGTTTCTCCGGCCAAATAATGTGGCAATATGAAAATCGGATTTGGAAATTTAGCGGGAAAATTACAGGGCTCAATCACCGCACCATAACTGGCCGTCGCACCTGCCTCCAACCAACGAAACGCTTTCATCTGACCCTTGGCACTTAGACCAGCCCCGCCTACTGACGTTAAGTGGTCAGCGATTGCACCAGGAAGATAGGTATTGTCGTTAATAAATGGAATATTGGCTCCGCCCGTCTGATACAACATGACATCCTTCATACCCTGCAAATAATCTGGAGCATCCTTTTCAGAACGATCAATATATTCCACCCGTAATTCATCATTATATGTCCACTTATCGGCTAACAGCTTAAAGGCTCCAGCGCGGCTACTGCGCGCTCGGTCAGAAGTCCGCACTAAATAAGCACTGCCCATCGGCATTTTGCCATCTGATGCCACGCCACGGTCAATCAAACGTTTAATTTCAGGAAAATTACGCCCCGTTAACAGCATACTAGGTCGCATTCCCAACTCTTGCCAAGGATGTGTGCTGAAACTATTAAAATACGGGCTATTCTCGGTTGGACGACAGCCTTTTCCATAGGCCTGACCATACTTAGCATCAAATCCAAAGCTAAAAGCGCTGGTCACTGACATAGTTCCCACTCGGTAAGGTTTTTGCCAAGTCAGCAACAACCCTTGAATCTCATCTGACATCTGCGCCATTAGAGTCGTGTACATGGTTTTAAATTGAGCCGCGCCCATTGAGCCAGTATCCGGCAGATCCACCGTATAAATATGTTCGATGGGAATATGTCGTTGCTGCTGATAATACTCTGCCGTTTGTGCGGACAGCAAATCACCACGTTTGACAATGACCGCCAAGTTTTGACTGTTTATGCCGTAGCTGGGCAGCTCAACCTGGGGCTTTTGAGCATTCGCCAACGGTAACCAACTTATACTCAGTAGTAACAAAAACTGACTTAAAACTATTATTATATTCACGCTCTATTCCTATAATCCTTATACATATATCTACTGTTATTAAACAGTTCCATTACTAAAAATAACCAAAGTAGAAAGCAGAGAAGATTCATTTGCTCGTATTATAAACCTACCAGGCCTGGTAACATCAATTTCGAGTTACTCAGAAGCCTAATCTATTAAACCTCCAATTCAATCCAAAAAGCACTCTGCTTATTTTGGTATAATTCGCCCTTCTCCAAAACCAAGTACTACATCGAAATACTATGCAACCTCAAGCTGATCCATTTATTGTTCCCGTCTGCCATGGAGAGATTGAAATTCTCTATCAAGACGAACACCTACTATTGATTAATAAGCCCACCGGACTATTAAGCCTATCGAGTAAACCGCCGCATAATCAAGACTCTGTACATTCACGTTTGATTAAGGAGTTCCCGACAGCGACGCTGGTTCATCGTTTGGATCTTGGTACGTCTGGCATTATGATTGTGGCTTTAAATAAAGCGATTAATGGCGTTATTGGCAATCAGTTTCAAGATCGCACCGTGACTAAAAGCTATACAGCGGTTTTGCTTGGTCATTTGCAAGAAGAGACCGGTAGCATGGATTTTCCAATAGCAAAGGGTGAGTTCCCATTGCAGAAGGTCTGTTATGAGACCGGCAAAAAATCCTTAACGGATTATCGAGTGATTGAACGGAATGAAAAGGATGGAAAACTAACAACCCGAGTAGAGTTCAAACCGGTCACAGGGCGCACCCATCAGTTACGAGTGCATAGCGAAGCATTTGGCTATCCCATTTTGGGTTGTGATCTGTATGCTTCTGATGAGGCATTCTTTATGGTGAAACGCCTGATGTTACACGCCACCACCATTGAGTTTGACCACCCTATTACAGGTGAAAGAATCTATGGCGTGAGCCCTTGTCCTTTCTAAAAGAGAGCAACGAGGCACAAATATAAAGCCAAAAAAAGCACTTAATAAGTGCTTTTTTATAACTAAAATCATCTTCTAAGAGACGTTAATCTAGATCGATCAAGCCTAATTTAACGCTCAACTTTAGCCATTAAACGCTCATAGGCTTCATCAAGTGTCTTCATATCGGTTTTGTTCGAACCTTGATCTTTTACAACCTGATTAAATTGGCTATATGGATACTTCATTAATACATAAGCTTTATATTTGCCATCTACAGGATCGACTATCTGCTTAACCAATTCGGCTCCAGAAAGATTGACCTTATCAACAAAATTGTTAATCACATAACGATATTCACCTTCACCTGAACCGGTCATAGTATCTTCACCGGACAACTCAGACTTCATGGTTTGTGCTAATTCATAAGCACCTTGAAGCTTGGCTTTTCTCATCGCATTAAGCAGATCCGAATCAGACGCTAAACCCACACCATAAAAACCAGTACTATCTGCTTTTGGCGGTTCGATGACCCATGAAGGCAGAGATTCCATCTCTTTTTCCATCATGACCTGATTGCGTTCAGCTTGCTCTTTCTGTGCATCGGCTCTAATCTCTGCAAGCTCAGCTTGTTCTTCTGCAATATCAGTGGCAGAAGGCGTACTTGAACAAGCCGTGAGTGTGCCAAATAGTGTTGTTGCTAAAAGACCCTGCATCAAACGCTTATGAGTAAATTTCATATTTATGACCTTTGTTTTTAAGTAATTTCAACAATAATATAACCGACATACCGCTCTAGAAATAATGAATATAGTGTGAACTTGTAACAATACTTATCTACTGACTCATAAAACTCGCTATGATATTCTCAAAGAGATATTCAGTGAAGCTTGTCGCCACTCAACAAGCAATCACTTTAATTATAAATATGGATACCTTATGCATTTAAAAACCATCGCACTGCTTTCAATGACCGCCTTAGTAACCGCTTGCTCGACAACTACTAAAATTCAATATTTAGAACCTTCCGAAATCCCCCATGCCTCCAACTTGAAACAGATAGCCGTCAATGATTTTAAAGATGATTCCGTTGGCCTAACCGGGATCATTGAATCCAAGCTGAATCAAACGACCCTAAATGATAAGCCTTACTTTACCGTCCTAAATCGTAAAAATATTCAACAGTTGCTTAATGAACAAAAGTTTCAACATTCTGGCCTGACTCAGGAACAAAAATCCGTTCAACTGGGTGAATTAATTGGCGCTCAAGCTTTTGTTACGGGCGAAGTAACGTCACAATCTTATCAAGATAGGCGGTTTAAAAAAGAACGCAGTGAGTGCATCGATAAGAAGTGTAAAGAGATGAAACACTACACTGTACGCTGTATGAGCCGTACTGTTTCATTAAGTGCCAATATTCAAATGTTGGAAGTAGAGTCCTCTCAGATTATCTACAGCGACAACCTTAGTCGTTCCGATAGCTGGGAAAGTTGTTCGGATAGAAGCTATCAAGTTCCAGATATATCGGCCACTTGGCAATCTTATGCTAATAGCATTGCCAGCGAATTCGTCAATAAAATATCCCCTAGTTATGTCTATAAAAGCATCACACTCCTAGATGAACCAGACATCAAATATAGCGACCTCCAAGAAGACACGTTAGAGAACGGAATTGACTTTGTAGAAGCAGGACGATTGGATAAAGCCGAAGCACTCTTTAGCCAATTGTTATTCGAGACCCAATCTCTCTCCTATGCCGCAAGCTATAACCTAGGGGTTGTTAAAGAAGCCCAAGGCGAATATCAAGAAGCTAAAAGATTGTATCTATTATCTGACCAACTACAGAGAGAACCTGTCGAGGAAATTAACCAAGCATTGATTAGAATTGATCAAGCGATTTTAAAACACCAACAGGCGATGATCGAAATTGAACAATAATAGATTTCAGACAACGGCTCACTTTAAATCGTTGGCATTGGTTATTGCCTCTACTGCCCTGTTTTTAACAGGATGCCAACAATCTAAGCCCATCGCACAATCGATGACACAACCGACTGAAATTATCCCAGCATGGTTTATATCGCCTCCTAAGGATAATGCAGTGACTCTGTTTGGGTTGGGTGAAGGCAAAACCAAGGCTGATGCCATTCAATCAGCCCTAAGCAATCTCGCCGGCAAGTTAGGGACTGAAATTCAAGCCAATGAAAAACTTATCAAAACACAATACACTTCAGCCTATCGCTACAATGAAGAGATTAATCAACACATAATAGAATCCACCATTCACAAAATAACTCTAAACCAATACCAAGTTGTTGAATTAAAGCATTTTGGTTATCAACAGTTTTTAGCCCTAGTGAGCTCTAATAAATTACTGCTTAGCCGCTCACTACAACAAACTCTTGACCAACAGATAAGAGAGTACGAAACAGAAAAATTGAGCCTATCCAGCACCACTGCTTTTAGTCATTTTCAGTTTTTTGCAAAACAACAACAAAGCTTAGCGGAATTTAATAACAACCTATCGGCTTTATTAACGTTAAAAAAACAAGCAAGATCCAACCCTACCAAACCTATTTGCATGACGTGCAATCCAACTTTGCCAAGGCACAACAACAAACTGTTTTTTATATCAATCATCAACCCACGGCTAAGCATATTCAAAAAGCCATAAGTGATAAGTTACTACAAGCTGGCTTTAAAACCACTCAGGATGTTTCAGCGGCGACCAATACCATTGAAATAATAACCAGCACAAAACAGACTCAAGCTTACGAATTCTTCATCATACGAGAGCATATTGAGCTTAAAACCACTGAGGGAAATATCCCCTCTGGCGGCAATCAATTTGCCCTTAAAGGCCAAGGTCTAAACTTACAACAAGCGCAACAACAACTGGCGCTCAATTTCAAAAGCCAGCTACAAAACTCTACTCTAGAAACCGCCTTAGGCATCAATCAAGACTGATTTCTGTTGAAGTCACTGCTTCAGCCTAATCACGTCTGTCTAGTTTAGAAATCGATATAAACGACTAACGCCACTCCACAAAAAAGCCCGCAAGAACTTACCAGGCCTGGTAAGTTCTTGCGGGCTTTTTATTTTTTAATCTGCTGAGCTGTTTTTTAGTTCAGCAGAAGCTTTATTTAATCCGCTTCATTTATCGAAAGCGCCATGGCTTCGGCCACTCGAATACCATCAATGGCCGCTGACATAATACCACCAGCATAACCGGCACCTTCGCCCGCAGGATACAATCCCTTGGTATTCACGCTTTGATAGTCCGCACCACGTTTAATACTCACAGGCGATGAAGTACGAGTCTCAACACCGGTCAATAATGCATCCTTCATAGCAAAACCGCGGATCTTTTTATTAAACGCAGGAATAGCCTCACGAAGCGCCTCAAGACAATACGCTGGCAGTATGTCCGTCAGATCGGTTAGCTTGACACCCGGTTTATAGGAAGGCTCTACCTTCCCCACTTGAGTAGAGGAATGGCCCGCCAAATAATCGCCGACTAACTGCGCGGGGGCATCATAATTTTCACCGCCCAACAGATAAGCCGCGCTTTCTAATTGACGTTGTAATTCAATCCCGGCCAATGGACTACTATCAGGATAATCACTTGGGTCAATCCCCACGACGATTGCACTATTGGCATTGCGCTCATTACGTGAATATTGGCTCATGCCATTGGTGACGACACGATTCTCTTCCGAGGTGGCCGCAACCACGGTTCCACCTGGGCACATACAAAAGCTGTAAACAGAACGACCATTTTTACAATGATGTACTAATTTGTAGTCTGCGGCACCCAATATAGGGTTGCCAGCATTTTTGCCAAAGAGAACCTCGTCAATGGCCGATTGATTATGTTCGATACGGAAACCAATCGAAAAAGATTTAGCCTCCATATAGACCCCTTTTGCATACAACATCTCAAAGGTGTCACGTGCACTATGCCCAGTGGCTAAAGCAATATGTTTGGAGTTGATCTGTTGGCCATCCGCTAAGGTCACTCCTGTTACCTGACCCTCTTCAATATGCAGATCGTCGACCCGTGAGTTAAAGCGAATTTCTCCACCCAGCTCGACGATTTTAGCGCGCATTTTTTCGACCATGCCCACTAACTTAAAGGTGCCGATATGCGGCTTACTCACAAATAAAATCTCTTCTGGCGCGCCAGCCGCCACAAAATCATTCAGCACTTTGCGACCATAATGTTTTTTATCTTTAACTTGAGTCCAAAGCTTACCATCTGAAAAAGTGCCCGCGCCGCCTTCGCCAAACTGCACGTTTGATTCGGTATTTAAGGTTCTGTTTCGCCAAAAACCAAAGGTGTCTTTGGTGCGTTCACGTACTTCTTTACCACGATCCAAAATAATCGGTTTATAGCCCATCTCAGCCAAGACCAAACCAACAAATATTCCGCAAGGACCAAAACCTATCACCACTGGACGCTCCGCTAAAACTTCAGGCGCTTGAGCAACAAACTTATAGGTCATATCAGGGGCGAGCTTAACATTAGGATTATCATAGTTGTCTTTTATCACAGCGTCATCGTTGTCTGTGCTGACATCAATGGTGTACAACAAACTTATCTGATGTTTGCTTCGGGCATCAAAGCCACGTCTAAAAACAGTGAAATCAACGAGCTGATTTTCTTTTATAAAGAGCGTTGATAATATCTCTTTAGTAAGTTGAGCGTCGTTATGCTCTAGAGGGAGTTTTACATTAGTGATACGAATCATGGGATATCCAAAATTTATGTTACTTAGTTATATAGAGACCTCTGTACGAGATCATTAACGTATAAAAATGGCTAAAATCTCACTGTTTTTCGTTGGAAATCTTGTCAATAGCGAGCTATTAACTGCACTTTCCGCCTTAATCAGTAAGATTTTTTTCTCATTTTTCTATCGTCCCTGACTCACGCGGTTTCGGATAATAAGTGCAATTTGAGTCGTCGTGT
>VCMH01000048.1_pt1 | contig 10519 bp, 14 predicted proteins | sample 3385031 | NCBI WGS metagenome assembly VCMH01 (sample SAMN11833398, study PRJNA544312) | saline spring metagenome | isolation source: microbial filaments from arctic saline spring | place: Canada: Axel Heiberg Island, Nunavut | collected 2010-05 | reverse complement strand
ACACGACGACTAATGCTGATGTAATTGGCCTCCATTGGCTTTATCACGATAGATATACTGATAGACCGTTTCGTGATGAAGACTAATTCCTTTATTGCTTTTGAGGTAGTCAACGGCTTGCTGTGGGCTTAAATCCTGTTCAATAAGTTGGCTGATCCAGTCCTTGACAGGTTGAGTCAACTTTAGGGATTTATGCGCCGTTTGCCGTCTTTCTACTGCCAGCTTATTAGCTTGTTTATGACGGTAGCCTTTCTTGCCTCTATTGCGTTTTAATTCTCTGCAAATGGTTGAGGGATGGCATTCAATATTGTCGGCAATCGCTTTTTGCGAAAATCCCTCTTTCAATAATGCGTAAATCTGGTATCTTTGACCCTCGGTCAGTTGGTTATAACTCATTTTGCAATTCTCTTGGTCGGGAAAAGCCTTCGAGTTTAACTCAACTGGCTCTTCCTATTTCCAAATTGCACTTATTATCCGAAACCGCGACTGTTTAATTTAAAAACTCAACAAAAAACGGCTATTTAGCAAGACTTTACTCAACGTTTTGTTTAACTTGTGTCCATTATTTTGTGGTTTTTAGGATATGACAGGATTTTTACCACGGATCCTAAATGTATCTGTCGTATTTTCCATTATCTAACGTGGCTTCATGTTGTTTTCAGACTGTATTGTTGTTTTTCTGGCCGGCTTTCGGTATTGTTGGGGCAGTTGAATAAGTTATTTGATTTAATTATTTTAGGCTTTGTGTGAGGCCGTCACTATTCCATGGATGTCGACAAACGATCTATTAGGGGTTTTTACCTTGGTTCGCGCAAGCTTTTCCACTTAAAATTAGGAGATTTTATGAAGTTTTGTTTTAACGGTGTATCTAAGTCGGTATTATCTGCTTTAATATTTTCGATGGGGATGGCGTCATCCGCTTCGGTATTAGCAGAGCCTCAGGCCATGCCAGGTGCGAATGCTATGCCACATGGACAGCAACAACTGAGTCCTGAGCAAAAATCGGCAGTAACGGAACTGAAGAGTCTTCAGAAAGAGTTGCAAGCTATGCAGAGCTCTTTACAAGACGTCCAACAACAAGCGTTTAAAAAAATCCTTCGTTCATAAAGCAACGTGAAAAACTACAGGCCATCGTTTTTAAGAAAATGACGACTAAGGACTATAACGCAGCAAAAGAAGTGCAAGAGTTACAAGCTATTGCGAGCAAGTATCGAGGCAGTAAAGCTAAGCCGACTCAAGAAGAAGTGTTGAGCTTTCGCCAACGTGACCAGGCTTTCCAGCAACGCCAGCAAACGGCTTTGCAGGATCCTGAAGTGCAAAAAATGACGACGTCACTCAAAAATGATGTTGAGCAAGGAATGATCGCCATCGACCCCAAAACAAAAGGGTTAATTGCTAAGATGAAAAGTACATCGGAAAAGTTTATGGCCTTGCGTCAGAAAATGGCGACGATGTAATCCAGTGACGGGTCCGCTACGGCAGGCTAGCTCAAACACTTTCAGTGAGTCATTCACGAGAAGTGTTTGAGTATTCATAAAACCTCAAAACCCCTCCCTATAACGGTACAGAGTATTCTTACCTTAGCCTACTAAGCATTTCTTATCGCTTCTTGTTTGAAAACACTACATCTAATAATGCCTCTTTCAGTAAATACGTTCTAATTTTTCTATACCGTATGCCCAAAGTGCGCTAAATTTTACGGTAAAAATTATATTGCCGCTGTGTCGAAAGTTGAATGAAATCAAACATAAAGAAATATACAACATCCTCGGTTCAAGCTGATATAGTTAAAAGTTAAGGTTGTTTTTTTCATTGAACTAAACCATCTGTCAGGATTTTCGAAATCGACTCTGATTGCTTGGAATCGATCCATTCTTATATTAAGAGACCTTTGCACGAGACCATAAACGGATAAAAATGGCTAAAATGTTACTGCTTTTCGTTGGAAAACTTGTCAATAGCTAGCTATTAACTACCTTTTTCGCCTTAATCAGTAAAATTTTATCTAATTTTTCTCTCGCCCCTGACTCGTGCAAAGGTCTCATTAAGTATTTAGTGAGTTTACGGTATGGATTTGGATATACTTAAGCAACGAGCGAAAGCGTTTGATTACCTGTTTGACGCCGTCGTGGTCACCGATATTCAAGGGACTATTATTGATTGGAATAAAGGTTCTGAAGCGCTTTATGGCTACAGTAAAAAAGAAGTGATTGGACAGGACGTGAGTATATTGCATGTTCCTGAGGACTTTAACCATGTTACGGCCGGAGTTATTGCTTCGGTTGAAAAAATGGGGAAATGGTCCGGAGAGGTTCGAATGCTACACAAAAACGGCCATATTGGCTGGATTGAATCGATGTGCATTCCCATTTTCGATGACGCAAATAAAATGATTGGTGCACTGGGCATTAATCGTGATATTACCGAACGAAAAACAGAACTGGCACGTCTGCACTCCCTTGCACACTATGATCAACTGACGGCAATTCCAAATCGTTATTCACTGCTTGACCGGTTGGAACACTTAATTGCCCAGTGCGAAAGAAGCAAAAGCCAGTTTACACTGCTGTATATGGACTTGGATAAGTTCAAAATTATCAACGATACTAAAGGACACGCCTTTGGCGACCAACTGCTGAAAGAGGTCGCTTTACGTCTTTCCAAATTAATTCGTCAGTCAGATACGTTTGCCAGGATTGGCGGAGATGAATTTGTATTTCTATTAGAAAATACATCTCATAAAAATGATATAGCGGTGATGGCAGAAATGATTCTTAAAGAGCTCGATAGAGTTTTTGTCATTAATGATGAAGAGATTAAAATCAGTTGTAGTCTTGGGGTTGCGATTTACCCTGAGGATGGTTCGACTATGGATGCTTTGCTTACAGCGGGCGATGTCGCAATGTACAAAGCTAAGCAGGGTGGTCGTGGTACCTATAAATTTTAAAAGTTATTTAAAGCCGTCGTTATCTAGAAAGCCGATAACGACAGAATTTGCTTTAGAGGCGATAGACACTGTTTTTTAGTGAGACCTCTTTGCAATAAACACGGCCTAATATCCGTTTAGTAACCGATGTTTTCATGGTGTGCTTGTGGAATGTCTTCCGCACCTGGAAGCAAATACCACATTAAGTAATCGACGACCATCGGCACAACCACGGTATGGTGGTTATCAGTTGCTTGCAGTTGCTTGCGCAGCGCTTGCTTTATCTCAGGACGATTTGAAGTATCCATAATGATATCAATGTTCGAGCCGAATTTATTGAGCGCTTCCTCAAAGTCAGGAAAGTTTGGAATACCGCGCCCGAGCGCATCTTCAACTAAAGGATTATCCATATTCGGTTCACTGATGCCGATAATCTCGACCTGTCCTGAATTCATACTGGTGAATTGCTGATAAAATTTGCCACCAATACGGCCTAGGCCGACCATCACTATGGTTATTTTTCTCATATATCCTTCTCCTGAATTTTGCCTACAATGGGAACCATGACTACTTATGCCTAATGGTTTTCACTCTTGATTATAGGGATATTTGCGAAGAGATTTTGGTGAAAGTTTTTATATCTGCCCGAGCAGATTTTATATGGAAAAAAGTTCTTATCTATGTAATTCGAAATGTTGTTGCATCGTATTTCAAAGGAGTTAAAAGTTGACCAGGCCTGGCCTGTCATTCAGTTTTACAAAACCATGTGAACGCAGGGCATGTCCTGCGGCTTTACAAAACTATGTGAGCGTAGGGTCAGTTTAAAATTAGATCTTTTCTTTTACGTATTTATCGTTAAGATTAATAGCGTCAAAGTATTCAAACAATTAATGATTAAATCATGTAATCAAAGGAACATAATATGAAGGATGAAACCGTAAAATCCTACAAAGATAAAAGCGTGTGGATGCGTGGCTTGTATATGCTGATCTTTATAGTCCTATTGGGCGTCGCGAAGTTTGTAGGGTTTGTAGTGATACTCGTTCAATTTTTAACGGTGCTGTTTACCGCAGAAACCAATGAGAAATTGGTTAGATTTGGAAAAAGTTTAAGCCTATACCAATATGAAATTATGCTGTTCTTAACTTACAACAGTGAAGTGCACCCTTATCCCATGGGAGAGTGGCCAGAAGCAACAGAAGTAGCTGAAACGGTCGAAACTGCTGAAACCACCGATCAAAAATAAGTTTCAGAGTACACGCTGTTGACGGCTAACCATTGGATAGGATTTAAGAAGATCGCCAATCAAGACTTCAACTGTTTATTAGGGTGGTTCACAAGCCTGATCCATCAAGTTCCATGATGGATCAGGTGAAAACAAGACTTTACCCTAGTGAGCAGCCAACGTATTGAGCTGTTCACCTACTTTATCGGTGGAGAGAGACCTTTACTTGGCGATACGTTGCTTGATGTGCTGATATGCCTTGCTAAGTTCATCGGCCACTATTTTGGCATCTGCCACCAATGCTTCAGAACCCTCTATGGTCGCATCAGCGATATTTGCAACTTCTACTTTTAACGTTTGCAATTGCTTTTCTGTCGGTTCGAACGCTTTCTGCACGTCCATTGATGCCAGATGTATTTGTAACTTTATTTCATCGCGTTCCACTCTGAGTGTTGCAAGTGACGTTTCAAGTTCTGTTTGAGTAGAAGAGGCCTTAGCTAAAAGACGTTGGGAAATCTCATGATAACGCTGTTTCAAATGTTCGCCCTCTAGCTTCGCTTTGGCAATCAGCTCCTCAGAATTCTCTTGGCTCTCATCAGCGATTTCAGCCATTTTGTGTTTCAGGCTTTGCCATTGTTTTTCAGCCACGACAAACTCTTTATTAACTTCAATAGAAGCTTGATGTAATTTGGACTTGATCAGCTCGCGCTCTGTGGCTAATTTTTTTGATAGATTTTCAAACTCATTCTTCATGCTCATGGTCGATCTCACTTGTATTGGATTTAAATCACTAAGGGCTGTCGAGATAAAACGTCTTTATTTGACGTGTCGCTATCATTAATACGCACTCATTTTAGACCTATTTTAGACCTATTTTAGACCTGATTTGGAGCTGATTTGGAGCTGATTTACTGAAATGAAGCTAAATAATGATTTGCCTCAAGAATCAAGCAGTTACTTACGGTAATCTGCCATGAATCTTTCTGATTTAATCCCTAGTTGATAACAGGAAATCAAATTTTTAAATGAACAAAAAATCGCGAAGAGTTCAAGTGAGAAAAAGTTTGACCAGGCCTGGTCTATCCCGACAATTCAATAGCACCCAAGAACATCATTAGACAAGTCTGTTTAGATTCGGTAGTCTAGCGGCTATAAAATTATTTGTGTGGAGATAAGAGTGCAGAAAAAAAGCGGATTATTACTGGTGTTTGCTTGGATAGCAGGCCTGGTGGGTTTGGTGTTAGGACTGGCTTTAGAACCGATGTGGTTTGCACGTTCTGGCAGTTTAATGGTGTTGCTCTCATTGGTGGGCGAATACATATTGCTCCATAATGAATTAGATCGTTTATATGCCAATTTAGAGAAGGTTGATGATTCAGGTGATATTCCCGATTTATCCCCCTCTAAATGGCATCATAAAAAAGTTTTGCTATCTCACCTGACGATTATTTTAGGCACCTTAATCTGGGGCTTTGGGGATTTACTGCTTTAAGCCGATTTAAAGTCTACCAGGCCTGGTAGCTTCTGAAATCAAAGAGGGTGAGCAGGGTATGAGTGTTTCGGCTATTGAGAGACTCAATAGCCGAGCCAGCAAGTGCTTAGGATTTACAACACCCTAGTGAGACGTGCTCTGAAATTAGAACCTTACCTTTAGGCAGTGAGTCTAGCTGTCGCTTTGCTACTTTGGGCTAGGATAGTAAGAGTAGCTGATGCTGGCGGAATCTGACCTTTCGCCATTAATTATGCCTAAGCCAAATCGATGCTTTTTAGAGGGCCAAATACCGATGCCAAATTTGGTTGAGGTGTTGTCTGAATCACTCTGTGTCAGCTCTGAATAGCCTAGGGCTGTGAGTAAGTCAATCGAATCCGTTAGCCAAGCTTTTACGCCAGCCGATAGGGTATAGCCATGATCATTTGCTTTTATGCATGAAGCCCCGAGACAATCTTGGGCTTCAGCTCTCGCGTAGCTAACGGTGGCAAAGCCATCAACGAACTGCATTAGCGGAATAGCCCCTCCAATGCCAAGTTGCGTGCTCTCTCTGGTCACATCAAGGCCGTTTACATTCTTTTCGGCGGATAGATATGAGCTAAGTAAGTAGACATTGCTGTTAAGTTGCAGCGAAGCATTAATGCCGTAGGCGTTTAAGTCTTCTGACAGCCCGTTTGCATTGATTTTACCAAGATCAACTCCAAAGGATGTATAGCTAAAGTTAGTGGCATTGGCAGTAGCTGCAAATAATGCGACCAGCGTTAAGGGAATGAGTTTTTTTAACATGACGCATTACTCCAAGGATGCTTAAGTTAAGTGAGAGGGTTATTAACTAACTCAGATTATACACTGAGAGGTGTCTTTGGGTACTGCTGTAAGGAAGGATGGCTGCTTAATCGATTAAAGTCTGGCCATAGGTAACTCAATCTTGATCCCCATAAGCGTCAATGAATTCTTTAGGAATGGGTTTGGGACGCAATGTTTTCAAATCGACACAAACAAACTCAGTGGTCGCGGTGAATACCGTTATGCCATCACTCTCTCGAATAATCTGATAATGACGCTCTCTCAAGCAGCAGCCTTTTTGTTCCCCTAGCCAAGTGCCAATCAACAGTTCATCACCCAAATAACTTCCGGCATGGTAAGACATTCTATGTTCTTTAATCACCATAATTCGATTGAGTTGTTTTTGTGCTTCGTGATTAATACCCACCGATTTACTATGCAACCAGGCCACTTGTTCCATCCAACTCAAATAGGTTTTATTATTGACGTGCTGTAGAAAATCCAACTCTTCAACTTGCACGGTATGGGGGTGAATAAAAGGCTGGAGTGATGGCCAGTTCGGTTGTGGCTTCATAGGGATGTCCTGAAGTTGGAATGGAGTCGGTTTTGGGCGCGTTTTTGATTGCTTTTAAGCGATCTCAACAATGCACGCTAGGCGTTTTTTAGGTAGAATACAATGATTATAACCAAGATTAGAAAGAAGTAGGCTTATGTCGGGTAATACGCTAGGACAAAATTTCAAAGTCACTACCTTTGGCGAGAGCCACGGTATTGCATTAGGCTGTATTGTAGATGGTTGTCCTCCAGGTATGGACTTATGTGAAGAGGATATTCAAGCTGAGCTTGATCGCCGTAAGCCCGGTACTTCTAAACACGCAACGGCGCGTCGCGAAGATGATGAAGTGCAGATTCTGTCTGGGGTGTTTCAAGGTAAAACCACTGGCACGCCAATTGGTTTGATGATCTACAATAAAGATCAGCGTTCTAAAGATTACTCTAAGGTAGCGGAAACGTTTCGTCCGGCACATGCCGATTACACTTACACCCAAAAGTATGGCTTACGTGATTACCGTGGTGGCGGCCGTTCTTCGGCACGTGAAACGGCAATGCGTGTTGCGGCGGGAGCGATTGCTAAGAAATATCTTAGAGAGCGTTTAGGCGTTGAAGTGAAAGGCTATCTTTCTCAGCTTGGGCCTATTATGGTTGAAAACGTCACTTGGCCATTTGATAACAGCAATGAATACTTCTGCCCAGACTTAGAAAAACCGAAGAAATTCGAGCCTATATGGATGAGTTGTTAAAGCAGAAAAATTCGGTCGGTGCAAAAATTACTATTATCGCTAAAAATGTTCCTGTCGGTTTAGGCGAACCCGTCTTCGATCGTTTGGATGCTGATCTAGCGCACGCCTTAATGAGCATCAATGCCGTTAAGGGAGTTGAAATGGGCGATGGTTTTGCAGTCGCAGGGCAACGCGGAACGGAGCACCGTGATGAGATGACACCACAAGGTTTTGAATCCAATCACGCGGGCGGTATCTTAGGCGGTATTTCAACCGGTCAAGAGATCATTGCACATATTGCGTTAAAGCCAACGTCGAGCATTATGACGCCTGGCCGCAGTATCAACGCGGCAGGTGAAGCGGTTGAGATGGTCACCAAAGGTCGTCACGATCCTTGCGTAGGGATTCGTGCAACACCGATTGCCGAAGCGCAGATGGCGATTGTTTTGCTAGATCACTTTATGCGTAACCGAGCGCAGAATGGCGATGTCGTTCCACCGATTATGGATTTAGCCCACGCTTCTGATTAGCCGTAGTTTGCATGAGTAAAATGCTCGTGCTGTTAACTTCAAAGTAAACGATACAAATACAACGGAGTATTTATGAATCAACATAAATACTCCGTTTTTGTTTTTAGACGGTGCTAAAGATCGCTCTTTAAGCATTTCAATCCCTCAGAGCCACTAAATTTACCTATGACAGACTATTCTTTTCAATCTGCCCATAAGCGCTTGTCGTTACACTACTTTTTATACTTTAGTGTGCTCGGAGCATTATTGCCTTATTTAGGGCTTTATCTGCATTCGCTGAATTTTAGCCCGATTGAAATTGGTCAGTTATTGGCCGCGCTGTTGTTAACCAAGATTTTTGCGCCGAATGTCTGGGGTTGGTTAGCCGATCGAAACGGTAAAACCATCCATTGGGTAAGGGTCGCCACGGGTTTAACGTTACTGGCGAGTATTGGTTTGGTGATCTTTGAAAGCTACTGGGGTTTAATGCTGACGATTCTGCTCTTCAGCTTTTTCTGGCATGCCTCTTTACCGCAATTTGAATCTTATACCTTTGGTTGCTTGGGCGATGAAAAACATCGTTATGGTGATATTCGTCTTTGGGGTTCGGTGGGTTTTATTGCCGCAGTGGTGCTGATTGGTTGGCAGATTGACGTCTTCAGTGTCGCGGTACTGCCTTGGGATTTACTGATTTTACTGGCTTTAGTGTGGTTAAGTTCTTATTTAGTCAAGGATGGTAAGCGCCATCACGAGAGTGAGAGTTCCGTTGGCTTTTTAGAGATTCTCAAGCGCCCAGAAGTCATTAGCTTATTGATAGTGAGCTTTTTAGTGCAACTTTCGCACGGTGTTTACTATGCTTTTTTTACCATCCAGTTGAGTGAGCTTGGTTACGATAAAACGGTGATTGCTTGGCTCTGGGCATTGGGAGTGATAGCAGAAATAGCGGTTTTCTTTTTATGGCCGCACTTTTTAAAGCTTACAGTGTTCGTTTTCTAATTTTATTGAGCATTGTATTAACGTTCGTTCGTTGGTTAATGAATGCCTATTTGGCAGAGCATTTAGTTTGGATGCTACTGGCTCAGTTATTACATGCGGCCAGTTTTGGATTGTTTCATGCCGCCGGTATTTATCTGATTGACCAGTACTTTCAAGGTCGCCACCATGGCAAGGGGCAAGCCGTTTTTGCCGCCAGTAGTCATGGCTTAGGCGGCGCGATGGGTATGTTAATGGCGGGTTATGCCTGGTCGTGGGGGCATGCCGAATTGGCATATGGGATTAGTGCGGCGTTGGTCTTTATGGCCTTTATTTTTGCATGGCGTGGCGTGCATGACCGCGATTAATCTCATTATATTTGACAGATTTTTTAAATCTTACTAGCATGGTGGGTTATTGTATTAATAATTTTTAGCGCACGCTAAAGCACCATTCAACTTATTTTGATAAACTCGAACAAAGAACAAACCCGATAACATAAAGGATTAAACATGAATCTTGAGTCAATTGCTTTACACCATGGCTATGAGTCTGACCCTACTACCAAGTCTGCCGCTGTACCGATATATCAAACGACCTCTTATACATTTGATAATACTCAACATGGCGCTGATCTTTTTGATTTAAAGGTAAAAGGGAATATCTATAGCCGTATGATGAACCCAACGAATGATGTGTTGGAACAACGTATGGCTGAGATGGAAGGTGGAATCGGTGCGCTTTGTGTGGCCTCTGGTATGGCGGCGATTACCTATGCCATTCAGACCATTGCCGAAAGTGGCGATAACATCCTCAGTACCAGTCAGGTGTATGGCGGGACCTATAATTTATTTGCGCATACCTTTCCACGACAAGGTCTTGAAGTGCGTATGATTAAAGCGGATGATTATTCCGCATTTGAAGCCGCAATTGATGATAAAACCAAAGCGATCTTCTGTGAATCCATTGGTAACCCAGCGGGTAATATTGTGGATATTATTAAACTCGCTGAAATAGCCCACAAACATGGGTTACCTTTAATGGTTGATAATACGGTCGCAACGCCATATTTATGTCGTCCATTTGATTTGGGGGCGGATATCGTTATTCACTCTTTAACCAAGTATATTGGTGGTCATGGTACAACCCTTGGCGGAGTCGTGATTGATTCCGGTAAGTTTGACTGGATCGCGAATGCCGAACGTTTTCCATTATTGAATCAACCGGATCCGTCTTATCATGGCGTGAGCTATACCCGTGACGTTGGTGCGGCGGCCTTTATTGCACGTTGTCGCGTGGTGCCACTACGTAATACTGGAGCAGTCGTCGTGT
>VCMH01000065.1_pt1 | contig 10590 bp, 10 predicted proteins | sample 3385031 | NCBI WGS metagenome assembly VCMH01 (sample SAMN11833398, study PRJNA544312) | saline spring metagenome | isolation source: microbial filaments from arctic saline spring | place: Canada: Axel Heiberg Island, Nunavut | collected 2010-05 | reverse complement strand
GAATTTTTATATCCTGCTACAGTGTTCTTAAAAATGATGCTTTGCTTCTGCTCACTTGTTGCCGCATCAAAGGTGTCTTTGCTTATGTCAATTCCAATGTATGWCGCCATGATAAACCGCCTAATATGTGATAGGATTTAGTCTCGCTTGGTAAGTTCACACTATGGCTTTACTAACCTTATGAATACAGGCTAGGAGTCGTGTCCTGCCTAAGATACCGTTCAGTTTATAGTGTGTGAGGACAAAGGTCTTAATCTGGCATGGAAGGTCTTACCCTAGGCCTGGTCACAAGATCTCTCTGTCCTTTTACTAAGCGTCCCTAATAAATTCTCCACTTCTGGAGAACACTTTCAACATATAAGGCCTGGTTGTTATTACAATCCACTCTTGGTTAAATGGTGCTGTGCAATAGATTGCCTTGTACTAGGTTCTTTCATTCACAAATAGGCTAAACTAGCTTAAAAATACCACTGAAACTCAAGGAACCTATTATGTTTAATAAATTGTCGTCTTACCTTTATATTAGTTTACTAGGACTTATTGGATTTATGCCTTTTGCCAGTCAAGCAGCAGACTTTAAGCCCTCGTCCGCCGTTACCGCATTAATGCCGATTGTAATGAACAATCTAGATACGCTGAATCTTAGCCTTGAACAACTTGATAAGGTGCGTGCCATACAACGAAAAAGTGTCCTGCAAATCGCATTTATCAATGCGCAATACCATCAACTAAAAACCCAACTCAAGGAAGATACCTTAGACGTGGAGGGTGATATTAAAATCAGCCGCAAGCTGGTTGAAGAGCTGGGTGAGCTGGATAAAAAAGAATGAGTATCACTATTGAATGTGTTTTTTCCTTAAAACAAATCCTAACGGCTGAACAGTATGCAGAACTGATTGCGACCCTCAATTTTAATAGTTAAGCCGTCTGCCTCTAGCATGAAGTATAGAGTCTTCTCTAGAATCAGGTAGAGTTGCTTAAAGACAGCCTTGCATTATTGGGTTAAAATTGCTCAATCATTTTACTAAGACAAACCTTACAACGACGCCCCCTCAATTTGGAGTAATAATATGAAATGTAAAGCCGCTGTCGCCTGGGCACCAAAACAACCTTTAGAAATTGAAGAAGTTGAAGTCGAAGGCCCTAAGGAGGGTGAAGTATTACTCAAGGTCATCGCTTCAGGGGTCTGTCATACCGATGCCTTCACGCTATCAGGCGAGGATCCAGAAGGAGTTTTCCCAGCTATTTTGGGACATGAAGGTGGTTGTGAAGTCGTTGAGTGCGGTCCAGGCGTTAAGGATTTAAAGCCGGGCGATCATGTTATTCCGTTATATATTCCTGAATGTGGCGAATGTGAATATTGTAACTCCACCAAAACCAACCTGTGCCAATCCATTGCCAGCACAGTGTGGACAGGCTTTATGCCGGATGGTACACGTCGTTTTTCAATGAATGGTAAACCGATCTATCATTACATGGGCTGTTCAACGTTTTCTGAATATACGGTTGTGCCAGAAATTGCCTTGGCGAAAATCAATAAAGCCGCTCCTCTAGATAAGGTTTGCTTACTCGGTTGTGGTGTCACCACGGGTATTGGTGCGGTCTTGAATACAGCTAAAGTCGAGCCAGGCTCTACCGTGGCCGTATTTGGTTTAGGCGGTATTGGTCTCTCTTGTATTCAAGGTGCCGTAATGGCAAAAGCTTCGCGCATTATCGCCGTTGATATTAATCCCGGTAAATGGGAAATGGCTAAAGCGCTAGGGGCGACCGATTTTGTCAATCCGAATGCCATCGGTGGCAATGGCAGCATCAGCGACTACATCATTGAGATGACTAAGGGCGGTGTGGATTACTCGTTTGAGTGTATCGGTAACGTCCATGTCATGCGCGATGCTTTAGAGTGTACTCACATGGGCTGGGGCGTTTCTACAGTCATTGGTGTCGCCGGTGGAGGTCAAGAAATATCGACTCGTCCATTTAATTTAGTCGTGGGTCGTACTTGGAAAGGCAGCGCTTTTGGTGGTGTTAAAGGTCGCTCCGAATTACCGGGTTATGTTGAACGTTATATGAGTGGTGAAATCGAACTCGACAAGATGGTCACCCACACTATGGGTTTAGAGGACATCAATAAAGCCTTTGATTTGATGCACAGTGGCGAAAGCATTCGTTCTGTTATCATTTTTTAAGGGAGTCGCAATACATGAAGCTTATTGAAAGTATTAAAGAGTTTGGCGGTTTTCTAAATCGCTATACCCACTATTCGGTGATTTCCCAGTGTGAAATGACCTTTTCGGTCTATCTTCCGCCACAGGCAAAAACCCAATCGGTGCCAGCCCTCTATTGGTTGTCAGGTTTAACCTGCACGGACGATAATGTTCGAACCAAAGCAGGTGCTCAGCGTTACGCCGCTGAGTTGGGGTTGGCCTTGATTATGCCAGACACCAGTCCACGCGGTGATAAGGTACCTGATGAGCCGGAACGCTATGACTTGGGGCAAGGGGCGGGATTTTACGTCAATGCCACTCAAGCACCCTGGGATGAAAATTATCAAATGTATGATTATGTCATCCGCGAACTGCCCGAGCTACTGGAAGCTAATCTACCGCTGATCGCAGGTAAAAAATCCATTAGCGGACACTCTATGGGTGGGCATGGCGCTTTGGTTTGTGCGCTTAAAAACCCAGGTGCTTATCAATCCGTTTCGGCCTTTTCACCCATCTGCCATCCTATCGAATGCGCTTGGGGTCAAGGCTGTTTTACCGCCTATCTTGGTGAAGACCAAATGACTTGGCAGGCCTATGATGCCGTGTCTCTGATTGAAGCAGGTGCGAGTGTCTCGGATATCCTGATTGACCAAGGAACCGATGATGAGTTTTTAACAGGCGGTCAACTGCTACCCGAAACTCTACAAACTGCTTGCCAAAATGCGGGTATTCCTTTGCAGTTACGCCACCAAGAAGGGTATGACCATAGCTATCATTTTATCGCCAGTTTCATCGGTGAACACATGGCTTATCATGCGAAAGCCTTGCGTTAATCGATAAACTAACAAACGACTGCCACTAAATCACAGATTCATGATTTAGATCAATAAAATTCTTTATCCTTTTGATATTTAAAGACTAAACTTAAAGCAAGACACAAATGCTTACACTTAAAAATGGAAGCCTTATGTCATGCTCTTTAATTTTAAAAAGGATAAGATCATGTTCAATTCTACATTTATAAAAACATTTTGTTTAACGACTTTACTTGCTTTACCAATGAGCTCTGCAATGGCGATGGAAGAAGAACCCATCTATGGCAGTCAACTGATGACTCAACAAGAGCTTCAGTTACATAAGCAGCAAATGCAGGCGGCAAAAACGCCAGAATCTAGAGCACTCATTCGCCAAGAAAACCATGAAAGAATGCGTTTGCGTGCCAAAGAAAAAGGTATAAATTTGCCTGAAAACCCACCCTCAGAAGGCGGCCATATGAATCAACAAAACAATCCTGGTTCAGGTATGGGCTCTGGCGGTAAGCGTTAATTTAAAAGCTCTTCATTTTAAAAACTCGCAATATTGCCGTCATTTATGATGGCAATATTTACAAAAAATAGAGTCAGAAAACCCTAAAATCCTTCCATAGTTGTTTATCTTAATTTTTTGTAAAATCACAGACACAAACCCTCTCACTAAATCTCTGTTTTTTCTGCCACGAAATACACCCAAAAACAGTCTATTTTTATTGCCTAATTGATCACTTAGGGACATAATCCGGATTCCCTTCATGAGTTGCATATTATGCCGCTAGACCTTACCCCCAAAATCATCGATCAACTATTGGATTCACTCGTTGAAAAAGGTTGGTTTGAATGGCCTAATGCCGTCACTGATGAGCTGTGTTTAAACCTTCTCACAGAAGTTGAAAAGCATGATTCTGAAGGGGAGTTACAACGCGCAGGGATTGGCCGTGGTAAAGCACTCCAACTCAATAAAGAGGTACGTCAGGATTCCATCTACTGGTTAAATGGCAAGAGCTCTATTCAACAAACCTATCTAAAACAAATGGCCGAGATTCAATTTCAGCTTAATCGCGCACTGTTCTTAGGTTTATTAGAGTATGAATCCCACTTTGCCCTATATAAAGAAGGCGGCTTCTATAAAAAACACTTGGATAGTTTCCGTGGTCACGCCAATCGCGTGGTGACCACGGTACTCTATCTAAATCCAAATTGGCAGGATGAGTGGGGCGGTGAATTAGTTATCTATAATGAAAAATCCACTGAAACACTCGCCACTATCACTCCACAGATGGGTAAGTTGGTTATCTTTATGAGTGAGGAAATACCGCATGAGGTCTTGCCAACCAAACAGCCTAGAGTAAGTGTGACGGGCTGGTTCCGCTGTAACGCCAGTATTGCGGGAAATATAGACCCTGCGCTTTAAATAAAGTGACCAGGCCTGGTCATCTTCTGCGGCTTTTATACATTATCGTAATGTAGGTTTAAGGCGATTTAACGATGAGTATGGTTTTGAAAAAGAAATGCTCATACCTCTGAGCTAGGTTCAAATCAGCGTAGTCGTAAATTACCCCGTTTTTAAATTATGATGTTAGAATTTAAGATCAAATTTAATGCTCTTGAAAGTTCTTATTAAAGGTCTAGTGACCGGGGATTTTTAAACACCGATTCAACTATCCCAAACAGGTAAAAACCATGGCGCACTTTACGCAAGATATGCTAGATACGCATCTAAGCAATGATCACTTTAGTCACCGTATGGGTTGGTTAAGAGCCGCTGTATTAGGTGCCAATGATGGCATTATCTCGGTCGTCAGTTTATTGGTAGGGGTCATTGCCTCGGGTGCGCCACAAGAACAGGTTTTATTGGTCGGTGTGGCGGCTTTGGTGGCCGGCGCACTCTCTATGGCCGCCGGAGAATATGTCTCCGTCAGCTCACAATCCGATACCGAAAAAGCCGATCTAGCGATTGAGAAAAAAGCCATTGAAGACGATTGGGAGACTGAACACGCCGAACTTGCACTGATTTACCGCGAACGCGGTGTCAGCGAAGAGACGGCCTATAAAGTGGCCACCGAATTAATGGACCATGATGCTTTAGGTGCCCACGCACGTGATGAGTTAGGCCTTACCGACACCCACAGTGCCAAACCATTACAAGCGGCCTTAGCCTCGGCGGCTTCGTTTGTTTTCGGCGCGGCCATTCCTGTGTTGTTAATTGCCTTTTTACCGATGGAAAATATTGGTTATATTATCGCTGGCACTTCATTGCTTTTATTGGCTTCTTTAGGTGCTTTGGCCGCAAAAACCGGCGGTGCCAATATGCTTAAGGGCGCAGTGCGAATGTTTATCTGGGGCAGTTTAGCCATGGCTTTAACCACCTATGTCGGCTTGGTGTTTGGCGCGTCTTAATCGCCATAAACCCTTTACCAAACCCCTTATGAGGAGAAAGTTTCTTTTATGAAAGAAGCATTACAGACCCTAAAGCAATTTCTCGGCATTACCCAAGCGCCAGTCAGTCACAGCGAAAAAATTCTCTCAGCTGTGGGGGGATTTATCGCTATTTTCTTACTGATTGTCATCAACCAAACCTTTTTAGACCTGCCTTCCAGTTGGGCTTTAGTCGCCTCCATGGGTGCTTCAGCCGTATTACTATTTGCCATGCCACACGGCGCTTTATCACAACCTTGGCCCCTGTTTGGAGGTCATCTTTCAGCGGCTTTTATTGGCGTGAGTTGCGCTCTCTTTATTGATGAACCTATTATCGCGGCCAGTTGTGCCGTCGGCCTGACCATCTTAGCCATGTACTACCTAAAATGCATTCATCCTCCAGGTGGCGCAACCGCCTTAACCGCCGTGATCGGTGGAGAATCCATTCATCAATTGGGTTATCAGTTTTTAATCACCCCTGTGCTCCTCAATCTTTTAGCTATTTTTGTCGTGGCTATGATGTTCAATTTCATCTTCCACTGGCGCCGCTATCCAGCTTATCTCAACCGTCACGATGCGCTCAGTCCGCACCCTAAATTATCGGCTTTGGAAGCGACTCAAAAGCCCGCAACCATCTCACACGATGACTTTATTCAAGCCTTAAAACAGATCGACTCATTCGTTGGTATCAATGAAGACGAGATTAAACGCATTTTTGAATTAGCCAATTACAATGCGGTGCATTCTCACCTCACAGCACAAGAGATTCACTTAGGGGGTCTCTACTGTAACGACCAGGCAGATAAAGAGTGGTCTATACGCCAAATCATTGATGAATCCCCGAGTACTGATCCGCAAAAAGACTTTGTGATCTTCAAGCAAATTGCCGGAGAACAAAAAACTCGCAGTGATTGCATTACACGTAGCGAATTCTCCCTATGGGCAAAATACCCGATGGTAGAAGAGGGTAAGCGCTGGAAACGTCAAGATATTCAGAAAATCCAAGCCCTTCATGATAATAACACCTAAGAGATGAGTGTCCTGCCCTTCTAGACAACTGGCATCATCAAATCAGAGAAGCAGTATAGAATGGCTATGAACTATCTCATCAGACGCAATTAACTTTGTCTTATGCCCTTGATTTGCTACACTTTCGCAAACTTAAATAATTGGAATGCCTGTGAGCACCCCTGTCGAAAAACGTCTCAATAAATTTATCAGTGAATCCGGCTTTTGTTCGCGCCGTGAGGCCGATCGTCTGGTGGAACAAAATCGGGTGACCATTAATGGTAAATCGCCAGAACTTGGCACCAAAGTGTTGCCAGGGGATGATGTTAGAGTAGACGGCCAATCGATTATGGCGATGCCCGAAGATAAGACTGATCGTGTCTATATCGCTTATAACAAACCGATTGGTATTACCTGCACTACAGAGTCCCAAGTCAAAGGCAATATCATCCGTGCAATTGATCATCCGCAACGTATTTTCCCGATTGGTCGTCTCGACAAACCCTCTGAAGGGTTGATTTTCCTCACCAGTGATGGCGATATCGTTAATAAGATTTTACGCGCTGAAAATGCTCATGATAAAGAGTATGTGGTCACTGTCGACAAGCCTTTAACGGATGATTTTGTGCGCAAGATGTCCAGTGGTGTACCGATTTTAGATACCGTCGACCAAACCGTGTGAAGTGCGCATCGACAGTCGCTTTGTATTTACCATTATCTTAACCCAAGGACTCAATCGACAGATTCGTCGCATGGCGGAATACTTGGGTTATACCGTCACCCAACTCAAACGTAGCCGGATTATGAACGTCCATCTAGGCACTCTAAAAGTAGGCCAGTGGCGAGACTTGACTCAACAAGAGATGGATGAAATCAACGGCGCCGTTCTAGGCTCGAGCAAAACCTCAAGCATCAAAGGCGAACCGAATGCACGACATCTGAAGTCCGCATTTAATACAGACTCAAAACGTCCAGAGCGATCGGTAAAATCTGCAGATAAAGCGACTTCTGGTTCGAGAACCAACCGTTCACAAAATGAGCGAAACCCTAAAAACCCACGTGACCGAAGCAGTGAGTCTAGCAGCAAGACAAACCGCGGCTCTGGCAAAGAGAAAGCCCCAAATGCGCGCCGAGGTTCAAGCCTAACCGGTAAATATAATAAGAAATAGTGATTCATTAAGCCAGACCAGACCTGACATCAAAGTCATTCCGGCATTCAACACGCCTTAAAACCACCGTCATTGCGAGGCGCGTAGCGACGTGGCAATCCATGAATTACGACGAAGCGCTGCATTTAGACCTTAACTATGGATTGCTTCGCTTTGCTCGCAAAGACTGAGGGGTTTGTTATTGGCGTGGTTCAAAAGGTTTCTAAAGAATTTTACCAGGCCTGGTAAGAAACTCTATTTCATCCTAAACCATAATTAAGACGACTAAACGATTCTTGCATTCACTTGTTGTTGACGATGCCAGAGAACTCTTTTGTTAATCTCGGAAACAATAAAGATCGGTAACGCGACCAGGAAAATCACCACCTAATCTGACCAGCCGAGCGGTACGGTATGCAAAGCCTCATGCATAAACGGAATATAAACGGCACAAATCTGCAGTCCAATCGTTAAGCCCCAAGCCAGTAAAACCCAGCGATTACTAAAGAATCCCGCCTAACAAAAGCGGAATAGCGACTGAAAAGTAGTGATTGTAAAAACTGACCAGGCCTGGTATATCCTGCGACTTTATAAAATAATGTGAGCGCAGGGTCAGTTTTAGTCTTGGCAAATAGTTGGGCAAAAGTGTTGTTTACCCAGGATAGAGAGGGATAGAAAAAATTAAGCTTGGTGAATTTTTAACACCTTTTTAAAGATTTCAGGGTCTTTAATCTGCGTCATTTCACCTTCACGTGGCTGACACTTATCTTCTAGACGCGATAAGAAGAAACGTAAAGCCGCTAAACGCAGTGCCGCGGGCCAGACTTTTTGCTCTGCTTCGGTTAATGGACGTTTTTGTTGGTAAGCAGACAGCATGGTGGCAATTTTAGACTCATCAAAATGAATGTCGGCTGGGTTTTCGGTATCGACGCGACACCAATCGTTGACCATCACAGCAAGATCGTACAAGAATGCCGCATTACAGGCATAGTAGAGATCAATAATGCCCGTCAACTCATCGCCATCAAACAAGGCGTTATCACAAAATAGATCCGCATGAATGACCCCTTGTGGCAGGTGCGCCCAATCGATTTGGTTTTGATAGACTAATTCAGCAGAGATTAAATCAGACTCTTCGGTCGTTAAATGCTTAGAAATGCTGTCAAAGGTTGATTTCATCCAATCAATACCCCGATCATTAGCGCGCGTTTGCTCATATTCTAAACCGGCCAGATGAAAAGCCGCCAGCTGTGTGCCCATTACACCACACTGCACATCCGAAGGGTGATCAACTCCGCCACCGGTTAAACGAGTCACTAAAGAGGCCGGCTTACCGCACAACTCTTTTAGATAACCCTCTGAACGAGTCGGCATAGGATGCGCGGTGGGGATTTTATGCTCCGCCATAAACGCCATAATATTCAGGAAGAAGGGTAACTCTTCAAAGCTATGATGTTCAAAGATCGTTAAAACAAACTGCTTCAACTGACCGTTATGGCGAGTATTAACGAAATAATTGGTGTTCTCAATCCCCGCGCTAATCCCTTCAAAGCTCTCTAAAAGGCCTACGTCATACTCTTCTAAAAAGGTGATTAACTGGTTTTCTTCAACGACTGTATAGACAGACATAGAGTAAAGTCTCTTAATTTTGGTTAGGGATAATTAAATCAACGCTAACTAAGGTAAAATAATGCGACAAATTTTACCATATCAGGCGACAAAATGACTGAATCGAATTCTGAATCGACTCCACAAATAATCACCAATCCAGAAAGCCCCTTTATTTTGGTGGATGGTTCCTCTTATCTGTTTAGGGCATTCCACGGCATGCCGCCACTGACCAACAGTAAAGGCCAACCGACTGGTGCGATCTATGGCGTGATTAATATGCTCGGTAAGTTACTCGAAAAGTATCACCCTGAAAAAATGGTGGTCACTTTTGATGCCAAAGGGCCGACCTTTCGTAATGAGATGTATTCAGAATACAAGGCGCATCGCCCGCCTATGCCAGACGAACTGCGCAGTCAGATTGAACCGATTCATGAAATCGTTAAAGCCTTAGGTCTGCCTTTATTGGTGATTGATGGCGTCGAAGCCGATGACGTTATGGGCACGTTTGCTTTACAAGCGACCGAAGCCAAACACGACACCTTGATCTCTACCGGCGATAAAGATTTAGCCCAACTGGTGAATGAACACGTCACCTTGATTAATACCATGACCAATACCTATTCCACTCCGGAATATGTGCAGGAAAAATTTGGCGTACGTCCTAACCAAATTATCGATTATTTAGCCTTGGTTGGCGATACTTCCGATAACATTCCAGGTATTCCCAAATGTGGTCCGAAAACCGCCGTGAAATGGTTAACCGCTTTTGGCAATATTGACAACCTGGTGGCAAACTCACCGATGATTGGTGGCAAGATTGGTGAATATTTACGTGATAACTTAGAGCAACTCGCTCTCTCGCGTAAATTAACCGAGATTAAATTGGACTGTGATCTGCCTGTGCATTTAGCAGATCTCCAGCGCCACCCGGTTGATATGGAGCGTCTACAAGAACTGTTTACCGAATATGAATTTAACAATTGGTTAAAGCAAATCCAGAATGGCCAAGTGCCTTTCACCAAAACCAGTGGCGCTCTAGCCCCTGCGCCTCTTGTAAACAAATCAGCACCGACCGATGGTACTACGGCCACTTCGACAGAAAGCTCGGCAAGCAGTAGTACAGGCCTTTACGAAACCATCTATATGCCCGCGCAGTTTGAGCGTTGGATTGAGCGTATTGAACAAGCCGAGCTATTTGCAATTGATACTGAAACCACCTCTTTAAATACCCTGCAAGCCAAGATTGTCGGCATCTGCTTAGCCGTTAAAAATCCGAATGACGACAATAACCTAGCCTGCTATATTCCATTGGCACACGATTACGAAGGCGCGCCTGACCAACTTGATATGCAGATGGTTTTAGCACGCTTAAAACCAAAGTCGTCGTGT
>VCMH01000224.1_pt1 | contig 10667 bp, 11 predicted proteins | sample 3385031 | NCBI WGS metagenome assembly VCMH01 (sample SAMN11833398, study PRJNA544312) | saline spring metagenome | isolation source: microbial filaments from arctic saline spring | place: Canada: Axel Heiberg Island, Nunavut | collected 2010-05 | reverse complement strand
TTGAATTAACAGCGCCTTTTTATTGGGCAGAAAGTTAGAGTTGGTTGTATTACCAAACCAGTAATTGATAGCCTTCTTCTTGCACACGACGACTGCCGCCGCACCGACTTCTGAATACTCTGCAAACGGTCGCATATCAGCGTCTGTCCAATGAATCGTATTCATGGTGTTTCCGCAAGCAATCCAGCGGACATTGTAATCTTTCGCAAAACTTGCGACACGTTCATACGTTAAGGGATCCACTTCACGTTGTGGTTTTTTGCAAGCACATGTAAGCCAGGACCGATTGCAACAACGGCAATGTCGACATTGCTACCATATTTTTGATCATCGCTTGCATTGAGTTAAGGATGCCATGCTGATAGCCTGCATCTGATTTATTGAACATATAGACCGCTTTGTGCTCTGCTGCATCCCCAGGGAAACGGTCCGAGACGGGGTCTTGTAACTCGGGCACTGGTTTAAGTTTAAACTCAGTCGTATTGACGCTTGTAGAAGCGGCATAGAGTGATGTACTGAATAAAAACAAACTCAAGATAAGCATCGGTTTTAAAAGGGACATAGTCGATTCCTGTTGGGTTAATAGGTTAATATAATTCATTATAGGTTATATGGTTATAAAAAATATGAATGACAGATTGCTTGAGTTTATAATGGTAAAATCACACGAGCACTCTAAACGAGAGTTCATAAACTTTAAAGCCAGGATAGACGTAGATGTTACAGCCACAAATTGAACAAGCCATAAACGAAAACTTTAAGATTACTTTTTTTGAATTATTGAATGAGAGTCACATGCATTCAGGGCCAGCGCCTGAATCTCACTTTAAAATGACATTGGTTTCTGAAGACTTTAACGGTGTTAATAAAGTGAAGCGCCAGCAAGCGGTTTATCGTGCGTTGGCTGAATTCATGCCGCAGTTTCATGCTTTAGCATTACATACCTATTCGCCAGAAGAGTGGGCTGAATTGGTCAAGGCTCCAGCGTCGCCAAAATGTACAGGTGGGCATTAAACTGGAATTTAAGTCAGTCTGTTTTAGACAATGACCGACTTAAATTAGGAATATTCTGATTGTTCAGGGATGTCAGGATCTGTTTCGGGATAGGTGAGATACCAGATTCGAATAAAATTTTCCGGCTCTAACTTGTGCTGCAAGAGCACTAATGCTTGCACATATTGTTCAATATAAGTGTATTTACCTTTCCGAACAGACTGCCACATATGACGATATTTACTGGGCAGAAAGTTTTTAAAATGTGGAATCAAGCCAAAACCCTGCTCGGTTTCTGCAATACGATTAATGACTTCCTGTCTCGCTGCATATTTATAAAGATGTTGTTGATGATCAAACATTTTACCAATCCAAAAAAGCAGCGCAGCGGTAATGATAAAGCTGATAATGGGTTGATTAAATATAAAGGTACCCAGTAGCGTAAAGACGGCCAATAAAATCGCACTGACAGGTAAAGTGAGGACATAAATCCAGATTTTTTTACCTTTTAACTGGTCTTCTATGGCTTTAACGTCAAAGTAATTCGGGTTGACTTGATTCAGTCGTGAGAGCATCTCTTGCGGTGAAGGAGTCTGTCGAGCTTGCTCAGTATCGAATTGAGTGTCCATAGTTGCTAGTGGCCTTTAGTACCTGACTTAATCGTCATTTTTTGTACGTTTACTGGGTTTCGGTTTACATTGCTGGCGGCAATCGACTGTGTAACGGCGCTTTTCTTCAATGAAGTAAGCCGTCAATGAGCCTCCCCATAAACAACCTGTGTCGGTTGCATGTACTTGATAAGCATCAATTGCACCAAGCGTAGACCAATGACCAAAGAAAATTTCATAATCTTTGTTTTTCGGTTTGGGAAAACGAACCATGGTTCAAATTCAGCTGGGTGAGATGCTGCATTTTCGCGATTTTCATTCGTTGGTGCCAATTTAAGCTTAAACTCTAATTTGCCATTGGCATCACAATAGCGCATTCGCGCAAATGCATTCACAATATAACGAATTCGATCCCAGCCCGCTAAGGTCTCTTGCCACTCGTTTGGTTGACTACCAAATAAGTGCTCTGTTAAAAAACGTTGCCAATTGTTGCCTTGAAGGTGTCGCTCGACTTCTTTCGCATAGCTTTGGGCTTGTGCTATTGTCCATTGCGGTGGAATACCTGCGTGGACCATCACGGCATTATAAACAGGGTGGGACACCATTAAGGGCTGTTGCCTTAACCAATCCATCAGCTCTTCAACATCTTTAGCGTTTAGAATTTCGTCAAGTGTATCGGATTTAGAGAGGAATTTTTGCAAACCTGCGTAGGCAGAAAGTAGGTGGAAATCGTGGTTCCCTAAAACGGTAAAAGCACGGCCTTTCTCTTGAAGCTTTTTGACAAAGCGCAAACACTCTAAAGATTTAGGGCCGCGATTTACAAGGTCACCGACAAACCACAAAACATCTTTTTTAGGCTGATAATCAATGTGCTTCAATAAGTCTTGTAACTCATCAAAGCAGCCTTGTAAATCTCCAATTACGTAAGTTGCCATAGTCTGAATACCATGTTAGCTACCCTTTATGCTTGGGTTTTAAGTTTGTAATACAAATTCGCCATCTGCACAAATCTTTCAAGAGGCAGGGTTTCTGCTCGAACCCCCGGATCAATCCCTAGAGATTCAATTTGCTCTGCATCCAACCAGCCTTTTAAGTTGTTACGCAAGGTTTTGCGTTTTAGACTGAAAGATTGACGAACCACATCGGCAAAGGTCTTCTCATCATCGGCTGTAAATGGTTTGATCTTATGTGGGATTAGACGAATAATCGCTGATTCTACCTTCGGTGGCGGCGTAAAGTTTTCAGGGCCGACGGTAAATAGATACTCTGTTTCACAAACATATTGAATCATCACGCTTAAACGTCCAAATGTTTTGCCGCCAGGGGTCGCTGTGATGCGATTAACGACTTCTTTTTGAAGCATAAAATGCATATCGCTAATTTTATCGGCATATTTGAGCAGATGGAACATCAATGGGCTTGAGATATTGTAGGGTAGGTTACCGACGATTCGAATGGATTTTTCAGACTCTGAAAGTAGGCTCGAATAATCAAAGTTAAGCGCATCAGTATGGTGAAGATTGAAGGCGGGTTTTGTGGCAAACTTGATTTTAAGCGGGCCAATTAAGTCATTGTCTATCTCAATGATATCAAGTTTTTTAACGCGGTCGATAAGCGGTGTTGTTAAAGCCGCTTCTCCAGGTCCAATCTCAACCATGTGGTCACCAGGCAGTGGACGGATAGCGGCAACAATCTGGTCAATAATGCGCCCATTATTCAAGAAGTTTTGTCCAAACTGCTTCTTATGTTTATGGGTCGAAGGGCGACCTGATTTTTGCTTTGCCATTAATATCTGCTCTGTTGTTTGTTTGGTTAATTATGTTTGCTTAAGCATCGAGAGTCGTCTATTAAGAACGACTTTGAATCATCTGCAAGGCGACTTCGATTGCATATTTAAAGCTGCCGATATCGACCTTGCCTGTTCCTGCCAAATCCAATGCCGTACCATGATCTACCGAGGTGCGGATAAAGGGCAAGCCGAGTGTGATATTAACGGCATTACCGAATCCGACATGTTTCAAAACAGGTAGGCCTTGGTCGTGATACATCGCTAAGACGGCATCGGCCTTCTCTAGATATTTCGGAGTAAACAGTGTGTCTGCTGGAAGAGGGCCACTTAGGTTCATCTCTCCACTTAAGGCTTTTAAGACTGGATTAATCACATCAATCTCTTCGCGTCCCATATGACCATCTTCACCCGCATGGGGATTGAGTCCGGCCACTAAAATATGCGGGTTTGGAATGCCAAATTGGTTCTTTAAAGCATGGTGTGTAATTTGCAGTACTTTAGTCAGTAATGGCTGAGTTATGGCTTCGGGAACGTCTTTGAGAGGCAGGTGAGTCGTGACTAGGGCCACTCTCAAACCTGGTGTTGCCAGCATCATTACGACTTGGTCAGTGTGACTGTCTTCTGCTAATAACTCGGTATGGCCTGTAAAAGGATGGCCGGCTTCATTGATGACCCCCTTATGGACCGGTCCGGTCACCATGCCAGCGAATTCATTCGACATGCAGCCCTGAATAGCGCGTTTCAACATCCGAATAACATAGAGTGCGTTATCCGAATTGAGTTTGCCCATCTCGACAGGTGAGGCCGTTGGTAGATGTTCAATGGTTAACTGACGTGCTCGACTAGGTTGTGCTGATTGAGTAGCATCATAAGTCTTAAAAGTGATATCAATGTTTAAGGCTGCCGCACGTTCCTCAAGCAGCGTTTGATCTGCGAGTACCACCAATTGTATTGGCCAATCGGTCTGTGCAAGCTGTAGAACCAAGTCAGGACCAATGCCTGCTGGCTCACCTGAAGTAATGACCAGTCTTTTAGTCATGTAAATTCCTATATTTCAATAAAATGAATAGCATCAAAAATAAACGCCAACTCCAATAAACGACTGAGCAGGCGTTGAAATTTAAAAGTCTTTAAAGAGTCCGTCAAGCGTGACGAATACGTGATTGTAAAGTCGTTCTATAAACGAATTTTAATAAAGGCTTCATCTTTAATACGACGTAACCATAAATCAAACATCTCATTGGCTTTACGCATACGAATAACTTGCATGGCTTGTTGCGTTTTATCAACTGCTTTTTGGTCGATAGTACGCGTATCTTGGAGGAATAAAATCATCCAACCCTTTTCCGTTGCGATCGGTGGTAAAGCTCGATTTTTTTCAAGGTTTGCGACGGCCGTGCGGATCGGACTGGGTAGGGTATCAATGGATTTCCAACCCAAGTCACTGTCGGCATTCACTTCTGCCGGGATATCTGGAAATTCAGTGGTTAAGCCATTAAAATCTTCCTGGTTTTTCAATGCACTGGCCAGCTCCATGATATGCGTGGGTATGTTTTGTTGATCCGCATTGTCACTGAGAATAATAAAACGGTGCAGGTGGTACTCTTTAATCAATTGTAGGGCATTATCCTGTTGGTCAATGACTTTGATTATGTGAAAACCACTTGGGCTTTGAATGACTTTACTGACGTCGCTTGTTTTTAAACCGGAAATGGCTTCAGCAAAGAAGGTCGGAATTTCGGCTTGCTTCAACCAACCTAAATCCCCTCCATTAAGTGCTTTGCTACCATTAGAATGGCGTACAGCCAATTGTGAAAAATCTTCACCACTTTTGATGCGTTTAAGTAAAGCTTGAGCTTTTGCAAGGGCCGCATTACGTTGGTCAGGTGTCGCAGAATCAGGCAGTTCAATCAGAATATGCCCTAGACGGATTTCAATATTACTAGTCTCTAAGTTTTCACGCTGTAGATAGTGTTTTATTTCACTTTCAGTGACATGGGCACGGCTAATGACTTCCGCCTCGCGAAGTTTTTGAATGAGTATTTTATTCTTAATTTTTTCACGGACTTTTTGAAAGCCATTCGGCATCTCAATATTCAACTGGTTTCTTAGATCCATTAAGGTCAGTCTGTTTTGCGTAGCAATTTTTTGTAACTGTTCATTAACTTCTTGATCTTCTACTTGTAAGCCGAGATTTTCAGCACGTTCAAGTTGCAACGTTTCTAAAATCATGCTGTCCAAAACCTTGGATTGCAAGGCATCGGTGTCTTCGATTGGGATATTCTGTGCGGCCAGTTCTTGAGACTTAGTAAACATTTGAGCCGTCAGTTCACTTTTTAAAATAACGCGATCATTGACAACGGCCACTATCCGGTCAATTAAGATTTCGGTGGCGAGAGTCGGCGTCGCAGATAAAATCGCCAAACTCGTGAAAGCACTCAGGAAGAGTGTCTTTAAAGAAAGCGAACTAGGAAAAAATGAGATTTTATTTTTTTTCATGCAATGGCCGTTTTTTAGGTTCTATAAAAGTTAGAAAGTGAAACGTTTTGAACGTTTTACTAAAAATTCAGTTTTTGAGCGAAATCTTCTTTGAAACGCGAGTTTGCTGTACCGATGCCTTTTAATACAAACTGAATTTGAATGCCATCATTATACAAGCCATTTACAAGTTGTGTATGTTCTGCAACGATTTCGGCGGCCCAGCAACAACTATCGTATCTTAAGCCCAAATTAGTCTCAAGGAGTTGGTCATTTTGCAGGTCGTAATTGGCATAAACGCCCACTTCCCACTCATTGTTAATGCGCGTGAATCCACCAAGACTCATGGCTTCCGTTTCAATGTCTGTGCCCTGGTTTTGTGCTAGATGATTTAGCAGCACAGTATTGTTCTGGTTTGGTTGCCACTTTACACGACTGTTACTATTGGTCAGGCGATACTCTTCTGGATCAAGTTGAATGGTCGATGAAAAATAGAGCTCTGAGAGGTTCATGCCCAGTTTGACGAAAATATCCGAGACCGATGTGGTGTCCGGCGCAGCGAGAGGGTCGGTGCTAAGCATGACTTCACGATCGTCAAAATAGACGATTTGACCGATGCCGGCATCCGCAATTGGACGACCATCTTCATTGAGTAGTCTAGAGGTCAGTGCACTGGCTACCTGATTCGCATCGCCAATACGGTCAGAACCGGTAAAGCGGTTTAGAGCAAACAGATTGCTGAACGCTAAACTACGGTTTGCAGTGTCAAACAAAGGTATATTTGACTGATCCTCATAAGGTACATAGAGGTATTGAACTTGCGGCTCTAAGGTTTGCGTATAGTGAGTGTCAAATAGATCAAATTGACGTTCAAATATCAACTCACCTTTCAGCGCAAACTGTGGGACAAATCGATTGATCGATGACTCCCCTGTGTTATTAAAGCCATTTTCATGCATCTGATACTGAGTCTGATTGGCAACTACAGTACTTTTAATGCCACCAAAGGATTTACGCAGTTGGTATTCAAGCGCAGGTTGTAAATGAACCCGCAATGCTTCCGGTTTGGAGTGTTCAATATCAGCCATGGCAAACTCAGTGGCATGGGTTTGTAGATCCATCCTTAAACCACCGAATTGACGACTGTAATCGAGACCAATTTCAGGCATCTTTTCATAGTTAGGCACTGCATCACGTAATCTCAGGTAACTTAAAATTTGTGCATAGGTGTGTAAATTKCCTTCACGGTAGTCGAGTTTAAGAYGACTGTTCGGTTTGTGTCACCGTTTTTAAGGTTGGATTAACGGGAATGTCTGCAAAAAAGTTTTCATCCGAGACTTCATGCCAAAGCACATCACTGGTTAACCCTTGACCCCAATTCTGGCTGGCTTTAAGGCTGGTGCGCCAGCGATTTTCTATTCCATCCTCAGCGATAAGTTGGTCCTGCAAAGCGGTGACATCCAACACGACATGATGAAAGGTGTCGCCATGTTTACCCAGATAACGGAACTCATTATCAACCGCCAAGCCCCGTTCCGTCATTGGCATAATGGTGAGAGTATCATCTATATTCGGGGCGATATTGAAAAAATAGGGTACTTTAAGATAGCTAATCGCCGTGTCTTGAGTCAAAGACTTGTAACTACCGAATTCTGGGAAAAGTAGACCGCTGGCTCGATCATCTAAAGGGTAGTCAAAGTAGGGCGTATAGAAAATAGGCATATCTTTCAGGTACAAGGTCGTGTTCCTACCTACCATGCGTCGTGTTTGATTGTTAATCTGAAGGTCATCAAATCTTAAATCCCACGGCAGGCTAGCATCTCCCACACGTTTACAAGCCGTTAAGCTGGCACGATCTAGTTGGGCATGTTCATTGGTTTGATTAATTTTGATTTGTTTAGATTGTCCATAAACACGGCTCGGCAAAACCTGATACTTGGTCTGTTTTAAGACGGCCGTCTGTGACTTTTCATCGAGTTGAGCTTGTTCTGCGGTAATCAGTATCTGTGGCTGGTGGAGTTCAACGTTGCCAAAGAAATCTGCTTTTTTCTCACTCTTGTTATACAGCATCTTATCGCTTAAAACGACTAGGCCTGGTTGTTTAAAAGAGGCATTACCGGTTAGTTGATAGGTGGTTGCGGTGGGTTGTGTAAGTTCATCCGCTTCTAGATTTTGTGGAACGGGCGTTTCTTGGGTTGATGCTTGCCCATATAGCTGGGGAGGAATCTCTTGTAACGGTGTTATTAAATCTGGCAAGCAGCGGTTGGCTGATTTATCAGCGAGAGTTTCCGCGAAACTTTGTGCGCTGAAAAGGCTCAGTGCAAGTCCACTGAAAAAGAGAAAGGCGGAAGCTTGGTGCATTTTTACAAGCCTTTTTAAAGCAGAATCAGGCGTTCTTCTCCCGGTTTTAATGTGGGAGTGATGAACGAAGGATTCAATAAATTTTAATTGAGAGTTTGACATCAAGCGGATAATCATTAACTATGCGTAAAAAGTTTATTTTAACCGAGTATTAGCCTTATGGAACCCATTGTGGACGAAAGATTTGAAATGATGTTAGATTGGCTGAAAAATCAGCCATTATTAGCGGGGTGTGAGGTGTCGCATCCAGTTCCTGCTTCCAGTGATGCAAGCTTTAGACGTTACTTTAGGATTTTTGCCAGTTCAGAAGAAAACGGAGAGAGTTCCTATATTATTATGGATGCTCCGGTTGAGCATGAAGACTGCCGTCAATTTATCGCCGTCTCTGCTCAGTTAAATAAGATGGGCTTGCAGGTGCCTAAGGTTTTGGCGCAAAATTTAGTGCAGGGGTATTTATTTCTAACCGACTTAGGAACCACTACCTATTTGTCGGTATTAGAGGGCGCCAGCGAAGTTGAGGCAGATCGACTCTATCAGGATGCTTTATCCGCTTTAGTGCGTTTACAGAAAAATGGTCACAGTGCCGCTCAGCAATTGCCTACTTACAATCAGGCACTTTTAGAAACAGAGATGAACCTGTTTCCTGATTGGTTGGTCGGGACGCATCTGGATTTGTCTTTAGATAGAGTTGAAAAGCAAAACTGGCAAAACGTTCAACAACGGTTGCAAAAGTCGGCATTGGCGCAGCCTTTAACCTATGTGCATCGTGACTACCATAGCCGTAATCTGATGGTCACCTCGAAAGATAATCCAGGCGTTTTAGATTTCCAAGATGCCGTGCAGGGTGCGTTGACCTATGACGCGGTCTCCCTGTTGCGGGATTGTTATATAAAGTGGCCGCAAGAGCAAGTCAGCGAATGGCAGAGAAGTTATTTCTTACAGTTGTGTGAAGCCAAGTTAATCAGTAAAGGTGAATGGCATGCCTTTCAGAAATCCATGGATTTGATGGGAATGCAACGGCATTTAAAGGCCTCGGGTATTTTCTGTCGATTGGCGCATCGCGACGGTAAGAAGAATTATCTGAATGATATCCCACTGACTTTAGATTATTTGGTACAGGTGGGCTCTTTGTATCCCGAAATGACCGACCTGGTACGCTTACTGGAAAATAAAGTTTTACCTAAGTTTGCAGAATTCAGCAATCAATAATAGTGAATGGATAGAGTTCAACGATGACAGTCGATAGCGTGAATAATAAAAAATAGTCCCCGTCAAAGCGATGATTCTGGCCGCAGGTCGCGGTAATCGATTTCGCCCTTTAACGGATACTGTGCCAAAACCTTTGATTGAAGTTTGTGGTAAGCCCTTGATTGAATATCACATTGAAAAGCTCGCTAAGGCAGGTGTGAATGAGGTTATTATTAACCATGCCTGGTTAGGCCATAAGATTGAAGCGGCTTTAGGCAATGGAGAACGGTGGGGCGTGAAAATCCACTACTCCGCTGAACCCGCAGGTGGATTAGAGACGGCGGGGGGCATTATTCAAGCCTTACCGTTATTAGGGGAGGCCCCATTTTTAGTCATTAATGGCGATGTCTATTCCGACTTTGCCTTTGAGCCTCTAGTACAACAAGCTCTCACGATGCGCTCAGATACCGAGATTGAGGCTTTTTTAATGTTGGTCCCCAGCCCTGGTCACAATGTTCAAGGGGACTTTGGCCTACTAGAGAGTCGACGGGTGACAGAAAATGGTGGTTACACGTTTTCAGGGATGAGTGTCTTGCACCCCAAGTTATTCTCAGGCATGGAGGTTGGCTTTATTCAATTGGCACCACTTCTTAGGCAAGCGATGCAGCAGCAACGAGTGATTGGCGATGTGTTTGATGGCTACTGGTCTGATGTGGGTACTTTCGAGCGGCTCAAAGCGACGGAAGCCTTTGTTTGCCCTTAAAGTAATGCTTTTGGTAGCTCTTTTAAACGACTCATAAACAGCTATTTAAATATAAATTTTAAATAGTTATTCAGATGACTTTTCCGTGTTAAAAATAGGGTTATCAACTATAATGAAGTTAAGAGAGCTAAATAGCTAAATAAGCAAATAACTGTAAAGGAAAATCATGAGCCATAAGCATAAAGTAATTATTGAAAAGATTTGGCTCTATGTGAAATAGAGTGGGTAGTTGAATTTCAGTTTTCCGCATAGGAAATAAATCATGTTGATGAAATTCCCGATATTGCGATAGCCTCTGGCGCGTCTTTTGGCTAATTGCACCTTACTATTAATGCCTTCCAAAATACCGTTGCTAATACGCGACTCGACAAAGTGAATAATTCCAGACCAATGTCTTTTGACCGTTTTTGCAAAAGCCATAAAGGCGGGAATAGTTGACTCTTCGACCTCTCTGCACCAGTTGGTCAGGAACGTCGAGTCGTCGTGT
>VCMH01000305.1_pt1 | contig 10773 bp, 10 predicted proteins | sample 3385031 | NCBI WGS metagenome assembly VCMH01 (sample SAMN11833398, study PRJNA544312) | saline spring metagenome | isolation source: microbial filaments from arctic saline spring | place: Canada: Axel Heiberg Island, Nunavut | collected 2010-05 | reverse complement strand
ACACGACGACTGTTGCCGCATCAAAGGTGTCTTTGCTTATGTCAATTCCAATGTATGTCGCCATGATAAACCGCCTAATATGTGATAGGATTTAGTCTCGCTTGGTAAGTTCACACTATGGCTTTACTAACCTTATGAATACAGGCTAGGAGTCGTGTCCTGCCTAAGATACCGTTCAGTTTATAGTGTGTGAGGACAAAGGTCTTAATCTGGCATGGAAGGTCTTACCCTAGGCCTGGTCACAAGATCTCTCTGTCCTTTTACTAAGCGTCCCTAATAAATTCTCCACTTCTGGAGAACACTTTCAACATATAAGGCCTGGTCATTTAGACAGCGTCTTTTTTATCCTGTTTAATCTGACAAGTTGTGCGATCTAAACATGCTACACAGACATGGCGATTACCTTACAAAGAGATATTTTTCGCATTGAAAAGATTAAAGAAACCTTTACATGACTCAGAGTTTAGATAAAAATGAGGATAGATTTTGCAGATAAAGGCCAGAAATTCAGGCAGTAGTGAGTTATTGATAAGTTGTCGCCGACTACGCCCTCCATTAAGTGTCCTATGACTAAAAAGTAGCCAACTTTTAACCACTTTTGTCGAGTCGTTGATTCCTTGCCCGTACTGTGCTTGGCACTGTAAATGCTTTTCCACAGTCGACAAGAAAACATCTATTCAGGTAAAAATCTCAATCCCATGCGAGCAGGCTTTGATGGTCTCGCCATTAAACCAGTAAAAGACAAGTAACCTTACGGATAACTTTGATATGACAAGACAAACAGAAAGTACCCGCTTTAACGATGTTAAAGCGGCCGACCCGTCAAATATCGTGATATTTGGTGCAACCGGTGACTTAACCAAACGTAAGCTTATTCCCTCTCTTATTCGCATGCTCGATTGCGGCTTAGTGCACAAAGATAGCCGAATCATTGGACTGGTCAATAAACGCACCAAAGAAGAGTGGATTAAAATACTCTTTGATGGCCTCTCCGAAATCTGTCATAACATTACTAAAGACCATCAAAAATGGGCTGCTTTTACAGAAAAGCTTATCCTGGTACCAGGTGATTTAGGGGATGAAGAGAGTTATTCTCGCCTCGCAGAAGCCATCCATCCTCTAGGCAATTGTAAACAAAAAAACGCCATGTTTTACTGTGCCATTCCGCCAGCCTGGTATGGCAAAGTCGCACAAGGTTTGGGCAAAGTAGGCTTAGCTTCAGAAGCCGAAGGCTACCGAAGAATTGTCATTGAAAAACCCTTTGGTATGAACTTGGAAACCTCTCTGGCACTGAACGCTGAGTTACAAGCAGTTTTTAATGAAAAGCAGATTTATAGAATAGACCATTATTTAGGTAAAGAAAGCGTCCAAAACCTATTAGTCTACCGCTTTGCCAATGGCATCATGGAACCGCTCTGGAACCGAAACTATATTGATAATGTGCAAATCAATGTCTCAGAAACATTAGGCATTGAGTACCGCGCACAATATTATGAAAAAGCTGGAGCCCTGCGTGACATGATCCAAAGTCACCTCATGCAAGTCATGACTTTAGTCGCCATGGAGCCACCCGTTGAATTTACAGCGAATGCCGTTCGCGATGAAAAAATTAAAGTACTTCGCGCCGTTCGACGCTTTAAACCCGAAGATGTTGACTCGTTAACGGTGGCCGCTCAATATGCAAAAGGCATTATTCGTGATGAAATCAAACCCGCTTATGTTGCAGAAGAAGGTGTCTCTCCAGACTCCGTCACCGAAACATTTGCTGCGGTACGCTTTCAAATTGATAACTGGCGCTGGCAAGGTGTTCCCTTTATTTTAGCCTCCGGGAAACGCCTGCCGAATCGAGTTTCGGAAGTGATTATTCGCTTCAAAAAACCGCCATTTAACCTCTTTAATGAGCATGCTTCTTTACCAACCTCCAACGCATTAATTTTCAGGCTACAACCTGACAGTGGCATCGTTTTAAGAATCAATGCTAAAAAACCAGGACTTACAACAGATAATGAAGTCATGGAAATGCATGCTCCTTATGCCAACACAGATGCTGTGGCAGATGCTTATGAAGTCCTGATGCACGATGTATTGATGGGTGATGGCACCTTGTTTTCACGTGCCGACGAAGTCAATGAATCCTGGGCGATTATAGAACCCATCCTCAATGCTTGGAAAGACCGAGTCTCCATTGATCGCTACCCCGCCGGTAGTGATGAGATTCCAGCCATGGAAGCGTTAACAAAAGACTGCTTATGCGGTTGGTACCGCCCTGGCAAAGATCATCTTGATGATGAATAAGCTAGCCGATCAATATCATATATATGACGATACGCAGCCATTAGCGGAAGCGGCTGCGAATTTTATCGTGCTCAAAATAAAAGCATGTTTAAAGCAGCAACCTCGTTGTCGTATTGCGCTGCCAGGAGGAAATACGCCTGCAGCGTGTCTAGAGGCGCTTTCTAAGCAAACCCTCCCATGGAGTCAAATCGATTGGTATATGGGAGACGAGCGCTGCTTACCTATCGGTCACGCTGAACGTAATGACACTATGGTGTCTCAAACACTCTTTAACGGTCAAGGCCCATCAAAAAAGCAGTTCTTCCCAATCAAGGCTGAATTAGGTGCCGACAAAGCCGCTAAAGCGTACCAAGCCCAAATAGAGGCTTTCGACGCACTTGATATTGTTATTTTAGGCATGGGTGAAGATGGGCACACAGCCAGCCTATTTCCCAATAATAAGGCTTTAACAAAACAAGACTCTGTCGTTGCGGTATTCAATGCACCAAAACCACCAGAAGAACGAGTTTCTTTAGGTCTAAACACACTTATCAAAGCAAAGTACCGCATAGTGCTGGCCCCTGGCGAGGGTAAACAAGAAGCGCTTAAAAAACTGACATTGGGCGAATCACTGCCGATTGGACTCATAGGCCCTAAGCACTGGTTTCTAGACCACGCCGCCATCGCCGATTAAACACCCTCTTATTCGGCAATTTAACCAAACCGGCGTTGGTTAATAAGCCACCTTATCGACTTTATCTTGCCAGGCCTGAAAAGCACTCATCGCTTCATCCTGCAGAACTCGCCTCATAGGCATCGAGCGTTGACTCACATCCAAACAAACCTCACGATAAAGCATCAAATCATCAAAACCAATTGCGGCCGCATCCTCGCGCGAATTCGCATAATAAATCGCATCCAAATGCGCCCAATAAATCGCCGACAAACACATAGGACAAGGCTCCGTGCTGGTATAAATCACACAACCAGATAAATCAAATCGCTGCAAACTCGCTGCGGCTTGCCGAATAGCGACCATTTCAGCATGCGCGGTAGGATCACAACAAGAGGTCACTTGATTAAAGCCACGCGCAATAATTTCGCCATCCTTCACAACCACCGCACCAAACGGCCCCCCATGACCGGCTTCCATATTCTGAAACGACAATGCAATCGCCTCACGCATAAAATCTTCATGTGTCATACATTACTCACTGTATATTTGATAACGTTCACTCCGCTTAGCCTTAGAACCAAGAGTTGTTCAGCACATTATAGAGGCTCTCAATCCCATTATTATGCACAATATTACGGCATCCATCTCCTCGCAACATCATGATTCATTCTCTCACGCCTGCGAGGGAAGACCAAAATAACAATACCACTGCACTTGGGCTGAGTCATCGGTCAGCAATATTTTGTGAGAATTATTTTTTGATTAAAAATTCTCAATTACAACGCAATCACCTTGACTGAACTGCCTGTCAAACTTGGCACAACATCAATTCTGTTGGCCATTTGCTCTTTTAGCTCAGTGACGTGAGAGATGATCCCAATGCTTCGACCGTTGGCTTGCAGTTGTTTGAGTGTTTCTATCGACAGATCAAGCGAATCTTGATCTAAGCTACCAAAGCCTTCATCAATAAACAGCGTATCGAGTTTAATGCCACCCGAATAGGACTGAACGACCTCAGAGAGACCTAATGCTAAAGACAAGGCCGCCATAAAGGACTCTCCACCTGAAAGAGTCGCGACACCACGACTACTGTCATTCCAGGTATCGAATATTTCTAAATCCAATCCAGATGCCTTGTTGCCTTTACTTCGTTCTTCTTTACGAATCAACTCATAGCGCCCTTTGCTCATCATTTTTAAGCGTTCAGAAGCTACCTGTAATACATCATCGAGCAATAGACTTAAAACAAACCTTTGAAGATTTACTTTATCGCCCTCTCTACCTGAAAGCACTTCACTTAAAGTGCCAATCAGTCGATATTCCACGAGTAATTTTTGATTCTCTTCTTGAGCAAGACTAAGCTTTTCTTGCACTGACTTTAGCAACACCATCCTATGGTCAAGTAGGTTAAATGAATTTTCAGCCTCATCTAAAGCCGCTTTCATCGCGAGGACCTTCTCACGAGTTAGGGTTAAATCCGGAATGTCTTTTTCTTCTAAAGTAGCCTTGAGTTGTTTAATAGCGCCATTTAATTGGTTTAAACGCTCTTCAAAAGATTTGAGGCTTTGTTGAGTTTCCTCAAATTTAGCTTGAGTCCACTGAGCCGCCTTAAACTCGGTTTCATTACTGAAATCACTGGCCACTAAAGTCTCTTGCCACTGCTGCTCACTTTCAGACACTTTAAAAGTAAGATCACGGAGTTGCTGAACACTAATATCGAGAGACTGTTGTGCTTTATCCGCACTACTTTTAGCTTCATCTAATGCCATTCTCGCTCTGTCTTGCGCTTGCTTTAGCTTTTGTATGCGATTTTGAATGTTTTGAATCTCGTTCAATAGCGCTGCCGAGTTACGATAGGCTTCAGGCAGTTGCGACTGAATCGTTTTCCAAGCCTGCTCTTTTAATTGGACTTGAGTCTGCAATGCGTTCGCATCTACTTGCAGGATTTTAAAATGAGATTCTAGCTCCTGACGTTGCTGTTTAACCTTCTGTAATTCCAAGACAACCTGAGATTGTTCAAGTTGAGCAGATTCAATCTGTGTAATGTTAGTTTGAACAACCACTAGATTGCGTTGAAGCTCATCTAATGTACTTTCTGGATACTCCGATAAATTTTGCTTTAATTTATCAAGCTGTGACGCCATGGCAGTAAACTCACTACGCAATCCCGTTAGATGATTTTCGGCTTGAGCATGCTTTTGTTGATGAGCATTGGTTTCAGCCTGAGCGACTTCTAGTTGCGCTTTGTCTACCGCCTGACTTGGGTCTTGCCATTGCGCAAGCTGAGGATGATCTAAACTTCCACAGACTGGACAGGCCTGGTCATTTTGAAGCGCGCCAGCCAATATAGCCGCTTGCCCTAAATGCCATCGCACTTCCAATTCCATGGTTGTGGTTCTAGACGTTTCGTATACTAAAAATGCTTGATCAACTTGATCTTTAGCCAGCAGACCTTCAGCCTGTTTCTTTTGCAACAATCCATCTTGCAGCTGATACTCTTGCAACGTTTTAATATGCGCATTGAGTTCAGAGGCTTTCAATTTTTCCTGTGATTCTTGATTAACAATGCTTTGTAACGCTTGTGCCCTTTCCTCTAACTGCTCATGTAACTTAGACCGTTCATCAACTGAACGGGTGGTTTGAGAGAGCTGTTCTTTAGTTTTTTCAGATTGATACTTCGCCGTTTGCATCTCCGCATAGGCTTGCTCTAAGTTTTGGATTGCACCTTGATAGCTTTGCAGTTTGTCATGTTCACGACTTAATTCGTCTAAAGCTTGTGCATCGATATTAGCGGCTTGCCAATTCTCTTCAGCAACGATTAACTTTTTGGCCGCTTCTTGATTCGTCAAGGTAATGGTTTGTGCTGTGGTTTCCAATGAAGTTTTGTCTTGCTTAAGACCTTGCATCGCCTCAAATACAGACCGAATCTTATCGGCAGACATCGCACGTTGCATAGCAATTGCTAAACTATCAATATGTGGTTGTTGCAACTGATGTTGAGTTAACGTCTCTTGCTGAATCTTTAAGGTTTCAAACTGTTGCTGTAAACCCTCTGCTCCCTGATTTTCCTCAATGGCTAGTCTATGAGCATCGGCTGCCGTTATTTTTTGCACCTGATGTGTTTGATGCTCAGGAGCAAGGCTTAGTATGTTTTCCTCTACCGCCTCTTCTGAACTAAGATCCACTGTTTCTAAAATCCCACTCATTTTGATGTGATAAGCTTCTATGCGTTCTTTGACACTTTTGGCTTGAGCCTTAATATCCTCTTCAACTTGCTTATAGATCTGAGTTTGGAACAGCTGACTAAAAATGTCTTCGCGATCTTTTGAATCCGCTAACAGCAGTTCACGAAAACGCCCTTGGGGTAACACCATAACCTGGCGAAACTGCTCACTGTTTAGTCCCATCAATTCAATGACTTTTTTAGTCACGTCAGAGACCTTTCTAGGAACGATTAAAGACTCCTCTCCATCTGTGTTCACTTCCCATAAATTAGCTTCTGCGGCTTTAGTCGTCGTGCCTTCGCCTCTAGATTTTTTACCTCTTGCTTAGGCATTCTCTGAATACGGTATATTTTCTCACCCAATTTAAATTCAAAGATGACTTCCGTGGGCAAGCTTGCATCGGCGTAATCACAACGCATATCAGATGCTTCACGTTCTTTTCCGGTGGTATCTCCATACAGAGCAAAACTAATCGCATCTAAGATAGTCGTTTTACCCGAACCGGTATTACCATTAATCAGGTAGAGCGAACTTTCACCAAACAAGCTGAAATCAATTTTTTGTGTTTTTGCGAATGGTCCAAAAGCTTGGATAGTGAGTGTTAATGCTTTCAATGAATCAGACCTCCGACTTAAGAATAGATTTCAAGGTGTTTTCAATAACCACTGATTGCTCAGCGGTCATATCGCTCCCCGTCACTTGTTTAAAAAAGTCCTGAATCATGTGTTCTTCACCCCGTTTTAACGCTTCCCTATTTGGGGTTTTTCCTATCGCTTGACTCAGCATGGTTTTTTCAATATGCAGAATATTAGGGTAAACCGCACGTAACTTGCCAAGTGGATCAAGCAAGGCCGTTTTATCGGTTAAACGTACCATCACATAATCCTCTTTATGGGGATCCGTCTTTCCTTGTGCAATTATTTCATCTAATAAACCTTCTAATACCCGTACCTCTTTTTGAGGCTTAAGGGGAAGATGTTGTTGATGCACCAAGCCCGATTTATCAAACTCTAGAAGCGTGATACCTTTTTTCTGTTTGTGTTCAGAGAAGCTGTATTTAAGGATAGAGCCTGAATAACGAATATGATCAGCCCCCTTTTTTTGCGGGCTATGAAGATGCCCTAAAGCAACATAATCAAAATCTAACATTGGTTCAAATGAAACGCGATCTGAACCACCGATTGACAATGTTTTTTCGGATTCAGAAGTCTCTGCCCCATCCACAAAACAATGGCTCATCAGAAGATTATTCTCTTTCACGTTGTAAGAAGCTTTAACTTGATCAACCAAGTACGTGTGCGCCGCATCGAAGTCTTTAACGTCCGCATCAAAAACATCTCTAACACTTTCAGGATCAGCATAAGGAATCCCATAAACGTTTACTTTTACATCAGACTTTTCCAACACAACGGGCGCATTAATTTGGCTTAAATCACCTAAGATATGCACGCCAGAATCTTGAAGTTGCTTAGAGGCAAAACTCAATCGCTCCGCACCATCGTGATTACCCGTAATCATAATAATGGGCACCTTCAACTTCGCTAATCGATTTATAAACGAGTTTAAAAGCGTGATTGCTTCCGAGGGCGGAATTGAACGGTCATAGATATCCCCTGCCACTAATAAAGCATCAACTTGATGCTCACCAATATAAGCTAGGATTTGCTCGAGGATAAAAGATTGGTCTTCTAATAACGACTCGTTATGAAGCACTCGACCTAAATGCCAGTCTGCTGTGTGGATTATTTTCATACAATTCAAATGCTCAGGATAGATTAATTTTTGATTTACTGCGCTTGATACCTAGTTAAATATTCTCTTAATGATTCAGGGAAATTAAGCTTAAGATAAAACAGAAGAACATAGTCTACTCGACATGGTGGAACACCAGAGACTTGATGTGGTATTAATTCAAGGGGAAGGTCCAGTTCTATTACCGATAGCGGATGAAGGATAAGAAATTCAAAGCAATAAAAAACCCGCTAAATTAGCGGGCTTAAAATTCACTTATCGAGGAAGTGAGCGTTTGTGTTTTCTGACGTGTTCTAGCTGGCCGCATTTACGGCGAGTATACTTTCGAACAGGAACCACTCTCGGTTGACTATTGCGCATCGTGCAATATCCTTATATTCAAGAAGCAATCGACAAACTCAGTTCATTCCTTTACAATCCAGATTCTACTCTTGTACTGTAAAGTGCAAAACAAAGAGAAAACAAGCTTCTGGTTTTGTTTTCTTTTACCTTTTTGACCAGTTAACGCTGGTCAAAATCTTTAACTACATATTAAATATGTATCTGACTTTCCCCATTTTTCTACTAAATAAGCGATAGTCATTTTTAATTCTTCTTACCTGCCCAAGAATAATACTTGATGAAATTTTGTACTTTCTTTCCAAAGCAACAACATCTGAATATTGATAAACATTCCTCAAATCAGCCTCATTAAGATTGAAAGCCTCTTTTGCTCTATCATTTGCTTGTTTTTCAATTAAATCCGTATCTTCTGGATTTAAGTTAGAGTCATAAATTACTTTATGATCTTTATTAACATGCTTCAATTCTATATGAGCCAATTCGTGTAATAGCGTAAACCAAAAATTATCTAAGCGGTCGTAGCGTAAAGTCACAGCCACCACTGGATTACCCTTAGGCGACAGGAAAGCAGCTCCATCAAGGTATGTTTGCTCTAGGTGCCCTTCAACCACCATATAAACGCCATTTTTAGCTAAGAACTCTTGCGCTAAGACCGGTCCATTATCTAAAAACGAATACTGAACGACACTTTTCAAAAAATCCAAATTCAATGAACCTTCTTCATATGTACTTATTGGTTGCTGATAACACTTTTCTAAAACTCTAACCTGCCAAGCCAAAAGGGCATATTGGTTAACCTCTTTTTCATTTTCTCCATGGGCTGCTGTTTTCATGCATGGCTCGTGTAAACTTGATGAACCTGGAACTCTTTCGAAAAAGGCTCTTATCTGCTCTTCTGCAACCAACTTCAAATCAGATAATTTTCCTTTAAAACCAGAAAAATACCCTTTCTTAAACATATCATTTACAGGAAATGCTAACCAATCAGTGTTTGCATCACTTAACAATACAGCTTCATCTTGCAGAAAAACACTAGCAGGTATTCCCAATCCATTAACAAGCTTTCTCATCATGGAAAGCGTTAAATTACGCTTGCCGTTAAGCACTTCTGATGTTTTTGATTTAGAACCAAAGTATTCAACCATATCATTTTGATTAAAACCCATTTGATCCATACGAAACTTAATCGCCTCAATAGAGGTTGGACCTTCTGGAGTATGCAATCCAGACTCATACTTTTCAATTAAAGTAGCCCACAGTTCCAACTCATTACTATCAGGCGACTTTAAATCTGGATCTAAATCCATTAACTCAGTCAAACGAGCCATTGCTAACTCGTAATCTTTTTCGTTATGAATTAATTTAATTTCCATTTTTTCCTCCTGAAAAGACCTTCTTATCGTACTCAGCATGAGTACCTACCCATTCAATCTTTAAAATTCCTTGTTTAAAGCTTGCTTGGACAGCCAAGCGATAATCATTACCTTTAATATCAAAAATAATTCGATTATCAGCTTTTTTCATCAAACTAGCTTTTGGGTACCTTTGCCAAACATCATTCATATTTGACCATTCTGCATTTCTCGCTTCTTCAATCCATGCATTCAAAGACCCACGAGATTGAGCGTGATCTTTCTTAAATTTTTCTAAAATTGGGATACCAAGAACTTTCAATACTTCAACCACGAATTTGATGAATAACTAATTATAATATTTACCCTTTTAAAAATCAATTTAAACTTACCCTAAAGGGGAACTTTATTGCAAAACTTCTTCAAGCTGATCAATTGTGAAATCCTTATATCGCTCAAAAAATTGTATTGTTGCTGTCGAGGCATTGGTTGGTTTGGTAAAACCTAAAGCTTCATGCTTCCAGACACTACGAAATTCGACTTTTGGGAGTTTTGATAAATTCATGTGTATTCCCATTCAGTAAATTCAAGTATGTTATCCAAATGTATTAATTCGATTTCTTTACCTAGTTGCTCAAACCAAAATTCACCCCGAACCACAAATTCACCGCAGCCAGACCACTCAACCACTCGAATATTTTTGGTCTCACAAAGTGACGAAATAAGATCGTTCAAATGAACATCCAAACCAGAGTAGCCAACTAATAATATTTCACTGCTCTCCAGAATAGATTTCTGAAGAAAACTCCAATAAGTCGCGGTTTCGGATAATAAGTGCAATTTGGAAATAGGAAGAGCCAGTTGAGTTAAACTCGAAGGCTTTTCCCGACCAAGAGAATTGCAAAATGAGTTATAACCAACTGACCGAGGGTCAAAGATACCAGATTTACGCATTATTGAAAGAGGGATTTTCGCMAAAAAGCGATTGCCGACAATATTGAATGCCATCCCTCAACCATTTGCAGAGAATTAAAACGCAATAGAGGCAAGAAAGGCTACCGTCATAAACAAGCTAATAAGCTGGCAGTAGAAAGACGGCAAACGGCGCATAAATCCCTAAAGTTGACTCAACCTGTCAAGGACTGGATCAGCC
>VCMH01000036.1_pt1 | contig 11099 bp, 12 predicted proteins | sample 3385031 | NCBI WGS metagenome assembly VCMH01 (sample SAMN11833398, study PRJNA544312) | saline spring metagenome | isolation source: microbial filaments from arctic saline spring | place: Canada: Axel Heiberg Island, Nunavut | collected 2010-05 | reverse complement strand
ACACGACGAACTCAAACGCAATATTAAATCCCGTGGTTGGCGACCGTTGCTTGCACATACACAAGCCGTCGAAAGACGGTCAAGTAAAGCAAAAAAAGAATATCTCATGACTGCTGGGAGCTTGTTATTCACTACTTGAAGCAGCGTTGGAGCCCTGAACAAGTGAGTGGTCGAATTAAGATAAGCCACAACATAAAAATAAGTCATGAACGTATTTACCAATTTATCTACAAAGATAAATCAAGCGGAGGTTTGTTACACCAGTATTTATGTAGAAAGAAAAATATCATAAGCGTGCAGGTATTTATGAGACACGAGGCAGGTTCAGCACAGCGCCAAGCATTGATGATAGGCCTTCTATTGTTGACGAGCGCGTCCGACTTGGAGATTGGGAGTTAGATACTGTTTTTGGAGTTCCATCAAGCGCTAGCTTAGTATCAATGGTTGATCGAACATCTAGAATCGCTCGCTTCATTAAAGTTAACACGAGAAAGTCAGACATCGTTAGCGCTGTCATCATTGAGCAATTACGAGCTTTAAACAGGCCTGTTCATTCATTAACTTCAGATAATGGCAAAGAGTTTTCACAATACCAAACGATGGCAAAAGAGCTTGGGACAGATTTTTATTTTGCCCACCCTTACTCTTCTTGGGAGCGTGGAACCAATGAAAATACCAATGGATTGTTAAGACGATTCTTTCCAAAAGGAACAGACTTCGATAAAGTAACTCAGGAAGAAATTGATTGGGTTGTTGATAAGCTCAACAATCGCCCAAGAAAGTGTTTAGGATTCAGAACACCTAATGAGGTGTTCTGGGAAATTAAAACTGTTGCACTTACGACTTGAATGTATCACCCTTAGAAACTTAAGAGAACAATTGGAAAAATCAGAGTAGAAATACCTCAATAAAAACAAAAACTCTTAATCAAATAAAGCACTCTAACCTGCCAATGCCGTGTTTGGTGCCGAGTAAACCTTTAATGAAACTAAGTATAGAGCGTTTAGCTAAACAAAATACTTGTGAACTGATAACCAATTCTTAAGCTCTTCCAAAGAGACTGATTTAAAAAATTGCACGAGTGAGTTCGATAAAAAATGAGGTTTATTTTTTCTGATGGAAGCTTAAAATATAAATAATAGTGCGTTACGAGCCAGTAAAGTGCCCCACTCACACTCTCATTAAGTTGACTAATGCGAGGTCTAAAAGGAAAGGGTTGTTTCCTGCTAATTTTGACCTAGAATATACTTTAGTATTTCCTTATATTCAAGGAGACCTTTGCACGCTACTATTTATTGCAAAGCACACAGAGCGAATTCAACGAGGAAAGCCCTATGTTAGATTTTATGAAACAATTATGGTTCCGTGACCCTAATGAATCTTCCACTTACATCAATGAAGTCGCCATGCGTATGCGTGCAGGTATTTTGTTGATTATCCCCCTTTACATGGGTTTAACACTGTTTGATGTGGTTTACACGTCGAGCTGGGTCTTTATTGAAAACACCTCCGCAGATACTTATGATACTGACTGGGATGGCAATACCATTTATGCCGTTGAAGCGGTTAAACGAACTTATGAATACTCGGTGCAAACAGCACTGTTGCTTTATGGCCTGTTCGAAATGCTTGCCGGGATGTTTGTATTTTCTTCACGTTTTTCACCGACGATTATACTTTGCACCTATTTAGCCAGAAACACACCGCCCGTTTGGAAACCTCTTGTGCCTAAACGTTTTGCATGGACTATTGGTGCGACCTTAATGACCCTCTGTTTAATGTTCTTTAATCCAGACACCGTTGCCTCTTGGATCAACACTCTATGGGGCAGTCAACTCGTATCAGAAACAGAGCAGTTTATTCCTTATTGGATTCCCGTCTATATGGTTTGGGTTTGCATCGGTTTTATGTGGTTAGAAGCAATTTTTGGCTACTGCGTAGGCTGTAAAGTACATGCTTTACTGGTTTGGGTAGGCATTATCAAAGAAGAGTGTTATGACTGTAATAATATAGATTGGGATGAGATTGCTAGAAAACACAAAGCAAAACAAGAAACAAAAGAAACGAACACTCCCGATTAAGTTAAACAGTACTCAATAAGAGTCATACTCTAAAGATCGTACATTGTTACCAGGCCTGGTAACAATGTAAACCGCCTCTATTTATCCCAAGATCAATCGATCACCTTTCCCCGTAAAGCCTTAGTTTTGCTGTGTTTTGTCTTACTATCCATTCGTCTTCTTTGTGACCCACGAGTCGGTTTAGTCGGCCGTCTAACCTTCTGTACAATCGTGATAGACTTTACCAACTCTTGTAATCGAGCAAGTGCATCCGTACGATTTTTCTCTTGAGTACGGTGTTGCTGAGCCTTGATAACAATAATTCCCTCTTTAGTAATGCGTTTATCATTTAAAGCCAGCAGTCGCTCTTTATAAACCTCCGGCAAAGAGGACGCCGCAATATCAAAGCGCAAATGGATCGCCGAAGAAACCTTATTGACATTCTGCCCCCCTGCTCCCTGAGCACGGATGGCGATTAGTTCAATCTCTTCATCTGCTATTGAGACATTTTGGGTGATTTTTATCATACCTGATATTTCCTCGTTGGATTGCTGCTTACAGCGGAACAGCCCGTTGAGCATAAATTGATTATTGAGGGGATGATGAAAGAGTTTTAGTGAGGTGGATATCATCTTGCAGATTGCCATCCAGACAAGGCTTAGACAGCAGATGATAATCAATCATTGAAAAGCGGTTATTTAAACGTTAAACACCGCCAAACTAGCGCGCACTGCATGAAACCCATCATGCAGCACTTCATCGATAAAATCTAAATTCACTACCGTAAAACGGTAGGCAAACCATTCAAGATGCCAATGCATTCAAGTTTAGACTTAGACAGAAACTTAAATTGTTTCGCCTATCATTTAAACCAATACGGCTAATTGGTTGGTCTTAAAAACAGTTGGTAACCTGGGTTGTCTTGTTCATTCACAAACGGATAACCCAGATTATTAAGATAAACTTCAAAATCGATTTGTTGCTCAGGGGGTACCTGAACACCCACTAATACACGACCGTAAGCCGCACCGTGGTTGCGGTAGTGAAACAGACTGATATTCCACTCTTCACTCATATTAATTAAAAACTTCAATAAAGCACCTGGACGTTCAGGGAATTCAAAACGATACAACAGCTCGTTATTAACGCCATTAGCATGTCCACCGACCATGAAACGTAGATGCAATTTTGCCATCTCGTTATCACTCATATCCTGAACAGGATAGTTATGCTCATGAAGACTATTAAGAATCGCTTGTTTTTCCGCCTGGCCACCTTCGGTTCTAACACCGACAAAAACGACCGCCTGCTTATTGTCAGAATAACGATAGTTAAATTCGGTAATGGCACGACGATCGCCTAACAACTCACAAAACTGTTTAAAACTGCCTGGCGTTTCATTAATCGTCACGGCAAAAATGGCTTCACGCTTTTCACCAATTTCAGTTCTTTCTGATATATGTCGCAAGCGATCGAAGTTCATATTCGCACCACTCACAATACAGGCCATGTCTAAACCAGAAACACTGTATTTTTCGACAAACTTTTTCATACCCGCCACAGACAATGCGCCAGCCGGTTCAGCGATAGCACGCGTATCTTCAAAAATATCTTTCACAGCGGCACAAATTTCATCGGTGGTCACCGTAATCATCTCATCCACACAGGTCTGTGCGATTCGAAACGGAATCTCGCCCACTTGAGCCACAGCGACACCGTCGGCAAAAATACCAACTTGTGGTAGCGTGATACGTTCACCGGCTTTTAAAGCTTCAGTCATGCTTGCCGCATCTTCTGGTTCAATTCCAATAATACGAGTGCTTGGCGTGACCTGTTTAATTACTGAAGCAATGCCCGAAATAAGCCCGCCTCCGCCCACACAAACGAAAATCACATCAAATGGCTTACTGTGCTGACGCAACATTTCTAATGCGATGGTACCCTGGCCTGCAATCACATCTAAATCGTCATAAGGGTGAATATAGGTTAACTTTTTTCTATTTCAAGCGCTTTGGCAAAACGCGAAGCTTCATCGTATGAGTCACCTTCGAGCACCACATTGCCTCCCAAACGTTTCACCGCATTGACTTTTATAGGCGGCGTCGTTCGCGGCATGATGATAGTCGCATCAATTCCCATTTTAGTGGCGGAAAGCGCCACACCCTGCGCGTGATTTCCTGCCGAAGCGGTTATCACACCGGCTTTACGCTCAGCCTCGCTCAATTTAACCATACGGTTGTACGCACCGCGAATTTTGAATGAAAATACCGGCTGTAAATCTTCTCTTTTTAACCACACCTGGTTTTGCATTCTTTTAGAAAGCAATGGGGCTAATTCAAGCGCTGTTTCAGAGGCGACGTCGTATACCGGTGCCGTTAAAACACGGCGTAATATTTCTTCTGGCATTCCTGGTCCTATAAATGATGGCTGCCCACTGCGGGCAATGGAGGTAAAGATAAAGCGTAATCAACAATAACTCATAATTATAACACCCAACGACTCTTATTTTTTTCTTCGTTGCCCGTCCTAAAATCTATCGATATTCATTAATTAATACTTCCTTAAGACTTTCTTCGTTTTCTCTTCATAAAACCATACTATTTATCATGACTTTCTTAAGACTATATAGCACCATTACCCCCTACGATACGCTCCATATTTAAGTATTAATCTCCATTTAACAATCATGATGCTCCAGTCATATTCAATTTTTATATTAAAGGTCAAACCATGTTCAGTAAAAAGAAAATCACCCTTGCTATATTTGCCACGCTTACAGCCCAGATCAGCACCCAAGTTTCTGCAACAGAGATCCCTGCCGTTTCAGTTATTGCCGACACGGAAACAGCGCAACAAATCACTGTTGATGGCAAAAGTTTACTCGAAGCCAGTAACTCAGAAACTGGGACGGTTTTAAGACAACTTCCTGGCGTGGATGCTTCAAGAATGGGGGGACATGGTGTCGATTTAGTGATACGTGGTCAAACAGCTTCTCAACTAAATGTCTTGATTGATGGTGCTAAAATCGAAGGTGGTTGCCCTAACCGCATGGATCCAGCAACCGCTTATGCGGAGATGAGTAGTTTTGATGAAGTCACGGTGATTAAAGGCGTTAATTCGGTTACTTACGGTGTCGGTGGTAGCGGAGGAACTGTTTTACTTGAACGCAACGCTCCGACCTTTGAAGCGGATAAACCTTATAACGGAGAGATCAACTTGGGTACCTCTTCAAATGGTTTAACACGTGATATGAACGCCACGGTTGCAGCGGGTGGTAAAGAAGGTTATATCGTTTTACAAGGCTCTAAAAAATCGGCTGATAATTATCTGGATGGTAATGGCGATGAAGTAGCTTCAAGTTATGAAAGTCAGCAAGGCCATGTCGATTTAGGTTAGACCCCAAATGAAAACAATGAGTTGCGTTTTTCTTATGAAAACACACTCGTCGAAGATGCCCTTTTCCAAGGTGCGTCGATGGATGCCCCTTTATCAGACGGCACCACAACACGTTTACGTTATAACGGTTCTAAAATCAGTGACGCCATTCAAGATATTCAAATTGATGTTTATCAATCAACCGTTGATCACACCATGAATAACTTTGATTTACGCGATTACACAACAATGATGGAAGTTGTCAGCGATGTCGAAACGACAGGGGCTAAAGTCAAATTAACCAGCATGATTGGGCATACTAAGCTTGATTATGGCCTGCAGTTTGAATCTATTAATAAAACAGCAACACCTTACATGGGAGCAACATTGATGGCTGGTCCAGAAATGTGGCCTGATGTATTGCAAGAGACCAAAAGTGTGTTTGCCGAATCTACCTCATTCTTTAAAGATCAACAAAAAGTCATCTTAGGCTTACGTTATGATGCGGTCACCACTGAAGCACGCAATGGTGATTCAACGACTTATGAGAATGTTTACACCGATTATTCGGGCAACGTTAAAACCGATGATGCGAACATCAATGGTTTATTACGTTATGAACGAACTTATCAAGATAATATCAATGTCTTCGCCGGTTTAAGCCGCACCCACCGTTACCCAGATGCCACAGAGCTTTACATCGCCAAATCCTCTATGACGGGCGATTGGTTTGGAAATCCGGATCTAAAACCAGAACAACACAACCAGTTTGATCTCGGCATCTCGCAAGCGACCAATAAAACCAACTGGTCGGTTTCAGCTTATTATGATGTGGTGAATAATTACATTTTACGTGACCTGGAGACAAACCAAACCGATAGCATACTTTCACCAAGTAGTAGTGACTCGGCTTACCTAAACAAAGACGCCACTATTTACGGTCTCGATATGGCAGGTAGTTTAAAAACCTCTCAACACGTTAAAGTCGGCTCTAGCCTAAGTTTAACCAAAGGCACTAATGAAACTGACAACCGCAATCTAAGCAATATCGCGCCTCTTTCAGGAATGGCGTTTGCGGAATATTCAGCCAACAGCTGGAAAGCGGGAACACGTTTTAATTTCGCGACTGCGCAAACGGAAGTCAATGCAGAATATGACGAGTTAGAAACAGCGGCTTGGAGTACTTTGGATGTTTACGGTGATTACCAAATCAACAAAAGCATTAAGCTATCTGCTGGCGTTGATAACCTAGCGGATCACGCTTATGAAACTTACCTAAACCGAGTCGACTCGACGAGTGGTGCAACTTACAAAGTCTATGAACCAGGCCGTACTGTTTGGGCTAGATTAAACGCTAAATTTTAATCGCTCAAGATCAAAACTTTCTCAAGTATTGTTACTTCTAACTTGCTGTACACTACGGTAAGTTAGGGGTTTTAGCATTTCTATCAATAGAACATTACCAGAGACCAGACAATTGAATTCAAAAAATATTTTTTTAATTTTGACGCTCGCTATTATTGTGGGAATGGCATTTCTATTGTCGCCCTCATGGAATACGCCAGTGAATACACAAGACAATTCCACCGCTAAACTCATCACCCATGTAAAACCAACTGGCGGTGACTTTACACTAAGCTCATCTGAAGGCCAACGTAGTCTGAGTGACTATAAAGGTAAATTGGTCCTCATCTATTTTGGTTACACTTTCTGCCCTGATATTTGCCCGACCAACTTAGGGAATTTATCGATGGCTTATCAAGGCCTTACGCAAACGGAAAAAGACAATCTACAAATTTTATTTGTGTCGGTTGACCCTGCTCGCGATACCCCTGCCCGTTTACAGAAGTATGCCAATTACTTTGAGGCAAACATGATTGGTTTAACAGGAAAACCTAACAAAATTGCTGAAATAGCGAAACGTTATGGTGTAGTTTATGCAAAAGTGGACGACCCAGATAACGGTACAAATTATGCCGTTGACCATTCCGCTTTTACCTATGTTGTCGATCAAATGGGTCAACTACAAACCCAGCTACCCCACGCGACCAGTCCAAAACAGTTTATTAAAACGATTAAACAATATCAGCCTCTTTCATGATTTTCGTTTTTTTGAAAATAGATGACTAAAATTAACAAACCTTACAAGGAAAACAACATGAAAAAAACTTTCACGGCTTTATCACTGGGCTTATTAACGTCAATCAGTAGCTTTCAAGCTTTCGCCACTCAAGCGGATGAAATCAGCGTAAGCGACCCATTCGCACGTGAAGTCCCTCCTGGCGCACCTGCTAGCGCAAGCTTTATGACCTTAGATAATATGAGTGACCAAGCGATTAAACTTGTCCTTGCCGATTCAGAGGTGGCTAAAATCGTTGAGCTACACACCCATACCAATGACAATGGTGTCATGCGTATGCGTAAAGTGGAATTTATTGAGATTCCGGCCAATGGTCAGACCGTCTTAAAACCAGGCGGTTTACACATTATGTTGATTGACCCTATTAGCGATCTCAAAACAGGACAAACCGTCAGCGTAAAACTTCAGTTTGAAGATGGCAGTACTAAACAAGTCGATATGCCCGTTAAGTCTTTCAAGAAAATGATGGGCAATATGAAGGGTATGAATCACGACATGTAAGGCCAGAGGCCTTAAGATTTCGTCACTTGAATACAACACCTTTACCCCCCATATAAGGTGTGGCAGAATTTTTTGTACAAATACGCTAGAATGATCCACACAATTTAAAATAGAGATTGAAACATGAAAAAACAACCATCGCATTCGGCTTAGTTTTTGGGGCCATAATCTCAACACCTAGTTACTCAATGCCGCCAGGCTCTAACAGTACCCCTGCTGGCGAAAGAATCATCGAACGTCAAGGTGAACTGTCAAAATCAGGCACTTTGGAACTTTGTGTTGATTACCACGATTTAAAAACAGAAGAGCGACGCCAGGTCTATATCAAAGAATTGGACTTACGTTCACAGCTTAGTGAGCAAGATCACGAGCTACCGAACTTGCACAAAGTTTCTAACAGTATGACTATGTGTGGTATGTATATGTCAAAGGGTAAGCCATTAGCTGAAAAATCACGCCAGCTCAGACCTTTAACCTTTAAAACGGTTCACGTTTATGAGGATTTATATATCACGACTCAATCGGGTATGATCACAGCCATTCATGAACGTAAAGAAGGCGAGATGCCTCCTGCTTTAGTACCTAAAAAGCCTAAAGTACAAGCGCCACCCGTCGCCCCTAAATAATCAAAAATATTAGACTAAAGCTATTTAGAAGCTCTGAATAGCTGTTTGAAACGAACCAGGCCTGGTCATTATTCCAGCCTGGTTTTCTGCTATTACGCAGTTGTAACTATACAAGCGATGTCTTTTTGATTAAAATTAACGGTTATTGATAAAACCATACAAACTACAAAGAGAGTCTAAGCATGACACAAGATGAACTAAACAAAAAGTAGCTCAAGCCGCAATTGAATACGTTGTTCCAGACACCATTATTGGTGTTGGAACTGGTTCTACAGCAAACTTTTTCATTGATGAATTAGCGAAAATCAAAGGTTCAATCGAAGGCGCCGTTGCCAGCTCTGAAGCCACAGCTGAACGCCTAAGAGGTCATGGCATTCCTGTTCTCGATTTAAACTCAGTGTCTGAAATCTCTGTCTATATTGATGGAGCCGATGAAGCCGATGCTGGACTAAACCTGATTAAAGGGGGCGGTGGCGCTCTCACCCGTGAAAAGATTGTTTTAGCCGTCGCCAAGAAATTTGTCTGTATTGCGGATGACAGTAAGAAAGTCGCGGTCTTAGGTAAGTTCCCACTACCCGTCGAAGTCATTCCAATGGCCCGTAGTTATGTAGCGCGTGAAATTGTGAAGCGTTTTCGCGGTGAGCCCGTCTTACGTGAAAACTTCAAAACCGATAACGGCAACCTAATTTTAGACATTCACGGCCTAGAGATTGTTGATCCGGTTGCGATGGAAAATGAACTTAATAGTATTGTGGGCGTTGTCACAAACGGCTTGTTTGCGGCTCGTCCTGCGGATATTTTCCTCTGCGGAACCGCTAATGGTGTTGTAACACTGACCGCCAAGTAATCAGCGCTACTAATAAGCTCTGTTAGCGTTTTTAAAGGGTCATATATTAATGACCCTTTTTTATATCCTTCATTACAAAAATGGGTTCTAAATTATGCAAAATATTGGCGGAAAAATCTTTGGTGCATCAGTCATTGGCCTCTTGGCGACTTTACTGTATTTCACGGTATTCTCAGATGGATTAGGAAAAGGCCCAGATATCACGATTGAAACGGCGCAAGGTGAAACGATTAACCTCAGTAAGCCGATGAAACCGATTCTAGTGAACTTCTGGGCAACCTCTTGTCCTGGTTGCATTAAAGAAATGCCTGAGTTGGCAAAAATGAAATCAGCCTTAGGAGATCGTTTTGAATTAGTGGCGGTTTCAATGGACTATGACCCTGTGGCGCAGGTGCAGAGCTTCATTAAAAACAACCCCTACCCATTTATATTTAAAATGGATACAGACGGGGCGATGGCTAAGGCTTTTGGCGATATCTTACTGACCCCTACCAGCTTCTTGATTGCCCCGAATGGCAAAATTGTTTACAAGCAGATTGGTGAAGTCCATTTTGATTTAGTCGCTGAGCGCATTAAACAGATGAGTCCACAACTTTAAAGACCTTAAAGTCGAGCTCAAATAAAGCACTCAGTCAATCGAGTGCTTCTCTTTAAAGCCTGTAAAAAACCAACACAGAAGTCCCTCCAATTATGAAGCACCTCCGTGGTTTATATGTCATCACCGATCCAGCCTTATCAACACCCGAAACGCTCATTGAAAATGTGACTTCCGCGCTTAAAGGCGGTGCCAAGATTGTGCAGTTTCGTGATAAGACCTCCGTTTATGCCATTCAATTTCAATTAGCACAACAGCTTAAAATCCTATGCGAAAGCTACCAGGCCTGGTTGATTATTAATGACGATATTCAACTTGCCAAAGACGTACAGGCACACGGTGTACATATCGGCAAGAATGACGCCGATATACAATCGGCTCGTTTGCTACTCGGCGCGGATGCCATTATTGGAGTCACCTGCTATAACGACTTACAACGTGCACAACAGATGCAAGACCTCGGTGCTGACTATGTGGCGTTTGGGCGTTTTTTCCTTCTGAGACTAAACCCCTGGCCCCTCAAGCGAACTTACAAACCCTGATTCAAGCCAAACAGGCTCTCAACATTCCCGTAGTCGCGATTGGAGGTATTAATCAACATAATGCGGCGCAACTCATCGCCACTGGCGTCGATTGCTTGGCGGTGATTCACGGCGTTTTTGGCCAACCAGATATTCAACAAGCGGCACAAGCCATACGCCAACAATTCTAAAGAGTAAATTTTGTAACGGCTTGAGCAGACCACGCTTGACTGAATCTTTGTTTACCCTGAAATTTACGCTAAGGTTTCTCTATTATTTACCCCATCATTCACGGTATAATTCCGCTCAATTATTTAACCTCTATTCCACCTTTAACCAGGTAAAGATTAAAAGGAACTCCCATGAGCAAATCTCACGATCTATTTGAAGCGGCACAAAAACATATCCCAGGTGGCGTAAACTCTCCGAGTCGT
>VCMH01000002.1_pt1 | contig 11424 bp, 13 predicted proteins | sample 3385031 | NCBI WGS metagenome assembly VCMH01 (sample SAMN11833398, study PRJNA544312) | saline spring metagenome | isolation source: microbial filaments from arctic saline spring | place: Canada: Axel Heiberg Island, Nunavut | collected 2010-05 | reverse complement strand
ACACGACGACTGACGTTTTAACTACGTCTGCGATAGTCGTAATGCTATATCCGGCACGTTTGAGTCCGTAAATGTGATATCTTTCTTCTAAGGTCAGTTGATGATATGTGCTCATTGGGCAACACCTCTTTTGTGTAGGAACTTAAAAGGTAGCTTATCAACTGGCCTTTTTCAATTCCTATAGGTGTTGCACTTACTAGTTGAATCTATGCAGCAATAAAAAAGCGGCTGAAGGTTTTATCCTCAGCCGCTTTTTTAATTTTAAAACAGACCTTTACACCGTATAATTTACAGGATCCATAAAAACGAATTAAAGGGCTCGTTAAACCGTACAACTTACTTGTAAAAACCTTTATTAAGTATGTTAATCTTACCCTTTTAACCAAGTTAATTCTAAAATTGCGCTAATTATGTCTACACTTCTTGCTATTAACCTTCCTATTATCGCCTTGCTGCCTTTTTTTGGGGCCATTTTTGTTGCTTGGGTGGCCAGATTTAATCGTTATGCTTCGGCTTGGTCTGCGGCAGGAATTACTATATTAGCGTTAATGTTTTTATATCCAAATCTATCAATTATTTTGGGTGGTGAAACCATTATTCAGTCATGGTCTTGGATTCCCGCAATTGGATTAGAGTTTGCCTTTCGCCTTGATGGTTTGGCACTACTATTTGCCTTGCTGATTTTAATCATCGGTCTGTTAGTCATTGTATATGCTCGTTACTACTTATCTTCAAAAGATTCAATGGGTCGGTTTTTTGCCTATTTATTGATGTTTATGGGGTCAATGTTAGGGATTGTGCTCTCTGAAAACCTATTACAAATGGTTGTTTTTTGGGAGTTAACTTCATTAACCTCTTTCTTACTGATCAGTTACTGGCAAGAACGTGATTACGCGCGACAAGGTGCGCGTATGGCTTTGGCGATTACCGGTGCCGGTGGTTTGGCTCTATTAGCTGGTGTTCTGTTAATTGGCCATGTGGTCGGCAGTTATAACCTTACGGATGTATTAGCGTCCGGCGATTTGATACGTGAACATGATCTTTATATCCCAATACTGTTATTAATTTTATTAGGTGTTTTCACTAAATCAGCCCAATTCCCATTCCATTTTTGGTTGCCGCACGCTATGGGTGCACCCACCCCTGTATCGGCTTATTTACACTCGGCTACCATGGTCAAAGCGGGTATCTTTTTACTGGCACGATTCTTCCCTGTCCTCTCTGGTACACCTGAGTGGACGTGGATTGTCGGCACGGCCGGGATGCTAACATTCATTATTGGTGCCTACACTGCGTTGTTTAAAGATGATTTAAAAGGACTGTTAGCTTATTCAACCCTAAGTCATTTAGGCCTAATCACCCTATTGTTCGGATTTGGTACTAAATTAGCGGCCGTGGCGGCTATTTTTCATATTATTAACCACGCAACCTTTAAAGCAGCACTGTTTATGGTGGCTGGAATTATTGACCATGAAACCGGCTCACGCGATATGCGTAAACTGAATGGTCTCTTAAAATATATGCCCCATACGGCCGTTTTAGCGATGATTGCGGCGGCAGCAATGGCCGGGGTGCCTTTATTAAACGGTTTCTTAAGTAAAGAGATGTTTTTTGAGCAGGCGTTAACGGCTTCCAATGCCCTGTTTATTTCATGGATGGTGCCAATTTTAGTAACGGTGGCAGCGGCTTTTTCAGTGGCTTATTCATTACGATTTATTCACGACGTATTTTTTAACGGTGAACCCATCGATTTGCCCAAAACCCCACATGAACCGGGTCGCATTATGAGGATACCGGTCGATATTCTAGTGATTGTTTGTTTGGCCGTCGGCATACTCCCCATGTTTACGGTGGCGCCTATTTTGGCGGTGGCCGTTGCCGACACGTTACAAACCACCCCGCCAGAATACAGCTTAGCGGTATGGCATGGTTTTAATATACCTTTACTAATGAGTTTTTTAGCGCTTGGTTTAGGGGTTTTAATCTACTTCAAGCGGCATCTTTTTAGAACCTTTTATGACCGTTATTTAGATCGATTAGACGGTAAAAAAACCTTTGATTATTTATTGAATCAATTACAAAACTTTGCAATTTATTTTACCCGCTCATTTGATAAAGGTTCGCTGCAAAATTCTGTATTTTGGGTTGTTTTAACGGCTTTATTCGCAGGAATGATCGGCTTTATGTCCATCTCTGCGCCGTTATTAGGATCGCGTGATTTATTACCAATCGATCCCATCACGTTTATAGTCGTTGGTCTATTACTTATAGCCACCCTGTTTACAGTTTATTATCATAAACAACATTTAATCTCTCTTTTTATGATGGGTGTTGTCGGCTTAATTGTCTCATTAGGTTTTGTTAAATTCTCAGCACCTGACTTGGCTTTAACCCAATTATCGGTTGAGGTTGTGACTGTGGTATTGCTGTTACTGGCGCTTTACTTTCTACCGCAGACAAGTCCAAAAGAGATTGGTAAAAAACGTATCTCTAGAGATTTAATCCTTGCGATTTTATCCGGTGTGGGCGTTACCCTCTTTACGATGGCGGTATTAACCCGTGAATATGATCCTATCTCCCACTTTTTCTTAAGCAATAGTGTTCCAGGAGGCGGTGGTACCAATGTAGTTAATGTTATCTTAGTTGATTTCCGTGGTTTTGATACCTTAGGTGAAATTGTGGTGTTAGCCTTATCTGGTTTAGGTATTTACGCCATGTTGGAGTACTTAAAACTGCCTGAACCCTGTAAGCAAAGCTTTATTCATGGGTGGAGTAATGATCCACATCCACTGATAATGCAAACCCTAACTCGTGTACTGTTTCCCCTAATGTTAATGGTGGCTGTGTTTATCTTCTTAAGAGGACACAATATGCCAGGCGGTGGATTCATCGCTGGACTGATTGCGGCGGTGGCGTTGATTGTTCAATACCTCTCAAATGGGTCTGATTGGATTCATGAACGCTTAAAACTCAATATGCATATAGTAATTGGTTTAGGCCTATTAATAGCCACATTGACTGGATTGATTGCGATTGGTTTAGGTTACCCTTTCTTAACCTCTACTTTCACTCATTTGCACTGGCCAATCGTCGGTGACTTTGAAGTCGCCAGTGCCATTGCGTTCGACTTAGGCGTGTTTTTGGTGGTAGTTGGCGCCACCGTGATGATTATTGTTCAACTGGGTCAAGTGAGTGCGAACTCTCATATCACCGATCAAAAAGGAGACTAAAAGATGGAATGGCTCATTGCAATTGTGATTGGTACCTTAACCTCAGCAGGGGTTTATTTAACATTACGTGCCCGTACTTTTCCTGTGGTGGTAGGACTGACTTTATTATCCTATGCGGTCAATGTATTTTTATTCGCTATGGGGCGCCTCACCATAGGCCAACCGGGAGTGATTGATGCTAATGCACTCGGTTATGCCGACCCTTTACCTCAAGCTTTGGTGTTAACGGCGATTGTAATTGCCTTTGCAATAACGGCATTTCTGATTGTTTTAGCCTTAAAATCCAGGGGTGAATTGGGCAACGATCATGTGGATGGTCTCACTGTAGACTTAGATGAGGAAGTGATTCACTTGAAAGGAACTAAATCATGATGCAGTTAACTGCTGTACCACTCTTAATCCCTCTAGTCATGAGTTTTGTTTTATTACTGGCTCGTATGCAAGGTATACAACTACAGCGTATTCTTAACTTAATAGTGGTTACTCTATTAATTGTCGTCAGTTCAGTGCTGGTTAATAACAGTTTATCGGGTGAGTACCAGGTCTATTTATTGGGTAACTGGCAAGCACCTTTTGGCATTGTCTTGGTATTAGACCAGTTGTCAGCCCTGATGTTATTAATCACCTCTATTCTTGCGTTAGGCGCATTATGGTATGCCATTAAGACCAAAGCGGATGAAAATGGCAGTCATTTTCACGTCCTGTTTCAGTTGCAGTTATTGGGTTTAAATGGCGCATTTATGACAGGTGATCTATTTAACCTCTTCGTATTTTTTGAGGTTCTACTGCTGGCTTCTTACGGATTAATTTTGCACGGCAGTGGCGCACAACGCACCAAAGCCAGTTTGCATTATGTGATTATTAACCTGATTGGTTCAACCCTATTCCTGTTTGCTGTGGGCGCACTTTACGGCATATTAGGCACGCTAAACATGGCTGATTTAGCCAGTAAAATTGCCATACTGCCCGCTGAAAATCAAGCCGTCGTTGCCGCAGCCGGTTTATTATTATTAGTGGTCTTTGGTATTAAAGCCGCCATGTTTCCACTTTACCTATGGTTACCGGCCGCTTACGCGAATACCTCGGCACCAGTGGCGGCTTTGTTTGCCATTATGACCAAGGTTGGTATCTATTCGATTATTCGTGTACATGGCACCCTCTTTAGTGAGGGTGCGGGTGAATTGGCCTACTATTATTTACCTTGGATATTAGCCTTAGGCTTAATCACCTTAATATTAGCTTCTTTAGGGGTCATGGCCGCGCGTGGTTTGCGTGAACAAGTGGCCTATCTTGTATTAGCCTCTATAGCGACACTCTTAATTGGTATAGGCCTAAACAGTCCAGCCGCGTTATCGGCCACCTTTTATTATTTAATTCACTCTACATTAATTGCCGGTGCTATGTTCTTATTAGCCGATGTAATCGCCAGAGGCCGCGGTACTTTTGAAGACAAATTTATCTCGGCACCCAGCATGCCCAGCGCTATTTTAGTCGGGTCTATTTTTATATTCGCAGCAATCGCAATGATAGGAATGCCACCCTTTTCAGGGTTTTTAGGTAAGCTGCTTATTTTATCGGCCGCTTTAGAGCATGCTTGGTATACTGTTATCGTAACCGTCATTATGATTTCAAGTTTGCTATTGATTATATCGATGGCGCGTTCAGGTTCCTTACTGTTCTATAAGACTCAAACAGTCACGAGCGAAACGATTCAAACAGGTGAACCTTTGAATAAATCGGCCTTAATGTCGGTGGTTGGTTTATTATCAGCGGCCGTTATATTAGTGATTTTTGCCAACCCTATTACCGACTACACTCAACAGATCGCGCAACAACAATTTAATTCATCGAATTATATTCAAGCGGTATTGAGTGCAACGGCCATTACAGAGTAAACAGATAATGCTAAATAGAATGTTTCCCCATCCAATTTTAACCATTGTTTTATTAATCGTTTGGCTGTTTTTAAACAATACAATCGCGGCAGGTCATGTGGTTTTAGGCTTGATATTAGCTATTTTAATTCCATGGTTAACGTCCGCTTATTGGCCAGAACACAACTGTGTGAAAAAACCTTTTACCCTGTTTAAATTTCTGCTAATTGTAGTTTGGGATATTATTATTGCTAACCTTAAGGTTGCTGTGCTTATTTTAGGTAAAAGTAACAACTTAAAGCCAGGCTTTATCACCATTGAATTAGACGTTAAAACCCCACTGGGCATCAGTGTGTTAGCCAATGTGATCTCTTTAACACCAGGGACCGTTTCTTGTGACCTTTCCATGGACCGACAATTCCTATTAATCCATGCATTGCATATTGATGATGCGCAGCAGATTATCGATGAAATCAAACAAAGATATGAAAAACCTATAATTGAGGTGTTTACAGCATGCTAGAGATCGCAATTCCAATCGCTTTTATCTTTATCGCCATCGCGTTTATTTTAAGCAGCATAAGATTAATTAAAGGCCCTTCAGTGCCTGACAGAATCTTAGCGTTAGATACACTGTATATAAATTCAATCGCGTTACTTATTTTATTGGGCATACACTTAGGCAGTGCTCTCTATTTTGAGTCTGCACTGTTAATTGCATTAATGGGTTTTGTCAGCACGATCGCGTTCAGCAAGTATCTGCTTCGCGGTGATATTGTCGAGTAAGGTAACAGAGGTGGGTTGCTATAAACCCTTGGTTAAATCGTTTTTTAAGGACACATTATGTTTGAATCAATTGTCGCAATTTTGATTGTCGTAGGGGCTACTTTTACCTTAATTGGTTCTATTGGTCTTTATAAATTACCCAATTTTTATATGCGTTTACACGGCCCCACCAAAGCGTCTACATTAGGCGTTGGATCTATCCTAATTGCTTCTGCAGTCTATTTTTCATTTAATACCGATGCGGTGAGTACACATGAAATACTCATAACAGCATTTTTATTTATTACAGCCCCTGTAAGTGCTCATTTAATGGCTAAAGCCGCTTTACATATCAAAATAAAAGACAACGATTCTACAAACTAAGCTAGCCTGCAAAAAATTTGAGAATAACCAATTCTATTAAATAAGCTGATTTAACCAGAACTGGTTAAAATCGCACTCTAATCAAAATTAAAGTCATCTAAATCAGCTTTAGGGGCTTTGCCATCATAAATCAAGTTAGTGCGATATTGCATATAACTTTCTCTGGCAAAAACATAGGGATCCGGTTGGTTTTTAAGATCGGCTATCAAGCCAGAAATTTTAGTGTAATCCACAAATTTAGACGCTACGACAGCCATGACACGACCGTTTTGATTGGTCTCAATCATATATGGATAGACAGGATCATAAGTAGAATCTACCATACTACCAGCTAATCCACGAACGGTATAAGAACCGACGAACGGTAACACGACATAATGGGTTTCATTCCAGAGCCCCCAGCGATAAAGCGTTTGCCCTAAGTCCTCTTTGTTAGCCTCTAATCCTGCTGGCGTCGCAATATCCAGTAGACCAAATAAACCAAAAGTACTATTAATGGTAAAACGCATAATCCCTGATAAACCCTCTTCTACCTTACCCTGTAAAAGACTGTTAACGGCTGACAAAGGCACTGCAAGGTTACTAAAAACATTATCTATACCTATACGCACGGGTTGCGGAAAAATCCCGTTATAGGCGTTTGCTAAAGGCAATCCTACCGCATCATTAAAACCCATATTAAAATCAAATATGACACGGTTAAAAGATTCATATGGATCTTCTGAACTCATAGGCAATTTGTTTTTTATCTCATTAGTGATTTCGTCCGCATGAATCGTTGGGCTGATCAATAAAGCATTCAATAATAAAATTGGTAACGTTTTTTTAAAATCATGGACGGTCTAATCTTTAAGTATTTAGCGGTATTGTACAAGGTATATGCACCTCATCAATCGCTTGTTTAAATAATTCTAAAACCTTTATCCGAGGAAACGATTTACGCCATGCTAGAGCGACGATTCTACTAGGAGGTGTATCAGTTATCGTTTTTACCGTAAAAAGACTCTCATCACGCTCTGAGAGCGAACTACAAGGAAATATAGAGATCCCTGCCCCTGAAGAGACCATGTAACGAATGGTTTCTAATGAACTGGCTTCAAATGTTTTCTGTAGTCGTGTGCTTTGATAATTCAGATGTAATAGATTTGGAAAAGCTTCAACCACCTGATCTCTAAAACAGTGACCAGCTCCCAGCAATAGAATTGTTTCATTTTTAATCGATTGCAAAGAAATAGAAATATCTGTTTTTGCAAAAGGGTGTTCTTTGGGAACAATTGCTTTAAAGGGTTCTCTATAGAGCGCTAGGGTTTCAATATTGGGTTCGTCAAAAGGTAATGAAAGAATGGCAATATCAATTTCACCAGTTTGTAACTTCTCAGCTAAGACATGTGTGTAATTTTCTTCAATTATTAAGGGAATTTTAGGCGCTAATTGATGAAATTTAGGAATCAGGTCAGGCAATAGATAAGGCGCAATCGTATAGATGGCACCAATTCTTAATTCTGTTGAAAGATCACTTTGGGATTCTTTTGCAATGGTTTTGATGTTTGTACTGCGTTCCTGTATCTCTTCCGCCAATTTAATAATTTGATTACCAACGGGTGTAATCAAAACATCCTGTTTTCGTCTTTCAAATAAAATAACCCCTAACTCTTCTTCTAATTTTTAATGGCGATGCTCAAAGTAGGTTGACTAACAAAACAACTCTCTGCGGCTTTTCTAAAATGTTTTTCTTTTGCGACAGCAATAATATATTTGAGTTCATTTAGGGTCATAAATTAGGTGTCTTTTGATTAAAGGTTTTTTCTAAAATAAGAAAAACAGGCGATAACTTTTCCTTACTTAAATGTATTCTTTTAGTATATATAACCTCCTCTTATTACTCTTGGTGAAGCAAATATCTGTAGACAAGTTCAATTTTAAGTTTGTTTTCAAAGAGTTGTCTTGTGATAAAGATATGTATATAGCGTCTGATAAAGCATGTGTGTAAGTGTGGGCGTTTTGTGGATAAAAAAGACAAAACGGTTTTTTACGAGTTTTATCCACAATTTAACACAAGTTATCCCAAGGCCTTACGAAGAGGTTTTTAAGGGTTATTGCATATTTATTTGAGTGATTATACGACATAATAAAGTTTATTCAAAAACTAAAAAATACTGAAGTCATTATGCAAACATTTCAATTAAGAGCCCTAATTCAAGCAAGACGAACTTGCTATCAATTTTTACCTTTACAAACAAATCCTTTAACCGGTTTAGAAATAAAGCAGTGTTTAGAGGCCGCAATATGGGCGCCTAATCATAAATTGACCCAGCCTTGGCGTTTTTGGGTGATTGGTAAAGACAAGCAACAAAAATTAGCGGATATCTATGCCGATAATAGAGCGTCTAAAAATGCAGAGTGTGGCTCTATAACCTACCAAAAATTATATACTAAAGCCGTTGAAAAATTTATGGGCATCCCACAAATTATTGTAGTCGGGCAGGTTTTAGCCAAGATASATWCAAGTCACGGCTAAAGAGGATTATGCCGCTTGCGCATGTGCTATTCAAAATTTTCAACTGATGGCTTGGCAACAGTCGATAGGTGTTCAATGGAGTACAGGACCTATCCTGACCGATGATCGTAGTTATAAAGCATTGGCTATCGAGTCGGAAGAGATCGCTTTGGTAGCGGCATTGTATATGGGTAAAGTGGGTGCAGAGTGTCGACTGAATAATTTGAATCAAACCACTAAAAGAAAACCCGTGGAGGAAGTGACCGTTTACTTGGATTAAGCCATTTTAGTAAGCTTAATCTAATTATATGACCCTGCGCTCTCATAGTCTTGTAATGCCGCAGGGTATAACAGGCCTGATTGAATGGCTTTAGGCTTATAGATTTAAAAGTGCATCATCATCGATTATGGTCGTTTCATTACTCATATTACGTATTTTACGTTTAAATAAGAGTTTATTTTGAACAGGTTCAGGCAGGTCGGTAAAACGAATTAGATCGCGCTCTATCATAATGTCGATAAGATCTTCAATGACACGCACCATATCCAAATCTAGACGATTTAAAACGGATTGCACAATAGCTTCACTATCAGGTGAGTTTTTGATGAATTCGGTTAATTGAGGATCATGTAAACTGATCTCTTCAAGATTTTCTCCGGGAGCGAACTCTATATTATCGATTTCACCTGAGGCATTTCGTTCTATATAAATCATGTTATTTCCTTTATGGATGAATCCTACTCACATTACCCGGTCAGCTGGGATAGTTGAGTGAATTTTTAGAGCCATACCGTTAAATAAAACTAAGAATTATCCACCTATTTCGGAGACAACATTGCCTAATAACGCCGTTAGGCGATCATTTTGAGAGTAATCTACTGGACAATCAATAATCGTCACGGTTGGATTTTCTAAAGCGGTTTTTAAAGCGGGTAGTAGTTGATCTGCAGACTCAATACGGACACCCGTTGCGCCAAAAGATTGTGCATATTGCACAAAATCAGGATTTTTAAAATCTATATAAGCTGAACGTCCAAAACGACGTTGCTGTTTCCACTCAATCAGTCCATATTGGCTATCGTTCCAAATTAAAATAACAATAGGTGCCTTGCAACGAAGCGCGGTTTCAATCTCTTGTGAATTCATTAAAAAACCAGCATCGCCAGTCACTGCGACGATACCTTTCTCTGGATAGGCTAACTTTGCAGCGATTGCACCTGGTACTGCAATGCCCATTCCAGCAAAACCATTGGAAATAATGCATGTGTTTGGTTGATCACAGCGAAACATTCGTGCCATCCACATTTTGTGGGAACCAACATCACTAATCGCAATATCGGTCGATTTCATCGCTGTACGCAAATCCCAAATAATTTTTTGCGGGAGCATAGGCCATGCATCACTTTTATGACAACGGTTCATCTCATCCACTACCGCTTTACGCAAGAGGAAATCAATTTGGGTTGATTCGATAGGCTTTTCAATCATTTCACCGAGACGGGCTAAGTTTTTACCAATATTACCGATGAGCTCAATTTTAGGGATATAGCTATTATCGACTTCGGATTGTTTAGTATCGATATGAATAATGGTGTGTTTACGATTTGGATTCCATAGGTGTGGGTGATATTCAACCATATCAAACCCAACACAGATGACTAAGTCGGCTGTAGAAAAACCACCATTTTCATAATCCCCTTTTTGTAAACCGGCTGTTCCCATTGCCATTTCATGAGAAAAAGGAATAACACCTTTGGCCATAAAGGTATTTACGACCGGGATTTTATGAGTCTTCACAAAGGCCAAAATATGTTCACTGGCGCGAGCTCTTACCGCGCCATTACCAACGAGAATGATTGGGTTTTTAGCCTTTTCAATTAAAACGGCCGCATCTTTCAAAAGCACATTAGCCGCGAAAGTCAGTCGATTATCACTGACGGGTAAAGGTTGTTCATCGGTCTCCATTTCAACAATGTTTTCCGGCAAATCAATAAAGGTGGCGCCTGGCTTTTCCGCTTCTGCTAATTTAAAGGCTTTACGCACCACTTCTGGAATCGTTTCAGGGGTTAAGACTTGAATCGCATATTTGGTGATCGGTTTAAACATACTGACTAGATCAACCACTTGATGTGACTCTTTGTGCAGTCGTGTGGTCGCCGCCTGGCCTGCAATAGCCACCACGGGGGAATTATCCATATTAGCATCTGCAACGCCTGTGACGAGGTTTGTGGCACCCGGTCCTAGAGTTGATAAGCAGACACCAGATTTCCCCGTTAGACGGCCATAGACATCGGCCATATAAGCCGCACCCTGTTCGTGACGAGTGGTGATGAATTTGATATCAGAATCGAGTAATGCATCCATAATATCTAGATTTTCTTCACCTGGAATTCCAAAAATGAACTCTACATTTTCATTTTCTAAACATTTCACAAACAGTTTGGCGGCTTTCATTTTTGATGACTCTTTCAGTGCATGAATTAGGATTATGAAGTTTTAAAAAACAAATGACCAGGCCTGGTCATTAATTAATTGGTTTTGAAAGGAATTAAAACATAGATTCAACTAGTAAGTGCAACACCTATAGGAATTGAAAAAGGCCAGTTGATAAGCTACCTTTTAAGTTCCTACACAAAAGAGGTGTTGCCCARTGWGCACATATAGTCGTCGTGT
>VCMH01000004.1_pt1 | contig 11537 bp, 10 predicted proteins | sample 3385031 | NCBI WGS metagenome assembly VCMH01 (sample SAMN11833398, study PRJNA544312) | saline spring metagenome | isolation source: microbial filaments from arctic saline spring | place: Canada: Axel Heiberg Island, Nunavut | collected 2010-05 | reverse complement strand
ACACGACGACTGCTCAAGTCCTTAAGTTAATGATTGAGAAGCTGAATCTACAGGCAATGGTTTTAGACCGTTTAAAAGGGGTTTACCGTAAGATTTCTCGTGCAGAGGAGTGGCCGAGTTACCAAGTCAATTTGAGTTGTGGTGGATTTAGTTTTTTAACCAATGATGCATATCCTGTTTTTGGCAATATGGATATTTTTATGGAAATTGACTCAGAGGTTATGGTCTGCCGTGGCAAGATTATATCGCAGATCATTATGGGCAATAGGCCCTTTAAATACCGAATAGGCGTTGAGTTTGATTTGCTTACGGGCGAGCAAGCACATGCTATTACTCTGTTTTTACAGCATAAAGAGATTAAGGATGCTATGGCAACGGTGGCTTTGCCTTTTTAGATGAAATAGAGAGATGTTGTAGGTCGAGAGTGTGCGCGTTAAAAAATGATTCTCTTAGAAAGTAAGGCGTTAAGGGTTACTTTGAGCATATTTAATATTTTGTTGTTTAATCTGTAGTGCGTTTTTAATCCACGCAGCCATTTGGGGATGATCATGGATTAATGCTTGATACAATTCGCCAATACCTTCACCTTTCATGCCATAAGCAAAAGCGGTAATCTCAATTAATTTATCAATATAACGGTTAGGAAAATGGAGCTGAATTTGAAAGTAGCTGACTTTAGTGAGAATGACGGCATTCAAAATTTTATTCCATTCATTCCGAGTTAGGATTGGGTGTTGTTCTTTTGAACGTTGACTAGGCCCCTCCAAACGGACCGTAAGCAAGTCTTTTAAACCTGAAAAACGGATAAAATCCAGTGCTGGTTCACGAAGTGAAAGCGCTAAAGTATCCATAAAACTTGGATCAACATCGTGACTACTTCCAGGCATGGGTTTTAGCTCTCTTAAGGTTTATTGGCATTATGGTTTATTCAAAATTATGGTTTTGCATTGGTTTAAAAAGGTTGGTAGTTTAATAAGCACCAATACCCCCATGAAAATCGCTCTTTAAAGAATAATTTTCATACACTCTTTTACTTCTCGTTTTTGAATTTCTTGCTGTAAACAATCTTGGTCTTTGCCATCAGGAAATTCGAAATTAATAGCGATGCGTTCCATCTGTTTCTGTTCATCGGTGCGTATATTAACTACGGTGCCTTCAAAAGGTAAGACACGGTCTTGCTCTTCAAAGTAAAGAAATATATCTAGTTTAGAATACAAGTCATAACGTTTAGCCATATATACAGCGAGACCACTAGTATTAGCCTCTCTGAGCGGCCATTCCAGTGGGAACTGTTTAAGGTAGTTGTCATCATTGATGTGGTGGTAAATTTCTAAATAAGCATCCATAAAATTTGAGAGGTTCAATATGGCTTGTACCAATGGTATTTTTTCAAATTTGGGTGCTTGGAAAGTAGAAATGATTTCATCGATTTTAAAACCAACCGGTAAGTGTCCAGACACATAAAAATGGACGGGGGTTGATTGATCGATGCTTTCAACGATTCGGTTAAGATACGCTAGGTACTTTTCTTCAATCATCTGGAAATATTGAAACGTTTTTGGCGAAGAGGCTTGAATTCGAATCGCTTGTTTAAAACCCTGCTGATGTTCTTTGACTCGCATCCAATAACTAGGGTCTTTCCTAGGGTTTTGACCTTGAGAAATTGAACGCGCACAATCCCCAAAAAACTCGATAAATTGGATGATTTCTTCTACTATTTCCGTCAATAAGGCATTCTTCTCTTGAATTCGACTAACGGCTTGTATCGTGAAATCTTTTCTAGCTTCAATTTGGCTGACTAAACTTGCAGGAAAGTAATCTGCACCCGTCGCATAAATCTCTCGATCGACAATAGGTGATCGAGGCACAATAAAATAACGTATTGGCATATCGATACGATGAAAGCGGCGAGCATTGCCTTTTCTAAACCATTTATTCATTTGTTGAGGGAATCCTAGCAATTAACCAATTTGATTTTATTCTGCTAATGACTACATGTATGAGCAATATAACGAATTAGATTCATTCTAAGTAATTTGAATGGAAATTGATAGGTTTTTTAGGCGTTTATCAATCCATTGATAGGATGGACCTTTTGAATTCTGTGAACAACCGGTGGAACATTTACCGGTTGAGCATGATGAAGCATTTATTTCTTGAACGTGCCCCTGTTTTAAAAGGGGGCTAATCAAGCCAAAAGCCGCTTCTTCAGAGAGGTCAAAATGATTTTTGATATCCTTTAAGGTGACTTGCTCATGCTGTTTGATGTATTTTTTTAAGTCTAATAAAATCATGGGTCGTCCCTAGACAAATTAAGTGTCAAGTTGATATTTTCTTAAATTCATCTTAAATCGATTGTTTGCTATTTGATTTAAGACGAAACTTTTGCCCTACTTTACGTAAGCTGAGGTAAAGGATGAACATGGCGGAGGCGATAATACCAAGCCAGATAGCCGAACTTGTAGGGTGTTGGTTAAAGGTCGCGATTTGAAAGAAACCTACCGCAACGCTATATCCTAAAAACATACTCCAAGCCCCACTGGAGAGCGCCCAGCGCCAGCCTAGTTCTTGCTTAATCGCTCCAAAGGTGGCGACGCAAGGGAAGTAGAGTAGGATAAGCAATAGGTATGCATAGGCTCCAATATCACCTTCAAAATACATAGCCATTTTATCGAGTGTTGAAAGTGTAAAGCCCTGCTCTTCTGCAATGAGTAACTTATCTTCGACATTTTGAATGGATCCTAGTCCTAAAGGATCCACTACATCCGTCACAATGCCTGATATATTCTCAGGAATTGTTGCAAACGCAGTTTGCATTGCGCCTATAAAATCGTAGGTTTCATCACTCCCAAGAGAGGTTTTTTCCTGTTGATACAGAGCATCCAATGAGCCGACTACAACCTCTTTGGCTAATAAACCCGTAATAAGGCCAACGGTTGCTGGCCAATTTTCTTCGGTAATTCCTAAAGGCGCGACCACTGGGGTGGCGATTTTAGCGACGGTACTCAGAACGGAAGTAGGTTGGTTTTCATGGCCAAACGAGCCATCGGTGCCTAGGCTGTTAAAGAAGTTAAGTGCTAAGACCACTAAAACGATAATTTTACCGGCATTTAAAATAAAGCTTTTAAGTTTATTTCGCGTGTTGATGACGACATTAATGACGGCAGGCTTATTGTAGATAGGCAGCTCCATCAATAGCGCCGGCGCTTCTCCAGGCAGTAAGGTGTTTTTTAAGAGCAGTGCCGTTAAGGTCGCGGCGAGTATGCCAATTAAATACAGCGAGAACACTATCAGTGCGGCGTGCTCGCTAAAGAAAGCGGCTGCAAACATTACATAGACGGTTAAGCGTGCACTACAAGACATAAATGGCGTCATCATAATGGTCATAATGCGATCGCGCTGATCCGGTAGGGTGCGGGTTGCAAGTACGGCAGGGATATTACACCCGAAGCCTACGACCAATGGAATGAAGGCTTGCCCTGACAGACCTAAACGACGCATCACATTATCCATGATGAGGGCCGCGCGTTGCATATAGCCGGTCTCTTCCATAATAGAGAGCAACAGGAATAAAGCGCCGATGACGGGGATAAAGGTAGCCACAACTTGTATGCCGCCACCAATTCCTTGGGCTAAAAATGCAATTAGCCAGTTTGGTGCATTAACTGATTGTAAAAGTGCTGTCGGCCCATCAACAAACAAGGCTTGAGCCCCTAAGTCAAAGAAATCGAGCAGCGCATTGCCGACGGTCACAGAGAGAGCAAACACTAAGTACATAATGCCGAGAAAAATGGGCATGCCTAATAGAGGGTGTAGCATCCAACGGTCAATTTGATCGGTCGTGTTACGAGTGAATTGGTCAGTATGTATTTGACTGGCATGGGCGGCTTCATGTGCGAATTGAAAGTATAAATCGGCGGCGATGAGCGGCAAATCTTCATCATAATGCGATTCTAATCGTTGTTTTTCAGATATGCAGAAGCTGCGTAATTCTAAGGGAGTCTGCTCCGGATGAATTAACATTTGCAATGTTTTCCAGCAAGACTCCGAACCTACATTTTGTTGGTGGCTACGAACCTCATGAACCGAATTATGTAACTCTTCTGGTAGATCAAGGTGTAGTTCTGAACGCTTATTTAGTAGTTCTGGTAACTGTTGTTTAAGCTGATCGATACCTTTGTTGTAATAAGCTGAAATTGGGACGACAGGGCAACCCAAGTGGGCTGCAAGTTTATCGGGATCAATATCCAGGTTACGTGAATTAAGAAGATCCATGCGGTTTAAAACCACAATAACCGGTAAACCCATGTGTAAAAGCTGAGCCGTTAAGAAAAGTTGGCGCTCTAAACTGGTTGCATCGACTACATTAATGATTAAGTCGGCAGGCTGACACTGCAAATAATCGCAAGCTACTTTCTCATCTAAGCCAGAATGAGACGATTTTTCAAGGCTATAGACCCCCGGCAAATCAATTAGATGGTAGTTTTTCTGATTAAGTTCAAAATCCCCCGTTTTTTGTTCAACCGTGACGCCCGGCCAATTTCCGGTGGTCTGTTGAGCACCTGTTAGACGGTTAAAGAGCGTCGTTTTGCCACTGTTAGGATTCCCAATCAATGCAATTTGATAAGCGTGCTTTTTGAGTTTAATACGGGGTTTAATAACGGTCATGATAACGGCTCAACTTGTATGTAATCTGCAATTTGTCTGTCGATTGCAAATCGACTGCCATCAACCGACACGACCAAATTTTGGCCTCTCACCAATATAAGTTCCACCAAGCTATTGGTATGAAATCCAAGATGTACCAGGCGCATTTTTATCTCTGAATCGCCTCGTAGAGCGGTAATCTGACTTATTTGCCCAGCATGACATTGCGAGAGGGGAAAGTTGTGTTTTAGGTTCGGCATAATTCCAATTCTAAATGATAATGGTTTTTATTTAGGTATAGGATATCAAACCTGACAAGTTACTTCAATCTTTACAAGCAATATTGATGGAGTAAAACGCGGCTCTCGATTAAAGAAAAATTGAGAGCCTTGTCTGAGTCAGTGACGAGAGAAGAGTGTGATTGCTGAGAAGGTTCTCAAAGAAATGGGAATAGTTGTTAAAAGGCGTTTTAAAAGCCAATTGGACTCACCGCTTTCAGAAAAAAATTATGCCGTTTTTTTCTGAACCTTGTATAAAGCGACTTCACCGAGCCAATTAGGCGCGATAGACATGCCGAGCGTTTTTCTATGCGCTACATTGACGACGGTTCGTGCGACCACTTCAATTCCCTTTTCTTCACACAGGGCTTCAAAATCATTAAAGGTACACATGTGAATGTTTGGCGTGTCATACCAGTGATAAGGCAAGGTGTCCGTTCTCGGCATATGACCTTTAAACAGCAGTTGCGCACGGTTACGCCAGTGACCAAAGTTAGGAAAGGTAATGATGATCTGCTTACCAGTCGCCAACATATCTTCCAATAATTCGTCAGGCCGACTCACGATTTGAAGTGCTTGGGTCATAATGACATAATCAAATGAGTCTTTATCAAAGTAGTCACATAAGTCATGGCTGTTTAAATCGCTGTGGATCACATTCAAACCTTTTTCAATGGCTTGAATATTTTTAGCGGAGTCTATCTCCATGCCATAACCCGTAACGCCATAGGTCGTAATGAGGTGTTGCAACAATTGGCCATCCCCACAGCCTAAGTCTAAAACTCGGCTATTGGGTTGGATCCATTCTGAAATAAGTTTAAATTCAGGGGTGATGTGGCTCATTTTTCAGCCTTTGGCGCGGTGCTAAGTTTTGTGTCTTGTGAGGGCATGTCGCAGATGACACGTTGCATATAGGCTCTAAAAACGCCTTCATAGTGGTCATTAGGTAGTAAAAATGCATCATGACCATGTTCAGATCCGATCTCTGCGTAACTGACATCGGCATCGTTATCGAGTAGAGCCTTAACAATTTCATGTGAACGTGCCGGAGAAAAACGCCAATCGGTGGTGAATGCGACCACGAAAAATTTAGCGGTTGCTAACGCGAGAGTTTTCGAAAGGTCATGCTCAAACTCTGAAGCCGGATCAAAGTAATCTAATGCTTTGGTCATCAGTAAATAAGTATTGGCATCAAAGTTTTGTGTGGTCGCGAATTTTTCGCCTTGGTAACGTAGATAACTTTCGACTTGGAATTCGACTTCGTAATTATATTGCAGCTCTTCCTTACGGCGTTCTCGGCCAAATTTAGCGCCCATCATGTCGTCCGAAAGATAGGTTAGGTGCCCGAGCATCCTCGCTTGTGCCAATCCCTGTTTTGGAATTGTATTGTGCTCTAGAAAACGACCCTCATGAAAATCAGGGTCCGTCATAATTGCTCTACGCGCTACTTCGTTAAAGGCGATGTTTTGTGCCGATAATTTAGGTGCGGCCGCAATAACAATGGCATGCTTAAGTTTATCTGGGTAGTCAATGGCCCATTGCAAGACCTGCATGCCCCCCATAGAACCACCAATCAAAGCCGCCCATTGGTCGATACCTAAGTGTTTACGGAGTTCATTTTGGCTATTGACCCAGTCACGACAAGTGACGATTGGAAAATCGGGGCCGTAGACTTTACCCGTGTCAGGGTTCAAAGTAGCCGGACCCGTGCTGCCATGGCAACCGCCTAAATTATTAGAGCAGACGACAAAAAACTGATTGGTGTCAATGGGTTTCCCAGGGCCGATGTATTCGTTCCACCAGCCGGGTTTGTTATTCGCATCTAAACCCGCTACATGGTGGTCTCCACTCAGGGCATGGCAAATTAGAATGCCATTTGATGCGCTGGCATTGAGTTGTCCATAGGTTTCGTAGGTAAGATCATAGCGAGGTAGAATCAAACCGCTGGAGAGGAGTAGGGGGCTTTCAATATGTAAAGTTTGTGGCGTAATCACACCGAGCTCTGTTGTCATAACCACTACTTATCCCATCAATTTTTGTGCAATTTGCGTGACAGAACCAACGGCCATGATTTGGACCAGTTTAATCGCCAGGATAGCGGCTAAAGGCGATAAATCCATGCCTGCAATCGGGGGAATCATTCTTTTAAAAGGCTCCAAGATTGGATTGGTCAGCTGATCAAAGATAGCGGTATTTGGATTCTGTCCTGGCGCGACCCAGCTTAAGACGACATGAATGATAATTAACCAGAAGAGCATGTCCAGTAACTGATTCATAATCTCTGTAATGGAGGCAAGTAGAATGAAAAGAGCACTAAAGTCTTTCTCTGTTAGAAAGCCTACCAGTAAAATAAATAGAGCCTGGATAACAACGGCTGTGCCGATTGCGGACCAATCCCAGCGACCTTTTAGGGGTAAAACTTTATTGATAGGTGCGCATAATGGATTGGTGATCTTGGCGATAAAGGTCACAATTGGATGGCGCCAGTCTGCATGAGTCGCGCGTAATAAAAAACGCAACATTAAGCCAAAGATAACTAGCCCTGTGACAAATTGTAGTAAAAATAGGCCACCTTGACCCATTGGTGAAGTCATTTCCATTATGCTTTTCCTCCTAATTCATCGGCTAGCTCTTTCGCTCTATTTTGAGCGCAAAGCATAGCGTCTTCTACTATTTGAGGAAGATTAGATTCTTCAAACTTCTTGATGGCACTTTCCGTCACGCCATTCGGCGACGTCACATTTTTTCTTAGGGTTGCGCAATCCTGCTGACTTTCCATAACCATTTTAGCCGCACCTAAAGCGGTTTGCATGGTTAGTAAATGTGCCGTTTTAGCATCGAGCCCCATTTTTTGGGCAGTTTCTTCCATGGCTTGCATAAACAGAAAGTAATAAGCAGGGCCACTGCCGGACAATGCTGTGACGACATCAAGCTGTTGTTCGCTTTCAACCCAAATGGTAATGCCGGCAGCACGCAAAATATGTTCGGCTTGGCTTTTTTGATCAGCGGACACAAATGGGTTAGCAAACAGCCCCGTTGCACCGGTTTGAATCAAGGCGGGTGTGTTGGGCATGGTTCGAACAATCGACACATCTCCACCTAACCAGCGATTAATATCTAAAGAACGAATGCCGGCGGCTACAGAAATTACCATACAGGATTTAGCTTGTATGCTGGCCTGTATATCTGTGCAGACGGACTCCAGAATTTGCGGTTTAACAGCCAATACCACGATATCCGCTTTAGAGATAGCTTCGTTATTATCCGCGAAACAGTGAATGCCGTAGGTTTGGGTGATTTGATCACGTTGTGCTGACGTTGGGTCGGTCGCAAGGATGTGTGCTTTGGAATAGCCGCTTGCTAAGAGCCCTCCAATTAAGCTTTGCGCCATATTGCCTGCGCCGATAAAGCAGATAGTTTGATTCATAGTGTTTTATTTAAACCGAGTTAAAGTGTAAAAAGATGCTTGATATTATACGTGAAAAAGCCATGAAAATGAGATAAGTAATAGTCAAAGAATGTTAAGAATAATTATCCAATTTCACTGCTTATTTTTAGATGAAAAGAAGATAAATAAATAACTTACAAGGCCTGGTAACTATTTACATTACATTCAATTGCTTAAATCCGATCCGTTATAGGTGCTGTTGCAGTTGCGGTCGCTAAAATAAAAACCATCTGTGTTTTTTTCAGCGACATAACGTTCAAACAATGGAGATGACTTTAACGGATAGAGCCCTATGTGGTCTGAACAATACTTAGTTCATGTTCGGTAAAGGCACCGATATTGACAGCTATAGGCGCGTTCAATTTGAATTGAACCTTTTTAGTGTCGATGGTATCAAGTACCGCGATTGGGATGGTAGCTTTAAAAGGAGTGGAGAGCTAAGTGGCAGGGATTGGGAATCACGCAGTAAGTATAGGCATGTAGGTAGCGCTAAAGTAATCTAAAGAAGTGTCGATACAATATTTGACGCTATAAATATCTTTAAAAGAACGCTTAAAATTGTTGGTTATTGTTTTAGATAAAAAACAATCTAAGGAATAATAAATAGTCCAAAGTCAAAAGTTTGATTGCTCTATGCCATTAATAATTCTTACAAGGGTGACTTTTGGAGTTAGAAATAGGTAGTAAATATGCTTAATACAATTTCTCAAAGCTCAATGTTCCCAACATTCATGGTGAACCCAGAGGCTGAAGCCGATCTCTCTAAGTCAGAAAAAAGAGATGTATCTGATGTGGCTAGGGCACGGCAGGGGATGGAGAACGCGCAAAACCCAACCCGTCAAAAAACAGAAAGTGATGCATTTATGCAATCACCACAATCGATTATGGCCACTGCCAAAATGCAATCGGTAGAGAGTCGCTATCAATACAGTGAAACCATGAGTATGCAGCTCACCACGAAGGAAGGCGATACCGTTTCGCTTGATTTTAAACAACTCTATGCACAATACCAATCATATGCTCAACAGCAGTCCACAGAGTCCGGTCCGAGTGGGGTTCGTTATGTGGAGAGTAAAGCAGCCCTTGATATGACATCCTTTGAAGAGCAGTTTGCCTTTTCGGTGGAAGGTGATTTAAACGAAGGTGAACTCAACGCCATCTTTGATGTATTCGGGCAGGTCGATAAACTGGCGAATAATTTCTTTGATGGCAATATTGAAAAAGCACTTTCGCAAGCAATGGAACTTGAAATTGATTATGGTCAACTACAAAGTTTTCAATTAAACCTGACACAAACAGAAACTTCCGCAGTGCGCTACCAAAAATCCGCCGTAACAGAGTATGCATCTGTGCAGGATAAAATTACATCGGACAACCCTGAGAAGTTAGGTGTCAATTTGTCTGATCTACCTGAGTATCTACAACAGTGGCAATCGGCCGTTGAAAAACTCGATGAACAGTTTGAAAATGCTCAGGTTGTTTTGGATGAGATATTATCTAGCATGGGTGCACAACGTTTTCCGGAAAGTTTTCCTGAGATTGATAGTCGCTTGGGATGGTTTGAAAGGGTACAAGTTTTTCATGAACGTTTAGCGGGCTATGCTGAGCAGAGTTCCGGTAATAAGGATGCCATGCCAATAAATGACATTTCTACATTGCCGAAAGTGTCTGAAGAGTCTAAGGCTGAAAATAACAATGGTAGTCGTGATGGAAATAGAGAAAATGAGACCCTAGAGAGGTCATAAGTTATTTTTAAAATTATATGAGAGGGTTTCCACTAAGTAACCTGAGTCAGGTTTTATCAGAGCCAGAAGGTTGATTGAAATATCAGTGTTCTGGCTTTTTTAGTTTTAAACAGCAATTTTCGACTCAGTTGAAGGCGCAGGTATTTTATGGTGTGTTTCGAGCACCAAAAATATCTGTACCAATGCGCACCATGGTGGCACCCTCCATAATGGCGGCTTCTAAATCGGCTGACATGCCCATTGAGAGAGTATCTAACGGTGCATTCGGGTTTTGTTTTTGCAACGAATGTAAAAGCCCACGCATCAAAGCAAATGGCGCGCGCTGTGATTCAAAATCCTCTGCTCTTTGGGGTATGGCCATTAATCCTCTTAAGGTTAGATTGGGTAAGTCGGCTATTTGTTGAGCAATGTCCAGTACTTCCTGAGGGGTAAATCCAGCTTTGCTGGGCTCTTCACTGATATTAACTTCTAGTAGAATATTAAGCGGGGCTAAGTTTTCTGGTCGCTGACTGCTGAGACGTTGCGCAATTTTTAAACGATCTACACTATGTACCCAATCAAAATGTTCCGCAATGGGTTTGGTTTTATTGGATTGAATCGGACCAATAAAGTGCCACTCTAGCTCGGGGCTCTTTGCAACTTTTAGCAAAGACTCTTGTACATAATTCTCCCCAAAACAGATTTGACCCTGCTCAGCTAAAATCAAAATATCTTCGATAGGTTTCGTTTTACTCACGGCCAATAAGCGAACGGATTCAGGTGAACGCTTGGCATCTAAGCAGGCCTGGTGAATTCTATTTTGGACGCTGTGAAAACGTTCAATCAATGCTGTCGCCATGGTTTTTTCCCAGTCTTTGTGTGAAGTCATTATTGTAGTCAAAAATAAGGTCTAGAGTGGCAAAATAAAGTCGCTTGATATCACGAATTAATTTTTTATAGTTGCTTAGTGTGGCATAAAAATGGGCATGCCAATCTTTAAAAACAATAATTAGTTAATTGTTTAAGGTCCATAGATTCAACTAGTAAGTGCAACACCTATAGGAATTGAAAAAGGCCAGTTGATAAGCTACCTTTTAAGTTCCTACACAAAAGAGGTGTTGCCCAATGAGCACATATCATCAACTGACCTTAGAAGAAAGATATCACATTTACGGACTCAAACGTGCCGGATATAGCATTACGACTATCGCAGACGAGTTAAAACGTCATAAATCGACCATTAGCCGTGAACTCAAACGCAATATTAAATCCCGTGGTTGGCGACCGTTGCTTGCACATACACAAGCCGTCGAAAGACGGTCAAGTAAAGCAAAAAAAAGAATATCTCATGACTGCTGGGAGCTTGTTATTCACTACTTGAAGCAGCGTTGGAGCCCTGAACAAGTGAGTGGTCGAATTAAGATAAGCCAGTCGTCGTGT
>VCMH01000047.1_pt1 | contig 11538 bp, 14 predicted proteins | sample 3385031 | NCBI WGS metagenome assembly VCMH01 (sample SAMN11833398, study PRJNA544312) | saline spring metagenome | isolation source: microbial filaments from arctic saline spring | place: Canada: Axel Heiberg Island, Nunavut | collected 2010-05 | reverse complement strand
ACACGACGACTCGRCACGWYTGASTCCGTAAATGTGATATCTTTCTTCTAAGGTCAGTTGATGATATGTGCTCATTGGGCAACACCTCTTTTGTGTAGGAACTTAAAAGGTAGCTTATCAACTGGCCTTTTTTCAATTCCTATAGGTGTTGCACTTACTAGTTGAATCTATGAGTTTTAAAATTGGTTGTTTTACATTTATTATAATTAATAGGTATTACATTTTTCATAGAGTATCACCTATAGTCTTTATAAAAAAACTTGATTTGTATAACTATTTATTTAGGAATATAATAACCATTCAAATTTTGGGGGCTGTGCTTTAAAGGTGCAGTCAAAAAGTAAGGATGCCATTCAATATTAGAAATAAGGCGTCCCTTAAATTAGAGGTATACAAAATGGATCAGTCGAATCGTTATGCTGACTTATCGTTACAAGAAGAAGATTTGATCAAAGGTCAAAATCACATTCTAGTAGCTTATTCAATGACTCCTGCTGCTGGGTATGGTTACCTAGAAGTAGCGGCACACGTTTGTGCGGAATCTTCTACTGGTACTAACGTTAAAGTTTGTACTACAGATGAATTCACTGAAGGCCTAGATGCAATGGTCTATGAAATCGATGAAGCGAATAACACTATGAAAGTGGCTTATCCTTTTGGTCTTTTCGATCGCAACAACATCGATGGTAAGACTATGGTGGTCTCTTTCCTAACGCTTTCAGTTGGTAACAACCAAGCAATGGGTGATGTACACCAGCTTCAAATGTTTGATTTCTGGATTCCAGAAACTAAGTTACACCTATATGACGGTCCTGCACAAGATATCTCTTACCTATGGAAGCTTCTAGGTCGCCCAAGAGTTGACGGTGGTTATATCGCTGGTACTATCATCAAGCCTAAACTTGGTCTACGTCCTGAGCCGTTTGCAAAAGCTGCATACCAGTTCTGGCTAGGTGGTGATTTCATCAAGAATGATGAGCCACAAGGTAACCAAACTTATGCTCCAATGAAAACAGTTGTACCTTTGACTGTTGATGCTATGAAGCGTGCACAAGATGAAACGGGTGAAACTAAGCTTTTCTCAGCAAACATCACGGCCGATGATTATCATGAAATGACTTACCGCGCTGACTACATCCTAGAAACTTTTGGTGAATTAGCACCTCAGGTTGCTTTCCTAGTTGATGGTTATGTTGGTGGTCCTGGTATGGTTACTACAGCTCGTCGTAACTACCCTTCACAGTACTTGCATTATCACCGTGCCGGTCATGGTGCAATCACTTCGCCTTTGGCGAACCGTGGTTACACAGCATTTGTACTTGCTAAAATGTCTCGTCTTATGGGTGCGTCAGGTATCCACGTGGGTACAATGGGCTTCGGTAAAATGGAAGGTGGAAACGATGATAAGCATATCGCTTACATGATCGAACGTGACGAATGTCAAGGTCCGGTTTTCTATCAGAAGTGGGAAGGTATGAAGCCTACTACTCCTATCATCTCTGGTGGTATGAACGCGTTACGTCTTCCTGGTTTCTTCGAAAACCTAGGTCACGGTAACTTGATCAACACTTCTGGTGGTGGTGCTTACGGGCATATCGATTCTCCTGCAGCCGGTGCTAAGTCACTTGCTCAAGCATATGATTGCTGGAAGTCTGGTGCTGACCCTATCGAGTACGCTAAGGACCATAACGAATTCGCTCGCGCATTCGAATCGTTCCCTGGTGATGCTGATAAGATCTATCCGAACTGGAGAGAAAAATTGGGTGTTCATAAATAAGAAATTCGTTATCGAATGATTATTTAGAGCAAACAAAAGGAACCTCTGCTTACGAGCAGGGGTTTTTTAACCCTAGATAATATAAACCTACTAAAACACTAGGTTATTTAACAAAGCCACTGTTTTGTTAAATGACTTCAATTAGCTTTACTCAAAAGCAACAAGGAACCTGACATGGATATTTCACAATACAAAATTGATAACGAACCATTTTATGATGCACAGTCTAATGAAATTGAGTTATACGAAGCCGCTTACGGTGCTCGTTTACCGGTCATGGTTAAAGGCCCTACAGGTTGTGGTAAATCACGTTTTATAGAGCATATGGCGTGGAAATTAGGTAAGCCAATTATTACAGTCTCTTGTAATGAAGACATTACCGCTTCTGATTTAGTCGGTCGCTTCTTGTTGGATGCCAACGGTACTCGCTGGGTAGATGGTCCATTGACCTTAGCAGCTCGTTACGGCGCAATCTGTTACTTAGATGAAATCGTTGAAGCGCGTCAAGATACGATGGTTGTTATCCATGCGTTAACCGATCACCGTCGTGAACTCTCTTTGGATAAGAAGGGTGAATTAATTAAAGCACACCCTGACTTTCAGTTGGTTATCTCATATAACCCTGGTTATCAGACAATGCTGAAAGATCTAAAGCAATCCACTAAGCAGCGTTTTTGCGCACTTGATTTTGATTATGCAGAAGCATCAGTCGAAGCAGGGATTCTTGAAAAAGAAGGTAGTGTTGATCGTGAAACAGCTAATAAACTGGTTAAGATTGGTGAAACAGCGCGTAACCTAAAAGGTCATGGCTTAGATGAAGGTATCTCTACTCGTTTGATGGTTTATGCTGCCACCCTAATAAACCAGGGCATTGATCCTGTTGAGGCTTGTAAAATGGCAATGGTTCGTCCTATTACAGATGATGCAGACATTCGTGAAACACTAGACACAGCAATCGAACTAATCTTCGGTTAATCAAAGAGTACAACACCTTGCTTTGGTTCCATGCCTGCGTTGTGAACGGTCATGTACACTTGTACACTCCCTTTTCACGGCTTGCCATGAAATCAAATCAAGGCAATTTACATCTTGATTGTTTCTTATAGAAACAAATCGTATTTTCGTTTCTAGGTTATCTCTACTTAGGAACGCATACCAGACGAATAATAAACTTTGAGTCTTAATATTTTAGTTTATTGTCATAGAGTTGAGTTGATATGAACGAAGAACTACTTTCCCAATACCAAGCACGCTTTACGGCGGGCTTTCCTGAAGCAAAAGAAGCATTTCCACACTGCCTAGAAGACGCCGTTAAAGTTTTGAGCCCAGAAGGCATTAATGCCTATATTGATGGCGCGAACTTCTTATTTAAGATCGGTATTGGCGTTGAGCCAGGATTGGCGTATTTAGTTGAAATGCCCGATATTGCGAAATATGTGGGTGAGGACGCCTGTCAGAAAATATCTGATTATATCTATACGGTTGTCAGAAGCTCGAGTAAGAAAGCTGTACTGCCTTTTTTAGAAGCTTTGCCTGCGGTCAGTCGTATTCTGGCCAATGCAGAAGATTTCCAGACCTACTTAGACATTATGGATGATTACAGAAAAAGATCCGAGGAAGTGGTCCTGGGTCACTATGCGGCTTATGAAAGCCCGGGGCTTATTCCATTGTGCAAGTCAATGCCACAATTGATTAGTTTGCTAGATCTTGAAGGCCTTCGTAGCTTCATAGATTTTGGTGTACGCAATTATCAAAACTTACCAGATCCTCAAATTGAATATTTTTCTCTCGAGTCGCCTGATGCACGAGCCATCATTCAACGCGAAAGGGCAGGGACCAGTTTCAAAAGTGTAGAACGCCAGTTATCTATGATGAAAGAGGCTTTTTGGAGTTGTGAATTGCCTTTCCAGTCATTCACGACCGGTTTTAAACAACTGCGTAAACCTGTGCCTTATGTAGATGAATCCTCATTGGCGATTCCTGATGTCTTTCAAGATGAAAATGACGTGCCTGGGATTAAAATCTATCAAGCGACTATTGCCCATATGATGGCTCATTTACGCTGGTCTGGGGAATTGATGGCGGATAACTATGCACCGCATATGCAGTTATTCGTTTCTACCTTTGAGGATTGTCGTGTTGAGTATTTAGCGATCAAGAAATTTCCAGGCTTAAAGAAACTATTTTTGGATCTACATCCTGTCCCTGAAAAAGGCGCTTGTGATCCTGAAAAACAGGCCTGCTTACGTTATCGTGCTACACGGTTATCAAAAGCGATTATGGATGATAGTTTTGATGCCGATAATGAGTTAATTGCCACCTTTAAAAAGCGCTTCCATGATCTTATGGAAGAGAAGGGTGAGTTGAGTACCACTGAAGATATGGCTAAGTTGGGCAGTGATTTTTTGTTAAATCACGTAAAAAGACAGATAGCTTACCTACTGTATTTTTTGATAATACTGAGTTCTCTTACCGTGACGATAATCGCGTTATGTGGATGCATCACGAAGAGAATGATGAAGCGGAAGATTATAAGCATAATGAATATGAAGCCGAAGATAAGTTAGTCGAAACAGATGGTGGTTTACCGCCACGTCGCTATGATGAGTGGGATTACCAGTCAGCTTCATACCGTCCAGAGTGGGCTACGGTTTACGAGCGCCTACACCCATCAGGAGATGCTGGAGAGGTTGACCGTTTAATGGCTAAGCATGATGTGTTGGCTAAACGGTTGAAAAAAATGATTGAAATGATGAAGCCACAAAACAAGAAACGCATCCGCTTCCAAGAAGAGGGTGACGAACTTGATTTGGATGTCGCATTGCGTTCAATCGTTGATTATAAAAGTGGCCAGGTACCTGATCCTCGTATCAACTACAGCTATACGACAGACAATCGCGATATTGCGGTTATGTTGTTGGTAGATACGTCTCAGTCACTCAATGAGCGTAATCCTGATACAGGGCAAACTCTGCTTGAATTATCTGAAGAGGCGTTAGCGATTACAGCGTGGACAGTTGAGCAGCTGGGTGATAAATTTGCGATTGCTGGCTTCTGTTCTGATACTCGTCATGAAGTGCGATATGAGCATATTAAAGGCTACTCAGAGCATTATAACGATGAAGTTAAGGCGCGTATTGCAGCGATGGAAGCCTCTTTCTCAACGAGAATGGGGCCTGCTATGCGTCATGCAGCACATTATCTTGAAGCCCAGCAAGCTGAGAAGAAAATTATGCTGATTCTGACAGATGGAGAGCCAGCCGATATCGATACCAAAGATCCGCAGGTGTTGATTCAAGATACCAAGATGGCGGTTCGTGAACTGAAGGAAAAGGGAATTCACGCCTACTGTATTACACTGGATCCAAAAGCGGATGAGTATGTGGCGGATATCTTTGGCAATAGCTACACTATTATTGACCATGTCGAGAAATTGCCTGAGCAGTTGCCGCAAGTGTTCATGAATATAACGAAATAATAATGGCGTCTTAATATGACAAATACGATAAAAAACTTAATTACCGTTAAAATGAACTTTGGTTACAAAGGCGAGGAATTTATTTTTGAAGCGGTCGAAGAGTTGCCTTTACACTTAGGCTCATTACTTGAGTTTTCTGAATCTATACCGCGAAAAATTGCCCTCGCGAATGGCGTTGATACCTACTCTTATATGTTTGAAGCAATGGAATGTAACCCTATCGAAGTCATTAAGGCCGAAGGTTATGTGTCTAGGTTTATGCAGGGTGATAGTGTGTCCTTAGAGCAATTTATAGCCGATTGTAATGGCATTACTATTGATACGTTAATGCAACATATTGCAGAAATGCATCTGCCCGAGCAAGCAGGTAGTGATGATCTCTATCAGGCATTAATGGCGGCTTATGCCATTGGTTATTCCGTGGCGAGCACTCATTAAGCGTTCTAAATGAGTCCTACTTTACTTTTAATGCCCTAAGTCTAACTGACTCGGGCATTTTATTATGTCTGGAGATAAATATAATGTGTATTTTTATACTCGGTTTCATGGCATTACTGCTGTATCATTTAATGACTTCTGTCGAGAGCCTTCGCTTGGCAGAAGTGGTGGATGGTTTAACCTTACCGTTGGCAGAAGGCTGGGATGTGTTATTGGTTTTATGGCCAGCGCTGGCATTTTCATTTTTAGGCGGTATTTTTAGTGTCTTAATCATAATGAAATTATGGGTGCCGAAAGCCCAATCTAAAACGATAGAAACAGAATCAAAATAAATAGGTGTGATACAAAATGAGTCATCAGTGTGAATGTGAATGTGATAAAGATATTCAACAGTTGTTTAAAAACAACGAGGAGTGGGTTGCACAAATCAATGAAGAGACTCCCGGTTTTTTTGAAAGTTTAGTGCACCAGCAGACACCTGAGTATTTGTGGATAGGCTGTTCAGATAGCCGTGTGCCAGCCAATGAGTTGGTGAAGATGGATCCAGGGACTATTTTTGTACATCGCAATATCGCCAATTTAGTTAACTCAAGTGACATGAATGTTCTGTCCGTTATTCAGTACGCCGTTGAAGTCCTTAAGGTAAAGCATATTATCGTTAACGGCCATTATGGATGCGGTGGGGTGATGGCTTCCTTGAATGACGATAATCCTGATTTAATTGATCATTGGATTCGGCCTATTCGTAAATATTACCAACGCGCAAAAGCCGATTTAATTAATTTGTCCAAAGAAGGTCAGGTGGATAAATTATGCGAAATCAATGTGGTTGAGCAGGTTCGTAATATTTGTCATGTACCTGCTGTCAGAAAGGCATGGGAAAAGGGACAACCGTTAGCGATTCATGGCTTTATCTATGATATTAAAGATGGGCGTTTACACAATATGAATGTCACCGTAGATAATGGTGAAGACGCCGAAAGGTTAACACTGCGCCAGGATTTAAGTAAGACGTGTTGATTAGACTTCCTCTCTAAAATCGATAGAGAGGGGGTTAAGAAAACTTAACCATTGTGGCTGGTTCTTTAACCTTTCTTACCCATCTGTAAAACTTCAAGCATTAATAAGTACTGTGGGGAGTCTTCTGTTAAAGCCTCACCGAGATGACGTTGGCTTATTTGGTTTAACTGACTGAAGTAAACATTCTTTAACCACGTTTTACGAAATCCAGTGAAGTCGAATTCTTTAGTTTCAAAATTATAAAAACGATCCGCCATTCCGTTAGGGTCGGAAAACTGAACATCAGCGGCTTCCATCGCTTCGACTTCGTGGGAGCGGCCTCCAAAACCACTTGCGCCGGCCACAGCGGATGTAAAGTCTGGAATCTCACCATTGCTGTTCTTAACCCAAGCATCTAAATCAAACTGTACTTTCGGTTCAAAGTGTTGGCCTTGGTAGTCAAAGGGGATGGTCGCGGTGATGGTGTTTGCCATGGTTAAGTTATCTCAGTTAGTTATTTGTGATATTGCTTTATATTTGACCAGGCCTGGTCAAATAGTATTTTTTTAAGTTATCCAGTTCTCGATAACAGTCGCTTGACCATTGTTGGCATACTCAATCTCAAAAATCGTCGCATCCGTAAAGTCAGTCAAGCCTAGAGCATGGTTTTGGACGGGCTTAGGCTGGAGTTGGTTAATGATAATGCTGTGCAGGTCTAATCCAGCCTGTTTTATCGCCGCAATACTTAATAATGCCTGGTTGATGCAGCCGAGTCGATTGGCAACGACTAAAATAACCGGATAACCCAATTCAACCGCCAAATCCTTATTCAAACCATCTAAAGCCAATGGTGAGTAGAATCCACCGGCACCTTCTACCAAAGCAAACGCACTCTCAGGCACATCACAGGCTTTCACTAAGTCACTTATGCCAATGGTGAGGTTTGCTTGTTTAATAGCACTGTGTGGAGATATGGCGGGTTTAAATTGATAAGGGCAGATAGTTTGCAAAGAGTCTGTTGTATTGGTTGTTTGCTGTAAGAACAGAGCATCTTCAGATAATAATGAACCATCTGTTTGAGGTAAACATCCCGACGCAATCGGTTTTCTAGGCGCGATGGTTAAGCCTTGTTGTCTAAGGGTTAAAGCGATGCAGCCGCTGACATAGGTTTTACCAACGTCGGTGTCAGTGCCCGTAACAAAAAACCTACCCTCAAGGGGCACCTCGACCAGGCCTGGTGGGTTTGTTTAAAGCGTGATTAACGGAAGGCATTACAGGTTTTCAGTTAAACGCGCTTGAGCTTCTTGATATTTGGCGAATGTTTGTGCCACGACATCCGCTGGAAGTTCAGGGCCCGTGTCTGGGTTTTTATCCCAATCAAGGCTTTCAAGATAATCTCGAATATATTGCTTATCAAAGCTAGGTGGGTTTTTACCGACTTTATAACTTGAAGCGGGCCAAAAACGCGAGCTGTCTGGTGTTAGAGCTTCATCGATTAGGTAAATAACACCATTTTCATCTTCACCAAACTCAAACTTAGTATCGGCAATAATGATACCGCGTTTTAAGGCAAACTCAGCCGCTGTTGTATAGAGCTTTAAACTCAGTTCACGAACTTTTTCAGACTTTTCTTGGCCCATAATTTCGACCAGTTGTTCAAAGCTGATGTTTTCATCATGGCCACCCTGTGCCGCTTTTGTAGAGGGTGTAAACAAAGGCTCAGGTAGTTTTTCAGCGAGTAGCATGCCTTTTTTCAAAGGTATGCCACAGACACTTTGGTGTTTTTTATACTCTTTCCAACCAGACCCCACAAGATAGCCACGAACAATTGCCTCAACGGGTAAAGGCTTAAGTTTGCGGACAATCATGCCTCGCCCATCGAGTTGTTGTAGCTCATCAGGGGTTAAATAATCGGCTAAAGCCATCTCAGGTGCCAATTGGTTCGGCACTATGTCTCGCATTTTATTCATCCAGAATTGTGGCATTTCAGTCAATATGCGACCCTTACCTGGGATAGGCGTTGGTAAGATGGCATCAAAAGCCGAGATTCGATCTGTCGTCACAATCAATAAATGACGATCATCAATGTCATAGATATCACGTACCTTACCTTTTGTAATTAAAGGTAGGCTAGTTAAGCTAGATTCATAAAGCGGCTGCATACGTCATCCTATTATTTCTGGTTGTTTTGTTTGGGTTTACGTCTGTTTTGGTTATCAGGGTACGGGTATTTCATCGTCCCATAACGTAAAATCAAGGTAGATAGCGTAATAAGAGTGATTGTAACGGCTACGGCAATCATCTGCCATTCCGTTAGATCCTTCATCTCAAGAATTAGGTAACGCGCCAGGGCGACGATAGCAATATACATCGGTAAACGTACCGGTAATTTACCCGAGTCGATATAGATGGCGACCATGGCTAAGACTTCAAGGTATAAAAACAGTAATAGCAAATCACCTAAGTGAACTACGCGGTTTTCAAACATTGTAGCAACAGCATCATAGCCTGCGAACATAGTGGCTATGGTGATGATCAATAGACCGACAAACTCAAGTAGATGAATGCCTTTTTTTAACGAAGTTTCCGCAAAACCTTTGAACTTGACGGATTCGTCTGGACGGATTATTTCGCTTTTATCAAAATTTTCTTTAACTTCCATTTTGTAGCCTTTTTGCATGTGCTAGATAGATCGATTATTCCTAGTATAATCGCGGAATTTTTTCTCGCCATAGCTAGTGTCGTTAAATAGCCATTTTTTTGCCCATTTTAATGGATACTGGTAAAATGCACGAATTATTTTTTAATTGTTTATAGATATAAGGTGTTTAATCATGGCTAAGCAACAAAATTGGATCGCTCCTTCAATCTTATCTGCCGATTTCGCGCAGTTGGGTAAAGATGTAAAAGACGTATTGGCTGCGGGTGCTGATGTTGTTCACTTTGACGTAATGGATAACCATTATGTTCCAAACCTAACAATCGGGCCATTGGTTTGTGAGTCACTCAAAAACTTCATGGTAAGAGAAGGTATTAATGCCCCAATTGATGCTCATCTAATGGTAAAGCCAGTTGATCGTCTAATTGGCGACTTCGCGTCTGCGGGTGCGGATATCATTACTTTCCACCCAGAAGCATCTGATCATATCGATGGTTCTTTAGGATTGATCAAAAATGCAGGTCTAAAAGCCGGTTTAGTGTTTAACCCAGGAACTTCTTTAAGTTACCTTGAGCATGTCATGGATAAGATCGATTTCATCTTGATTATGTCTGTAAACCCAGGCTTTGGTGGTCAGTCATTTATTCCTCAGGCATTAGAAAAACTTAAAATGGCGCGTAAGCTAATTGACGCTTCTGGTCGTGATATTCGTCTAGAAATCGATGGTGGTGTTAAGGTTGAAAATATTCGTGAAGTGGCGGCGGCTGGTTGTGATACATTTGTATCAGGTTCTGGTATTTTCGGTAAATCGAATGCTTCTGATGCGAATCGTTATGACACCATTATTCAGCAAATGCGTGATGAATTAGCTAAAGCTTAAGCTTTAACAAACAGTATACGCAAGAACTAAAACGCCGGCATCTTCAGGGAGCTGGCGTTTTGTTATTTAGGACGTGGCAGAATTTGTGCGAATAACGTCTTGAAACAGCCATAAAAATGGCTACATACAAAAAAGAGAATATTAAAATGGAAAAGTTAAAACCTGGATTTGTCCTATTTGATTTAGATGGTACTTTAATAGACAGTGTTCCTGATTTAGCCTATTGCGTCGATGAAATGATGAAGCAGCTTGGCCTGCCAGTGCGTGGCGAAGATGCTGTGCGTGACTGGTTGGGTAATGGCGTTCAACGTTTGACAGAGCGAGCTTTAATCGGTGCTGTTGAAGGCATGCCTGATCAAGAGTTGATGGATAAGGCTTACCCTATCTTTTTGGAGCTTTATACGCATAATAATGCAGTACGCTCTTGTGTCTATGATGGGGTTGTTGAAGGTCTCGAATGGATGCTTAAGCAAGGATACCGTATCGCTTGTGTGACCAATAAAGCAGAAGCCTTTACGATTCCTTTATTAAAAGACAAAGGTCTGCATGATTATTTTGAATTCATCGTCTCTGGTGATACTTGTACTGAGAAGAAGCCACACCCAATGCCTTTGTTGCACGCGGCTAAGTTAATGGGCGTTGCACCTGAAAATGCTTTGATGGTCGGTGATTCACGCTCTGATGTTAAAGCGGCTCGTGCTGCTGGGTTCCATATCTTTTGCATGACTTACGGTTATAACCACGGTGAAGATATCCGTGATTATAATCCAGATGTTATTATGGATTCATTTGCAGAGTTCAAAGATTATATTCAGGCTAAATAATCGCTGAATAAGGCTTTGAATGACAGGCATGCCCTGCGCCACATTGTTTTGTATAGTCGCAGGACATGCCAGGCCAGGCCTTTCCTGTCCTGTGGTTTTAGAAACAATGTAAGCACAGGATTAGTCTATTTTTTTTGAGAAGTTTGTATTAACAATTAGGGATTTGGTATGGCTTTTTTGAAAGCATTGTTACTAGAAATTTTTCGACCGTTATTCTGTTCAATTGCCGGTATTCGCCGAACAATTTTATTCAAGAAACTAGAGAAATCTGAAAAACAATCAAGCACTAAGGCGGATTTAGAATGAGCAAGACACTCTTTGCAAACTTAGCAAAGCGGGGTTATAACCGTGTACCGATTATGCGTACCGTATTGTCTGACTATGATACCCCGTTGAGTGTTTATCATAAGTTAGCCAAAGGCCCCTACTCCTATCTATTCGAATCCGTGCAAGGCGGAGAGAAGTGGGGACGTTACTCGATTA
>VCMH01000032.1_pt1 | contig 11574 bp, 14 predicted proteins | sample 3385031 | NCBI WGS metagenome assembly VCMH01 (sample SAMN11833398, study PRJNA544312) | saline spring metagenome | isolation source: microbial filaments from arctic saline spring | place: Canada: Axel Heiberg Island, Nunavut | collected 2010-05 | reverse complement strand
CTAGCCCCAAATAATATTTCCCTGTTGCTTCCATGCAAACWTGAGGTTCATTAAACTTAGAAACCCAAGTTTTGAATTTTTTATATCCTGCTACAGTGTTCTTAAAAATGATGCTTTGCTTCTGCTCACTTGTTGCCGCATCAAAGGTGTCTTTGCTTATGTCAATTCCAATGTATGTCGCCATGATAAACCGCCTAATATGTGATAGGATTTAGTCTCGCTTGGTAAGTTCACACTATGGCTTTACTAACCTTATGAATACAGGCTAGGAGTCGTGTCCTGCCTAAGATACCGTTCAGTTTATAGTGTGTGAGGACAAGAGGTCTTAATCTGGCATGGAAGGTCTTACCCTAGGCCTGGTCACAAGATCTCTCTGTCCTTTTACTAAGCGTCCCTAATAAATTCTCCACTTCTGGAGAACACTTTCAACATATAAGGCCTGGTCATTCTTTATTTAAATGACCTTGCGATTTTTGAATCGCCACTCAAATAAAACCAGCCCAAAGATAACGATTCCTGTTCCAAACCAAAGCGTTAAACTAAGTTCTTCATTATTTAAATAATGCCCAATCAAAAGTGCAAATACCGGTGTAATCACGGGGATTAAAGCGACTTTCATCGCGTCAACATGGCGTATCAAATAAAAATAGAATAAAAATCCAATCACCGACCCTACGGTTGCCGCATAGAGAATGGCAGCACTTTCACGTGGCTGTAGCTCTGGCCAAGTCAATAGTGCTGTTGGGTCTATGATTAGATGACCAATGACAGTCACCCATAAAGCACCAATCACGATATGAAGCGGAGGTAAGCTAGTGCCACAGCGTTTGACCAGTACTGAGCCCAAAGAGTGTAATATCACAGCCATGAAAGCCGCTAGAATGGCGATAAGTTGCATTCCTGCTAGCTTGGATTCTAAATTCGGGGCAAAGATGACCCATAAGCCAAATAGACTTAAACCAATCGCGATGATTTTACGGGGCGTTAATCTTTTGTCAGGCAGTAAATAATGGGCAATAACCCCTGTCATAACAGGCGTCATAGCGAAGACAATTGCAATCCAACCAGAAGGTAGATATTGCGCGGACCAGTACATTAAAGTCATTCCACCGAAGATGGGTAAAGCGGCCATCACATATACTTTTAAAGCTTCATAATCTAATCTGAAAGCCGGTTGTTTAGCTTTTTTCCACCATAACAAAGGCAGAATAATCAATGCGCCTAACAGGGTGCGGGCGGCGACGCCAAAGAACCAGTCGCTTTCACCACTCCAGACAATGGCTAAGGGTGTGGTTGTCCAAATGAGGATAACCATCATATAGGCAACAATAATGGCCATGTAATTCCTTGCATAAAAATAAGGGGATTCAGTTGAACTTGAATTCAAGCGACTCACTTGACTCAGCTTACAATCTATTGGCTTATAAAACGATATTCTTGCGGGGCCACTAGAAGGGCCTGCCTGGAAATCACTGGAGAAAAYAYKACTGACTKAGACAGACCTGCTAGATAGGTTTAAATATCCCTTGCTGGCGATCTTTTTGAACCTGTTCCGCATTGAAGATTTGACCATTCATACAAATATAAACGCCGGCAGGCGTCAACTGTACCGCCATCAGTGCGGCGCCTATATTAAAGCTCGCATCAGAATGCTGCAACATAAAAGGTCGCATCGCGCCGGTTAAAATAATGGTTTTATTCGAGTAATTGTGAGTAATAGCATGCTGCAACAAAGATAAAGCCGTTTCTACCATCGTGTCAGTACCATGCGTAATCACAATCATCTGGCTTTTTGAATTTGAACAGGCCTGGTCAATCAGCTCTCGATCCTGCTCAGTCATCTCTAAGCTGTCTTTTTGCATTAATACTTGAATCGGTATGTCCAGCGTGCTGTTCGCCTCTTGCAGGAGTTGTGGCAGGTGCGTAGCGGGGAAGTTGAGCGTACCGGTGGTGGCTTCATATTGTTTATCAATAGTCCCACCCGTTATGAATAGTTGGATAGACTGAGTAGATGGCATCGTTATGAAATTCCGTTAAGGTGCGATTGAGGCAGGGGATATAAATCCCCTAAAAAAGAGGTTATCTACGGCTGTCTAAGAATGCCGGTGACAATTCCAAGGATCTCTATATCAGCATTTTTTAGGATAATTGGCTGCATATCAGGGTTCGCTGGCTGAAGTCGAACGCCTGTTTTTTCAATATAAAGTTTTTTCATAGTGACCTCTTCATTATTGATGCGAACCACGACGGACTCACCATTTTCAGCGGAAGAACGACGCTCTATAATGACAATATCACCATCTTCTATATTCTCATCAATCATGGAGTTGCCTTTAACACGCAAAGCAAAAGTCTCTTTTTTGACCATACACACAGGTACTGAAATAGTGTCGTAATCCATTTCTATCTGAATTGGATCACCCGCTGATGTCCAGCCTAATAGAGGTATTTTCACAAATTCTGCATTCACCATTTCTAATGGATCAGCGGTTTGTAACTGCACTTTTTGTTGACGTTTCGGGATTAAATAAGCAACATTTGACATTGTTAAAACCTTCTTGAATGGTTAGGCTTAAGTTATAGAGGTTGATTTTTCTTTAGTTATTTGGAGTCGGCAGCACCTGTTTAAAAGGTTTTACTTCAACTCTTTCATAAACACCGGCGGTCACGTAAGGATCAGCCGCAGCCCATTCTTCAGCACATTCAAGAGATTTAAAGTCAGCGACAATCAAGCTACCGGTAAAACCGGCATCGCCTGGTTCGGTCATATCAATCGCAGGGTTAGGCCCCGCTAAAATTAGACGGTGACTTTCGTTTAGTTCTTTTAAACGTGACACATGCTCAGGGCGGGCCTTGTCTCTTAAAGGGAGGCTATTAGGCACATCATAAGCAAAAATTGAATATAGCATTCTAAATTTCCTTGTCTTTAGCTATTTTAGAGTCTTTAGTATCGGATTGCTGTACTTTGATGTCATCAACAATATCCATATCATTGCCATCTAAAAGTAATTCACCTTCAGCTTCGGAGTCGGATTCTTGCATATATTTATTGATGTAAATTCCTTGAATTACGATAAAGACCAAAGTCATACCCATTAAACCAAACAATTTGAAATTCACCCAGGTATTCGTATCATAATTAAAGGCAACATATAGATTGGTCACTCCAGAAAGAATAAAGAAGGCAATCCATAGCCAACTTAAGCGTCCCCAAACTAACTCAGGTAATTGAATCATCTGATCCATCATGCGTTGAATAATTGGCTTCTTACCAACATAGTGACTTCCCAGAAAGGCTAATGCAAAACCCCAGTTGACAATGGTTGGTTTCCACTTAATAAAATCTTCGTCTTGTAAGTAAAGCGTCAGGCCACCCAATACTAAAATCAGAACTAAGGTAATGATGTGCAGCTTCTCAACACGTCTGTTTTTAATATAAAAATAGAGTACTTGAGTAATTGAGGCAACAATGATGACGGCCGTTGCAGTGTAGATATCATACATTTTGTAGGCTATAAAAAAGAGAACGATGGGGAATAGGTCAAATAGTAATTTCATTAGGATTCTTATAATTGGTTTTTATGGTAATTTATACGATTCTATATGGGTTTACACTCGATTAAAAGAAATGGATACATAAATAAAATATGAAAGTAGATTTTCACTGCCATACCACGGCCTCAGATGGGGCACTCACGCCTTCAGAAATCATTGATTTAGCAGTGCAATATAATGTTGAGTGTCTTTCAATCACCGATCATGATACGACCGCTGGTTATGAGTCTGCATTAGAGTATGCCGAACAACAAGGGGTGCAATTAATTGCAGGCGTTGAAGCTTCTTGTAGTTGGCGAGGGCAGACTATTCACATTGTTGGTTTGGATTTTGATGTAAAGCATAAGGCCTTTCAAACAGGCCTTGCTGAAGTTCGCGCCATGCGTTGGGACCGAGCCAACCAAATGATCGACAAGCTCGATCAGCGTCATAACTTTAACTTAACCAATCTAGGGGATAAAATCAGACAACGAGTCGGCTCTGGTATTGTAGGAAGAAGCCACTTTGCCCAGTTATTTATTGAAGAAGGTTTAGTTAGCAATGCTACACAAGCTTTTGATAAATATCTTAAAAGAGGTCGTATCGGTTACATTAATAGTGAATGGCCAGCGCTTGAAACCGTTGTCGGTTGGATAACCGCTGCAGGTGGTGTCGCCGTCATAGCGCACCCAAAAGTCTATCGGTTTACCAGCCGAAAACTCAACATGCTGATTGCTGATTTTAAAACCGCGGGGGGTCAGGGGATTGAAGTCGTGAATCAATCACGACCTTCTTCTGACATTATAGGAATGGCGGATAGAGCGAATGCACATGGCTTATATGCCTCTCTAGGCTCGGATTTTCATCGTCCAGAGCACACTTGGCGTGGACTGGGATGGCTGGCTCCGCTACCTGAAAAAGCCACTCCTGTTTGGACGTTATTTAAAACCCCTATCAAAGGGCTTGAAAGCAAAGATTAACGACCCCATTAAGCTTAGTTATGATTCCCTCGATAACCACTTGTAAACTCTGAAATTATTTCTAATAAACCAGGTATAATTCCCGAATATTAGAAGTTGCATTTGAAATCAATTTTTATTAGGTTTGGAATTTTTTTTGTATCAATTCTGGCTTGTTCAATACAGTGAAAAAATCTAGGAAAACTGTGGCAAAAATTCTACCCAAAAATTGTTTTTACATCAGCGTACATGCCGAAAATCCACAAGATCGTTTATTAAAGCAAGTAGTGGATGCTCTTAATCAAGGCGGTGTTATAGCCTATCCGACCGAATCGGGTTATGCATTAGGCTGCCTATTGGATAGTAAAAAAGGTATTGATGTCATTCGTGAGATCCGTCGCTTAGAGGAACAACACCAATTGACATTAATGTGCCGTGATTTAAGCAATTTATCGGCCTATGCTAAGGTTGGTAATACCCAATTTCGTTATTTAAAAAGTCACCTTCCTGGCCCGTACACATTTGTTTTGCCCGCCAGTAAAGAAGTTCCAAAACGCTTGCAAACACCCAAGCGCAAGACCATTGGACTGCGCGTTACCACGAATATAGTCACCAATGCTCTATTGGCTTATTTTGATAAGCCTTTAGTGACCGCCTCTTTGATTTTACCAGGCGAAGAACATCCAATGACCGATGGTTGGTCTATTCAGGAAGAGTTGGGACACACTTTAGACGCGGTTTTAGATGGCGGTTTTAGTGGTTTTGAGCCAACAACCATAATTGATTTTACCGAAGAAGAACCAGTATTAGTTCGCCAAGGACAGGGAGAGTTTTTGACATGATGGGATTTGATGAATTAACTTTAATCCAAAAAATTGCTGTTTGGGCATTGCCCGTTATTTTTGCGATTACATTGCATGAAGTTGCGCATGGTTGGGCGGCCTCAAAACTGGGTGATCAAACGGCTCGTATGTTGGGGCGCTTAACAATAAACCCTATTAAACACATTGATCCTATTGGGACCATCGTTGTGCCAGTTGCTTTATTGGTGATGGGTGGATTCGTATTTGGTTGGGCGAAAGCGGTACCGGTCGATACTCGTAACTTTAAAAATCCAAGTCGCGATATGGCCTGGGTTGCCGTGGCAGGTCCTACAGCAAACTTAATTATGGCGATTGCCTGGGCTGTCATTGCCAAAATTGGCCTTATGCTTCAAGTCAGCACGCCTGATGTGGGACAGTTTATGATTTATACAGGCATTGCTGGTGTCAGTATCAATCTTATTCTCCTGGTCTTAAACCTGCTACCAATCCCACCACTGGATGGAAGTCGTGTTGTATCGGCTTTTCTACCTAAAAAACTGGCTTGGCAATACAATCGCATTGAATCATTTGGTTTTATTATCCTTGTCGGCCTGATGGTAATGGGCATGTTAAGCCCGCTACTGATTGGCCCTTACACTTTTTTCAAAACGGCTATCTTTACCTTAGTCGGCATTTAATATTTAATTAATCACGATGTGACATCGTTACCTACAATAAAAGAGAAACAGATGACAACCCCCGAGCAAACAGAAAAGCGCACTGAAAAACCAACCACACAGCCCGGTGAGAAACTACAGAAAATTCTAGCGCGAGCAGGCTTCGGTTCTCGACGCTCCGTAGAACCTTTGATTGAAGAAGGCTCGGTGAAAGTGAATGGACGTGTCGCGAAGTTAGGCGATAGAGCGGATGCTATGAATGATCGCATTCAGGTTAAGGATCAATTAATCAAAGAGTCTCGCTTAGAAAAGCAACCGACTCAAGTCATTCTCTATAACAAGCCAGAAGGTCGCGTTTGCAGTCGTGAAGACGATAAGGGTAGAGAAACCATCTATACACAACTGCCACGTATTTTTAATGGTCGATGGATTAGTATTGGACGCTTGGATTTAAATACCAGTGGACTTCTAATTTTGACCAATAATGGTGAGTTAGCTAACCGCATGATGCACCCATCCTACGAGTTGGAGCGTGAATATACAGTACGTGTATTTGGTGAAGTCAAACCTGAAACCATTAAGTTAATGTTGAAAGGTGTTGAATTAGAGCCGGGCTTAGTCGCTAAGTTTACGAATATTCACAAAATGCAAAGTCAGGATGAAGGTCAAAACAATTGGTTTCGCGTCACTCTAAAACAGGGTAGATACCGTGAGGTTCGCCGTTTATGGGAGTCTCAAGGCCATCCTGTCAGTCGCCTGCATCGTGTTCGTTATGGTAGCTTCACTATTCCTAAAAGCCTGCGTAAGGGTAAGACTGAAGAGCTTACTTGGAAGCAAGTTAATCAGCTCTTAAAATCGGTTGATATGCCTGAAGAGGCGCGTCCAGATCTGCGTCACAATCAAGGTAGCAGTGTGCGCACTACAGTAAAACAAGCATCGGCTATCAATAAACAGTTGAACCGCAAGCAAAAAACAATTCATGATCTAAGTGATGGCACCTTTAAGAAAAGGCGTTAAGGTTCTTTCTAGGCCTCTTTGAATGCTTATCTAGGCTTTAAAGCGAAATGACCAGGCCTGGTCATTTCCGATAATGACTCATTTCTAACGAGTAATTTAGTAAGTTGAATTGATAATCTTTATCGATTGAACAAAGACAATTTCACAAGAGTTGGCGCCCGTGTCGGAGCGGCTTGTCGACGTCTTCCACTTCCAGCTACTCCCATCCTTAACATCCACCAACATTCCAGTGATAAGAACTAACTCGCCATTTCGGACTCTTTTTAACTCTTTTGCAATGGCATCGGTTCCAGGAATCATATGCATATTACTACTGTTAAGTATGATTTTCTCCTTGGAAATCGGCATATTATCCGACTCCCACTTATACCAGCGATCTTCTTGCCAAACATCAATCTGCTCTAAGGTACGTTCATCCGACATAGGCCCCCATCCAAGCGCGAAATCGACAGGGGAAAGTTTGGCTTGAAAATCAAAATAATAGCGCTCAGCAGAGATGACTTTTGCGGTCACATCGAAACTAGCTCGTGGTGTAAGTGTGTAACCATTAAAGTGAAAAGGGCCGGTTGAAATCTTCCCTTGAAAAGGCATGACACTCGCAAACTCTGCCGGCCCCATTTTAGGCGCATTAGGAATGTAATAGAAGTGCTGCCAAGCAAAAAGCAAAACAATAATGAGCACGAATTTTTTCATGGCATTGGGTCCAATATTAAATAAGTTCTTTTAAATAAAAATAAAACACTTAACCTACATTCTAACAGTCATTTAAAACGCACAATTGGATTGTTAAGCATTAATAATGTGGAGGCGGCACTTCATCTTCAGGATTTTTGATGCCACTTTGCCCAACATCTTGTCTTAACGCTTTTAGATAATCTGATAAGAGCGTCATTTTATTTTGGAGATTTTGAATCTCCATATGTTGGTGCACAATGGTTTTTTCCATGGCTTCCATATTGTCTTCTTGAAAGGCCTGGTTCATTTCCAGTGTTTGAATCTGATTATTCAGAGCTTGCAGTTTCTCTTGAGTGCTCGATTCTGTGATTGTGTTAGTTGAATTCATTTTACATTAACCATTGTGTGCTGTTTGTAGGCTTGTTTAGCATTTCAATAAGCGTGACTCGATCTGCTGGCGCAGGTGTTAAATGCACGAGGCAGCTTCTTAACTCATCTCTTCTAAAGAAATGGCACTGCCAAGGCGTACTCTCTTGGCTTCGTTTCAAGCGTTGTTGAAGCTGAGCTTGGGTGCTTATTTTGACACCATTAATGGCGATTAACTCATCACCTGCCGATAATCCTGCTTGGTGTGCAGGTCGATTATTCCATATATGGGTTATTTTCACCGTTTGTTGTAGGGTATCAGATACATTTGCACCGAATTGTAACTCGACTGAATCTTCTTCAGGGGGAATGCTTCCTCCAGAATCCGTTAAAGAGGTCGGTTGGCGTAAACTAAATTCAATGCCTACACCTTTAAATAAGGTCTCAAATGGCAGGTCTTCTGTGCCGTATAAATAACGGTTGAAGAAGTCTGTTAAATCAATCCCAGAAACCTCTGAACAAAGTGCTTCAATTTGACCTTCTTGCAAGCCGACGGCCGTTTTACCAAAGTGTTGCCACAAATGGAGTAGAACGTCATCCAGTGATTTCACTCCTTGGGTCTGCTGACGAATCGTTAAATCTAAGCCTAAAGCAATCAGACTGCCTTTGGTGTAGTAACTGATAATCGCATTCGGCGCATTTTCATTCTGCTGGTAGAATTTTGTCCAAGTTAACAGGCTCGATTCAGCCACCGATTGTAGAAATCGCCCGGGCATACGATAGACACTGCTCATCTGTTTGGCTAATAAGTTTAGGTAGGTTTCATCATCAACCAGGCCTGCACGTTTTAAAATTAAGCCATCATAGTAAGAGGTAATACCTTCAAACCACCATAATTGATTGGTGTAAACGGGTTCACTTAAATCTGCTTTTTGGTAAATTTCTGGCTGAATGCGTTTAACGTTCCAAGTATGGAAGTACTCATGGCTGCAGAGCTCTAAAAACCTCAAATAACCATCGGTCGCCTTTTTCATCCCTATATAGGGTAGGTCATCACGACTGCACATTAAAGCAGTCGAATTTCGATGTTCTAGACCACCATAATCACTGCCGGTTACCATTACCTGAAAAAGGTAATTTTGCATCGGAGCAGGCTCACCAAATAGCTTGATTTCATATTCGCATATTTTAATAAGATCGGCCTTGAGGCGATCTTCATCCAAGTCAAAAAGCCCGGTTAACACTACTCTATGTGGAACCCCGCAAGCTTCAAAATCAACTTCAGCGTAGGTGCCTAGTTCAAAAGGGTGGTCTATTAACGAATCGTAGTTCGGAGCATGATAAGTTCCAAAACCGAATTTGTTAACTTTCTGAGAAGGTAATCCCGTGGCTATTTTCCAGTGGTTGGCTTGAGTGAATTCCGTGCTAAAAACCTCTAATGAACAAGATTTTTCACGCTGTCCATCGACGGCTAAAAAGACCGAGGTGCCATTAAAGAAGGCGTGACTTTCATCAAAATGTGCACCCCGTACGGATAAATCCCAAGCATAGACTTGATAACGAATTGTGACGGGTTTGCCATTACTCGCAAACTGCCAAGTCGACTTTTCAGTCCAAAACAGCTCAAGAGGCTCGTTTTTGGAATCCATGGCTTTTAAATCAATCAGGTGTTTTGAAAAATCCCTAATCAAATAACTACCTGGGATCCAGTTAGGTAGACGAACTTGCTGATAAGGCTGAGCAGGGAATGCAATAGTCAAAGTGACTTCAAATAAGTGCCCCTTTGGATCTTGGGGCGTAATGCTGTATTGAATCGCATGGTTTTGATTTTCTGGCGGGGAAAGAGTCATGGTCACCTAACTTGTCTATTGGAGTGGTTGGATTATAGTGTGTTTGCTCTTCAGACACAGAATACTTTTGGGCTTGATCTTACAAAAATTAACAACGTACACCCCCTTATTAAGGGGCTTTTGAAATAAGGAGTCACCCTCATAAAATAACAAGCTTATTTTTCTGAAATGGGTACTGCTGACGTACTCAGTGGTAGGGGAGCCACACAAAGCTTCTTACTCTTAATAGCCATAATGGTTTTGAATGTAAGGTGTAATACCAATGCCGATAGAATCAATAAAAGGAGTCCGGCTAAGTAAACGAAAATATCAAATTTTAAATGTTGATACATAATGAAACTCGCGACTGTCATTGCACCTATTGGGAAGGTGTAAGCCCACCATGAGAGGGCAAAAGGCACACGCAAAAAACGCTTAGCTTGACTCAGTAACAGAATTGTTAGGAACAGGGCTATGTAATATAAGATACGTGCAAAATCATCAACGCCTTGGTTTCCTGTTAGCGTCATATAGGAGATAAAGCCAACGGCAGGTGGCGCAATCAAAATAAAGAGCGTAGGCTCGAGCAATTTTAGTAGTGGTGGATGGAAAAATAGGCGGTACATGACAATACTGTTGAGTATTAACCAGAAGATTAAACCGATGCTAAAGAAAAACCAGCCTAGCTCGACATGAGAAAAAGCGGGCGCACCTAATGGGATAAGGATATTACCGACAACGGGTATAAACCAAGCTGGGTTCAGGTGGGTGATTTGCCATTTTTCGTGATGAATCCAGTTATTCATAATATAAAGCAATAAACCAAACTGGATAATCGCGCCCAAATGCCACAGCACACTCGCCACCTGAGGTAGGGATGTTTTATAAAGAATGCTGAGTAATACCAGACTGATGCTAAAAGTTGGAAAAAAGTGTAACGCAATAGGGTCGTTTAAATCTTGACGAACGGCTGTTGGATATTTAAACGCTTTCGTTAAGTAGGTCAGGGTTATTAGTATGAAAAATAACGTCGTAAACAGAGTTAAAACCTCATAAAACAAAGCACTAACACCTAAAACCTCATGTGCTTTGGTAAAGCTTAAAGTCAGTCCGCTATACCCCATAATGGCGCCAAAAAGACTAATGGGAAAATAGGCTAGTCTTGCAGTTTGAGTCGTATCCATACTATGACCTTTTATTTTTCAAAATAAATTACAGAGTTTCAATTACCAAAAAACATTATACGATAGACCCTGTCGAAAAGAGATAAAGCTCCTTTTAAAAGAAGAACAATGCTACTTCTGATTTAAATCCGACTGAATCCATACAAACCATCAGGACGTATTTTTTTTAGAATGAGCGTATTTATAGACTTCAAATCGGGTAATTATGCGCATTAACTATCTACCCTCCATTCTCTATTTTGGCATGCCGATGGGGCTTATCGGTACGGGTTTGAATGCACAGCATCTTACGGCACAGTTAGGTTTGCACACTAATATCGCATTGTGGATATTAGTTTACGGCTGGATTAGCTTGGCGGTTGTGGGTAGTCACTATATCAAACACCTATTWGKMGWSSTGYGTACTGCAATGCTGCAATGCTGCAAGAGTGGCATGATCCTTTTAAACGTAACTTTTTCCCAGCAATTACTTTGACACTTTTATTACTATTATTAAGTTTAAAGCCTTACTTTGATATTCTAGAGATTGA
>VCMH01000021.1_pt1 | contig 11612 bp, 8 predicted proteins | sample 3385031 | NCBI WGS metagenome assembly VCMH01 (sample SAMN11833398, study PRJNA544312) | saline spring metagenome | isolation source: microbial filaments from arctic saline spring | place: Canada: Axel Heiberg Island, Nunavut | collected 2010-05 | reverse complement strand
ACACGACGACTGACCACTCACTTGTTCAGGGCTCCAACGCTGCTTCAAGTAGTGAATAACAAGCTCCCAGCAGTCATGAGATATTCTTTTTTTGCTTTACTTGACCGTCTTTCGACGGCTTGTGTATGTGCAAGCAACGGTCGCCAACCACGGGATTTAATATTGCGTTTGAGTTCACGGCTAATGGTCGATTTATGACGTTTTAACTCGTCTGCGATAGTCGTAATGCTATATCCGGCACGTTTGAGTCCGTAAATGTGATATCTTTCTTCTAAGGTCAGTTGATGATATGTGCTCATTGGGCAACACCTCTTTTGTGTAGGAACTTAAAAGGTAGCTTATCAACTGGCCTTTTTCAATTCCTATAGGTGTTGCACTTACTAGTTGAATCTATGAGTGCAAAAAACCGATAAAAATCGGTTTTTAAAGTGGTCTACTGAGTCAACTAGTCGTAAAAATCTCTGAATTACTTAATCCAAATAGACTTTACATTGGTAAACTCTCGAATGCCGTGTGAAGAAAGTTCTCGACCATAACCTGAGTTCTTAACGCCGCCAAATGGCATTCTAGCATCGGAAAAACTGAAGCTATTGATAAAGGTCGCGCCTGATTCCATACCACGAGCCATGGTTTCAGCCGTCGATTCATCATCACTCCAAATACTACCTGCTAAACCATAGTCTATCGAGTTAGCAATGCCCAAAGCATGGGCCGGTTCAGTGGCTTTAATGACAATGGCGACCGGTCCAAAAAACTCTTCATTGTACGCGGGCATATTACTGGTGATATTAGTCAAAATAGTTGGCGCATAATAACAACCTGGACGGTCCAACTGATAACCGCCGGTGACAATCACCGCGCCTAAATCAACCGACTCCATGACTTGCTCATGTAACTCATCCAAGAGATCTTGTCTCGCCATAGGCGCTAAGGTCGTGGCAGGATCCATAGGATCACCGGCCACAAACTTGGCTTCAATCGCTGCTTTAAACATTTCAACAAATTTATCTACCTGAACATGATCAACAATAAATCGTTTGGCGGCAATACAACTTTGCCCCATATTCTGGAAACGACCTTTAACAGCCCCTTCGACGGCTTTTTTCATATCCGCATTTTCAAGCACAATAAAAGCATCTGAACCACCGAGTTCTAAAACGGTTTTCTTCAATTCTGACCCTGCGATACTGGCAACGGCACGTCCTGCTTTTTCGCTTCCCGTTAAGGTCACCGCACGCACGATTGGGTGACGAATGACACTTTCAACCATCTCGGAACCGATCATTAAGGTGGTAAAGATATTATCTGGAAAACCAGCCTTTCTAAAAACTTCTTCCATCGCTAAGGCACATTGCGGCACATTAGAGGCGTGTTTTAAAATCGCAATATTACCGGCTACTAAGGCTGGCGCAGCAAAGCGGAACACTTGCCAAAATGGATAGTTCCATGGCATAACAGCCAATACAACACCCAGAGGCTGGTAGTTAATATAACTACGACTAGCATCCGTCTCTACCATCTCATCTTGTAAATACGTCGGACCGTTTTGTGCATAAAACTCACAAACCATGGCGCATTTCTCTATTTCCGCTTCCGCTTCTACAAAGGTTTTACCCATTTCTAAGGTAATCAATTCCGCTAATAATTCACTGTCATCACGCAATACATCGGCAACGCGTCTTATCATCAAGCAACGATCTTCAATCGGCGTGAGTTTTGACCAGTCATCAAATTGATAACCAGCTTGCGTCACGACATCGTTCAAAGTTTCTTGATCCCAAGTTTCAAATGAGCCTAATAACTCGCCTGTCGCGGGGTTGATTGATTGCATGGCCATAAAGCGTTCCTTGTGAGGTGAATAATAAATGAGTGTTCATCCGTCAATGCAGATATTAAGATAGAAAATACATAAGCCGAGAAATCCCAGCTTATTAAATAATTTAGAGATTCATATTGAAGTTTTTAAATAGAGCTAAGAGCTGATTGCCTGTTGTGCCCAGGCGTTTGCCGCCATAAAACTATTACTAATTTCACTGAGGCCTAATTGTTCATAGTGCACACTGGCCTCCGAAACCTTCGCTTGTTCCATGGCCATTAATACTTTAAGCGCGTCACCCATTGTGCCTTTTCTATCCACTAAAGCCGTTCGAATTTCTTCTGACAAAGGCATTTCACTGACAATTTCAGAAATCGGTATTTTAAAAAATGCGTCAAGACTTGAAAATAGTCCCATCAAAAAGTAGCTGTCCTTATCACGAGCATGTCCAGCTGACTCGGCCATTAACTCACAAAATTTAGCGCGCATTAAAGAGGTGGTTAACAGCTCTTGTGGTACATCTTCCATGCTGGACAACATTAGCATATTCACCCAAAACTTAAGGCGTTTAAGCCCCATATATCGCAAAGCATCTGCAATATTTTCAACTCTAACGGGAATCATAGTCGCAGGATTGTTAATCGCTAATAAGAGTTTATGGCTTAAAGAAACATCTTGACCGATAATATTAGAGAGTTGATGAAAGTCAGTGGTTGGATCATTTACCTTGGCTAATAGCTGTAATAAAGTAAGTTTATTTCCAGACAATTTTTGACCATTCATAATCACTGGATTGGTGAAGAAATAACCCAGAAAATAATCAAAACCTAATTTCTTCAAATACAAGAACATCTCTTCAGTTTCGACCTTATTGGCAATGACCTTAATACCCTTCTTATGAAGTTCTTCAAGCATCTCCTTTAACTTCAACTCACTAAAGGTTTCGATGTTAATTTTTACATAGTCGCTGATAGAGGCAAGCTTAAGACTAGACTCCTCATCATTATAGTTCTCCAAGGCGATATGCAAGCCTTCTGACTTTAGTTCTTTCAGGCTGCGTAACAAAGCGACATCTTGAGTGACATCATTTGGAATCTCAAGGATAAGCGAATGATTTTCATCGAAGTTGGGCAGCGATTGAACATTAAGTAATGCCTTGGGCAGATGCAACATAGCGTCATGCTTACCGACGATGGATTGAAAACCGATCTTTTCTTGAGTTCTTTTAATCAATTCAATCGTCGCTTCAACCGTATTTTTATTCGGATTCAAACCTTGATGAAACTGTAATTCGTAAGCAAACACATTCATATTTACATCTAAAACCGGCTGTTTCCCGATAAACACTTCAGACATATTGAGTTCCTATATTTAAGAGTACTTAAACTGAGTAAACCATGATTCTGGTCTACCCAACCCTTTTAACGATTGAATAAGACGCGTTTTCCTGGGGTAAACGCTGCAAACTGGCCTTGATGATACTTCAGTTCACCCGACACAATCGTACTAATGACACTCGATTTAAAGGTATGTCCTTCCCAAGGAGACCACTGACACTTATAGAGATTATGTGCTTTATCATCTGTATGGGGTTTATTCATATCCACCAAAATCAGATCCGCCCAATAGCCTTCTCGAATATAGCCACGCTCCTCAATTTGATAACGAATCGCAACATTATGCGCGGTCTTTTGCACAATCGTTTCGATGTCGAATACGCCATCATGCACCATATCCAATAGGGCCGGTATAGATTGTTGTACCTGAGGCAGTCCCGCCGGCGCGCTAAAATAAGGATTGTTTTTTTCCACTTCACTGTGCGGAGCATGGTCTGTGGCGATTATATCAATACGCCCCTCTCTGACCGCTTGGCGAATAGCATCACGATCAGACTGTTTTTTAATCGCTGGATTACATTTAATATAGTGGCCCTTGGCCGCGTAATCATCTTCGGTAAACCAAAGGTGATGCACACAGGCTTCGGCGGTAATTTTCTTACCCTCTACCGGCCCTGGTTCAAACAGTTCCATCTCTTCGGCGGTGGTTAGGTGCAAAATATGCAAATCCGCCCCCGTTTCTTGAGCCAACTGCACCGCAAAAGAGGACGACTTATAACAGGCTTCACGACAGCGAATATTAGGATGTTCAAAAGCAGGGACATCGTCACCATACTTTGCGCGGTAGATCTCTTCCTGCGCATTAATCATCGGCGTATCTTCGCAATGCGTGGTAATCAGTGTTGGGCTATGAGTGAAAATATCACGCAAAGCCTGCTCACGATCGACCAACATATTACCGGTTGAAGCGCCCATAAAAATCTTAACGCCACAAACATTGCGAGGATTCACTTTCTTAAGTTCGTCTAAATTATCATTGGTCGCACCAAAGTAAAAAGAGTAATTACTCCAAGCCTTCTCTGCTCCAATCTGATATTTTGCTTCCAAATTATCAATAGTGGTCGTCGTCGGCTTTACATTAGGCATGTCCATAAAGGTAGTCGTACCACCGGCTAGGGCCGCCTTAGATTCCGTGGCAATATCTCCCTTGGAAGTCAATCCTGGATCTCTGAAATGGACTTGATCATCAATCATGCCGGGTAACAACATTAAACCTTTAGCGTCAATAACGTGATCAGCCTCCGTCATAATGTGCTCTGCCACTTCTACGATGCGTCCATTCTTTACCAGAACATCACCAACCCATTGTTGGCCTTCATTGACAATCGTTGCTTGCACAATAAGAATGCTACGGGAAGTCGCTATCATGGTAAATTTCCTTTAATCGTTGGATAATACATTTTATCGCTTATAACTTGGTATTCTATCCTGAAACATAGTTATCTTTTTCTATGATTTTTAGGGAAGCACGTTATTTTTATCAGCCCTATACAAGTAAAGAGCATACTCTCTAGCGCTACAACCTAACCATGCAAGTGCTGGTCGAAGACCTTGAAACCTTTGAACGGCTCTTTATTTTAAAGAATTAAAGTGCACTTTTGCACAACACTATTAACTACCCAACTGCTTCGCGGTTGATAACTTAGAGCATAGGCTCGCGGAGAATACTCATAATGGCCATTATAACATTGACTTCTTTAAGTGATTTAATTGAAACCCTTTAACCCACTTACTTGGCTATTCATTGGTCTAGTACGCTTTTATCAACTGTTTATCAGCCCGATTCTCGGGCCGAGGTGTCGCTTTTACCCGAGCTGCTCGCATTACGCCATTGATGCGTTGAAGCAGCATGGCCTTCTCTGCGGTGGCTGGCTGGCTCTTAAACGCATCTTTCGCTGTCATCCTGGGAATCCAGGAGGCGTCGACCCAGTACCGAGCTGTGGCTGTCAATCTTCCAAAACCTGCCAAGAACCCTTAGAGATTGATGATGAAATTGAAACAGAGCCAGAAACCCTGCAAACTCCAGAGCAGGAGCCAGCTCACAAATAAAGAACTCCTCATCTTAACCAACAATTAACGATAGAAAAAACTATTTAAGTTCTCATTAATTGCCAGGCCTGGCATGTCCTGCGGCTTTACAAAACATGTGAGCGCAGGGCATGTCCTGCGGCCTTACCAAGCCATTTGAGCGCAGGGTCAACTACAATATTAGTTATATTAAGTACCAAAGTTGAAAAAACTGTCATCTAAACTTAATACAGCAATTCTGATTACACAACAATAATAGGCTAAAATAGACTAATTTTATACACTAACAATGGTCACACCGACTCAATTCAGGAACACACATGTCCGCTACCTCTGCAAATGACAACTTAACGAATCCAACGAACCTAGACGCTCCAAAATACCCGCGTTTTATCAACCGAGAGCAGAGTCTGTTAGAGTTTAACCGTCGTGTATTGGCACAAGCCAAAAACCCTGACATTCCATTATTGGAACGCCTAAAGTATTTGTGTATTTCCAGTAGCAATATGGATGAATTTTTTGAAGTTCGGTTGGCCAGTTTAAATGAGTTAAAAGAGGATCCTGACGCCTTAACCCTCCCCGATAATCAAGACCCTAAAGTCGTGATTGAGTGCTTGTCTAAAACCGCCCACGAAATCGTTAAAGATCAATACCTCACTTTAAAACATCTACTGGTGCCCGCTTTAGAAAAGGAGCAGATTCGTTTTCTACGCCGTAACCACTGGACGGAGCAACATAAAGCCTGGTTGACGAATTATTTTATCGAATCACTACAACCGGTATTGAGTGCCGTCGGACTCGATCCTTCACACCCTTTTCCAAAAGTCTTAAATAAAACCTTAAACTTTATTGTTTCTCTTGAAGGTAAGGATGCTTTTGGGCGATCAAATGGCCTCGCCATAGTGCCAGTGCCGCGTTCCCTACCGCGTATTATCAAACTGCCAGATGACGCAACCGAAGGACAGGATGATTTTGTTTTCCTTTCTTCTATTTTACATGCCAATGTCTCACGCCTATTTCCCGGCATGACCGTGACCGGCTGTTACCAATTTCGAGTGACGCGCAATACCAACCTATTTATTGATGAAGAAGAGGTCGACGATATTCTGAGTGCTTTGAAAGGCGAACTCTCAGGTCGCCAATATGGCGGAGCCATTCGACTGGAGGTCGCGGACAACTGTCCAAGAAATATGGTGGATTATCTATTAGACCGTTTCGAACTGAATGAGGCTGCACTTTACCAAGTCACGGGCCCTGTCAATTTGCACCGTTTGGATGCTGTGCCTGGCATGGTCAATCGACCTGATTTATCCTTTCCGCCCTTCTCGGCTAAGCGACACAAGACCAAACGCCACCCTAAAAAATTCTTTCAACTCTTTACGCACCATCAACAATCTGAACAAAATATTTTTGATAAAATTCGTGAAAAGGATATTTTACTACACCATCCCTATGATGCATTTGCACCTGTTATCGAGTTTTTACATCAAGCGGCGACTGACCCAGATGTATTAGCCATCCGCATGACGCTGTATCGTACTGGTGAAGATTCTTTAATCATCAAAGCCTTAGAACGTGCCGCTAAAAATGGCAAGGAAGTCACGGCGGTAGTGGAACTGCGCGCACGCTTTGATGAAGGCAATAACATTATCCAAGCGACCCGTTTGCAAGATGCTGGCGTTCATGTTGTGTACGGTGTAGTCGGTTATAAAACCCATGCAAAAATGATTTTAGTCGTGCGTCGTGAAGCGGACAAAATTCGCCACTACACCCATATGGGTACGGGTAACTATCACCACATTACCACGCGTTTCTACTCTGATTTTGGTCTAATGACGGCCAATCCTGCGATTGGTCGCGATGTCTCCAAGATTTTCCAGCAACTGACGAGTTTGGGTGACACTAAAGATCTCGAAGTTTTATTGCAATCTCCTTTCACACTGCTATCAGGCATGTTGAAACGTATTGAACGCGAAACAGAACACGCCAAAGCTGACAGGCCTGGTCGAATCATTGCAAAAATGAATGGTTTGGAAGAGCAAACAATTATTGATGCCTTGTATAAAGCCTCACAAGCCGGCGTTAAAATTGATTTAATTGTCCGTGGTATCTGTAGTTTGCGTCCAGGCATTCCTGGCTTATCCGAGAACATTACGGTCACTTCGATTATCGGCCGTTTCTTAGAGCATCATCGTATCTATTACTTTGAAAACGATGGTGGCCAACCCGACCTATTCTGCTCAAGTGCCGATTGGATGAAACGTAACTTAACGGCGCGCGTTGAAACTGGTTTCCCTATTTTAGATCCTGACTGCTTTCAGCAAGTTTACACCGAAGGGTTGGCCATCTATTTAGAAGACAATACCGGCGCTTGGATACTCCAACCAGATGGTTCTTATGTTCCGAAACCGATTGATGGAGAAATACCTTTTAGTGCCCAGCAAGCGTTAGTTGATAAATACAGCTAGTTCAAAATCAACCGCTTTAAAGTGCAAATACTTAATAAAATCGTTTGATGGTTTTGTAGAACGTTTAAACCAGGTAAAATGCCCCAAACGATTTACAAGATGAAAAAAATGCAAAAACAGACTCCCAAAAAACCCGAACTAGAAAATGAATCAGATCAATCACTGTATGCCGCGATTGATTTAGGCTCTAACAGTTTTCATCTCATTATCGCGCGTGAAGTGCACGGTCAGATGCAGGTGATTGATAAGCATAAAGAGATGGTACGTTTGCGCTCTGGCCTGGATGAAAATGGCAAGCTGACGGACAAAGCCTTCCAACAGGGTATTGAATGTCTGGAGCGGTTTGGGCAACTTATAAAAGGTATTCCCGCTCTAAATGTGCGTGCTGTGGGCACAAACACATTACGGAATGCCCGAAATAGCCATGAATTTTTAATGCAAGCCAAGCAAGTCCTTGGGCACACCATTAAGATTATCGCTGGCCAAGAAGAAGCCCGTCTTATCTATCTAGGTGTAGCACGCAGTTTACCGGCGAGCACTGAACAGAGACTGGTTATGGACATAGGCGGTGGTAGCACTGAATATATTATTGGCAAAGGCTTTGAAAATAGCCATCTAACCAGCACCGAAATGGGCTGCGTCAGCATTACACAAGCCTGCTTCCCTAAAGGGAAAATCACCACAGAACGCATGGATACAGCCATCTCTAAATGCCGTCAAGTCCTTAGACCGCATCGAACTCAACTCAAAAACCTAGGCTGGGACACGGCTATTGGTGCTTCAGGCTCGATTAAGTCCATTGGTCAAATTTTAGAACTCAATCGGTGGTCAGAATCAGGCATTACCCTAGCTGGCATGCAAAAACTCGCGGCCGTACTCATTAAAGCCGAATCGGCAGACTCCCTTAAACTAGAGGGCTTAAAAGATGAACGCCGCCCAGTATTGGCCGGAGGTTTAGCCATTTTAATGGCGACTTTTATAGAATTGTGTATTGAGCAAATGCAAGTCTCAGCAAATGCCCTACGTGAAGGGTTGGTGTTTGACACGCTCGGTAGACTTTATGCTGAAGATGTTCGAGAAGTGAGTGTCAGTGCCATGCAGAAGTGGATGCGAGTCGATACACAACAAGCCACTCATGTTGCAAAAACAGCTAAATCACTCTTCAAACAAGCCCACAACAGCTGGAAGTTACGCTCCACTGATTATGATCTAAAACGTCTATTAAAATGGGCTAGCATGCTGCATGAATGCGGAATAGCCATCAGTTACAGACGTTATCGCAATCACAGTGCTTACTTGGTTGAACAAGCCGACATGCCTGGTTTTGATCAACAGGAAAAACAGATGCTGAGTGCCATGATGTTAAACCATCGTGGAAAATTCAATTCAACAGTCTACGCCGATCTAGATGAAACGACCGCCCAACAACAGATTTATTTAACCGTATTGCTCCGCTTAGCGGTTCGCATTCACCGTGGTCGAGATTTCGAACAAGCAGATCCTCTGCTTTCCATTAAGAATAAAAATCATCTTCATCTAGAATTTGAAGCAAACTGGTTACAAGACCATCCATTAACTCGGCTGGATTTAGAGATCGAAGCAAAACGCCTAAATGCAATTGGCTTAAAGCTCTCTTTGGAATAGTGATTGGTAGATCGCTTTAAAGAACAAGTGATCACAATTGGAAGAATGAATTAACGTTAGCCTAAGCCTACAACCTATTCTTCAATACTAAATTCCAGGCAATAAAAAAAGGCGATTCAATTTAATTGAATCGCCTTTTTTATTTAACTCTGAGATTAACCCACCGAACCAATCATACCGTTTCACTCCCGCTTACGACGAGAAGTCATAAAACCAACCAAACCTAAATCCGTCGGTCTTAATGCATAGGTAGATGATTCTGCATATGTAAAGTGTATTTTTGTACCAGAAAATACAGATTAAATGCTTTAGACTTTCTTTCCCATCAGGGAACATGATTGGCTAGCACTTAAAGGCATGTTTTCGGCTTGTTGCTGACTTGCATCATTATTCACGGCATAGGCCGTACCAGATGCAATAAACATCGCCGTAGTCACCGAGACCACTATGGTTAATAAAGCTAATAATTGTTTCATGATGATTTCCTCTAAATGTCTTTAAACTTTCAAACGATTTAAGGACTATTTTAGAGAGGATTCAAAATAATTCTATTGTACGTAAGTACACTATGGGTAATTTTATATAAATTTAATACACATCTAACTGCACACGTTTCTGCTTTCGCCAGTTCTGCCAAGTGCTTTGTGCACTCTCTAAATCCACCTTATCAAACCGCATAATCAACTTAATCCAGGTGTTTTCAACCGACTTGGCTAAACTAAACTGATCCCCACAAATATAGATAATGGCACCCTGTTGAAGTTGTTTCCAAAGATTCTCGGCCTGCTGTTGTATGACATCTTGTACATAGTATTTTTCGGCTTGGTCTCTTGAAAAAGCGGTAAACAAATTCAGTTGCCCAGCTTTCTGGCAGTGTTGGAGATAATCATCGAATAAAAATGAACTGGCCTGGTGAGTTTCACCGAAAAATAGCGTGCTTTGCCCACTGGCCTTATCAGCGACACGTTGCTGTATAAAACCGATATAGGGTGCAATTCCCGTACCCGCGCCAATCATAATAATAGGCAGGGTCGAATCTAGAGGCAGTTTAAAAGTAGGATTCGGCTTAATATCACCCTCAACCATCTCGTCGGCTTGCAGCTGACTTACGCTATAGCTGGCGACACCATAATGCCTACGTCTGGCAAGTCTATTACCTGCTTCAGGTAAATAGGTCACCAACTTCACCACTAGATCTACTGTATTACCCACGGCGACCGGAGCCGAAGCAATGGAATAATATCGCGGTGCTAAAGGAGAGAGAAGACTTAGAAATTCAACCCCTAAGACATTAAGTGACGTGAAGGTTTGCAATAGATCCAGAATATCCCGACCTTTGGCGTAATCCATCATGGCATGTCTATCGACCCAATCCCCTAACCCATATTGACGCTGCATTTTATTGAGAATAGCAGGATTCAACTGAGAGATTTCTAAGTGATTAGTTAACGCCTGCTTAACCGAGACACGCCCGACACGACGTAATTCTATGAATTCTTCACCAGACAAGGACAACTCTGCCAATAGTGCCGCGACCCATTCAGGTTGATTGGCCGCTTGTAGTGTTAACCAGTCGCCTGGTTGATAATCAATCCGCTGGCCGTTTTCGGGCTGCAATACCAGATGATAAAGGGCTTTATCTTGGCACAGAGGGGTAATATTTTGATTGGAGATAACACGAAAACGCATACCAAAAACACTCACTGATAAGATTCAATTGACGCATTTTAGCATGCTTAATCATTTGACCAGGCCTGGTCAAAGCTTAATCTCGGTTTAAATCATGAGAGCTTAATATTGAACACGACGACTGCCATAGATTCAACTAGTAAGTGCAACACCTATAGGAATTGAAAAAGGCCAGTTGATAAGCTACCTTTTAAGTTCCTACACAAAAGAGGTGTTGCCCAATGAGCACATATCATCAACTGACCTTAGAAGAAAGATATCACATTTACGGACTCAAACGTGCCGGATATAGCATTACGACTATCGCAGACGAGTTAAAACGTCATAAATCGACCATTAGCCGTGAACTCAAACGCAATATTAAATCCCGTGGTTGGCGACCGTTGCTTGCACATACACAAGCCGTCGAAAGACGGTCAAGTAAAGCAAAAAAAAGAATATCTCATGACTGCTGGGAGCTTGTTATTCACTACTTGAAGCAGCGTTGGAGCCCTGAACAAGTGAGTGGTCGAATTAAGATAAGCCACAACATAAAAATAAGTCATGAACGTATTTACCAATTTATCGTGT
>VCMH01000044.1_pt1 | contig 11615 bp, 11 predicted proteins | sample 3385031 | NCBI WGS metagenome assembly VCMH01 (sample SAMN11833398, study PRJNA544312) | saline spring metagenome | isolation source: microbial filaments from arctic saline spring | place: Canada: Axel Heiberg Island, Nunavut | collected 2010-05 | reverse complement strand
ACACGACGACTGATCTTGTGATGTTGCCATGGGTAAGATGTTTTTACCATCGGCCATAACAATAAAGCTGGCTTCTTCACCGACTAAAAACTCTTCGATCACCACTCGGGAACCGGCATCGCCAAACTTATTGCCAGCGAGCATATCTGTTACAGCGTCTTTCGCTTCTTGCATTGTCTCCGCTAGAATAACGCCTTTACCCGCCGCTAAACCATCGGCTTTTACGACAATCGGTACGCCGACTTTATCTAAATAAGCATGCGCAGGTGCAATTTCAGTAAAGACGTCATAAGCGGCTGTTGGAATGTTGTGTTTCGCTAAGAAGTCTTTAGAGAATGCTTTAGAGCCTTCAAGTTGCGCCGCATCTTTATCAGGACCAAAACATTTTAAACCCGCGGCTCTAAAGTCATTGACCACACCCATCACTAAAGGCACTTCTGGGCCAACAATCGTTAACTCGATATTGTTGTCTTTTGCAAAAGAGACCAGGCCTGGTAGGTCATCAGCCGCGATAGCGACGTTGGTTAAGTTTGCTTCAAGTGCGGTTCCGGCATTACCCGGTGCTACAAATACTTGTGAAACAGTGTCAGCTTGAGCCGTTTTCCAAGCCAAGGCATGTTCACGACCGCCGCCACCAATAATTAATACTTTCATTTATTTCTCTTTGTAATTTTTGAACCACGAAGACACGAAGTCACGAAGGTTTATAAAACGAATCTTTTGATGCCATTTTTTAAAACAGCCTCATTGAAATTAATTAATAGTCCCGTTTTTATTTGGGTTAATTTCATGTAAGTTAGTAATTGAGCTTGATGAATGCCTTGCAATTTATCAACGGCTTTTAGTTCAATAATAAGTTGGTTATCAATCAGTAAATCAACACGGAAGTTTTGATTTAGTTGGTGCCCTTTGTATATAACGGGAACTTCAACTTGGCATTGATGCTGGATATTATTCAACTGTAATTCATAAGGCAGACATTGCTCATAAACCGACTCCAACAACCCTGCCCTAAATTTCTATGTACTTCAATCGCTAAACCAATTACTTGATTCGATAAGTTATCAAAATTCATAGAAACTTCGTGCCTTCGTGTCTTCGTGGTTAAATATTTTTTAATGCTTAAAATGGCGCATTCCTGTGAATACCATTGCTATACCGTGTTCGTTGGCGGCATCAATGACTTCTTGATCGCGCATTGAACCACCTGGATGAATCACTGCAACAATGCCAGCTTCCGCGGCCGCATCAATACCGTCACGGAATGGGAAGAAGGCATCTGAAGCCATTACCGAGCCAGGCACTTCTAAGCCTTCGTCAGCGGCTTTAATGCCTGCGATTTTCGCAGAGTAGACACGGCTCATTTGCCCAGCGCCCACACCAATTGTCATGCCATCCTTAACGTAAACAATCGCATTTGATTTAACAAATTTTGCAACTTTCCAGGCAAATAACAGATCAGCCATCTGCTTATCGGTCGGCGCTAGTTTTGTGACGACGGTTAGGTCATCAACCGCGACAGATCCTAGATCACGGTCTTGAACTAATAAGCCGCCTGTGACACGCTTATAGTCGTAAAAAGGTTGTGGGCTAGCAAGCTCTCCACATTCCATTAAACGTAGGTTTTTCTTAGCTTCAATAATGGCTTGTGCAGCTTCAGTCACTGTCGGAGCGATAATGACTTCAACGAACTGACGATCTACAATGGCTTGTGCTGTTTGGGCATCTAACTCGCGGTTGAAAGCGATAATTCCACCAAAGGCAGAGGTAGGATCGGTTTTGAACGCACGGTCATAAGCTTCGAACAGACTTGAACCAATTGAAACACCACAAGGATTGGCATGCTTAACAATGACACAAGCAATTTCATCAAAGGTCTTAACCAACTCAAGAGCCGCATCTGTATCCGCAATATTATTGAAAGAGAGCGCTTTACCTTGTAGCTGAGTGGCTGTTGAAATAGAGGATTCATTCTGATTGCGCTCTGTGTAGAAAGCGGCTTTTTGATGAGGATTTTCGCCATAACGTAGGGACTGTTTTTTTACAAACTGCGAACTGTAGGTACGTGGGAAAGCATCATTTTCTTCGGTGCTAAACATTGTGCCGAAATAGTTAGCGATGGCACCATCGTAACGAGCCGTTTGCTCAAAGGTTTTAATCGCAAGATCAAAACGGGTGGCGTGTGAAAGCTGGCCGTTATTGCTTGTCATTTCAGCCAAGATTCGCGCATAGTCCATAGGATCCGTGACGACAGCAACGTCTTTATGGTTCTTAGCGGCAGAGCGCAACATGGTTGGTCCACCTATATCGATGTTTTCAACGGCATCTTCTAAAGAGCAGTCCGCTTTGGCCACGGTCGCTTCAAATGGGTAAAGGTTGACCACGACCATATCAATTTGATCAATACCGTGTTCTGCCATAACCGCATCATCTGTTCCACGACGCCCTAAAAGCCCCCCGTGAATTTTTGGGTGAAGGGTTTTAACACGTCCATCCATCATTTCTGGAAAACCAGTGTATTCAGAGACCTCTGTCACGGCTAGACCCGCTTCTGACAATACCTTATAGGTACCGCCAGTTGAGAGGATAGCAATATTCATTGCAATTAATGACTCAGCAAACTCTAAAATGCCGGTCTTATCTGAAACGCTAATCAATGCGCGACGTACTGGTTTCATGAAACTTTCTCCAAAAATTAAAATCTATAAAAATGGTCTAAATAGTCAAAAGGTCTAAATTAACTGAAATTTCTGCATTTTCTTTCTTAGGGTATTGCGGTTAATACCTAAGATGAGTGCGGTTTGAGTTTGATTGTATTCTGTTTTAGCTAAGACAAACTCGAGCATAGGTTTTTCAACCTGATGTATGACCATTTCATAGAGGTCACAAGTAGTCTGTTCCTGAAGCGTGTCAAAATAAACCTCAAGGGTCAGGGTGACTTGTTCGCTCAGTGACAGTGATTTTTGTTCGGCGGCTGGTTTACTCATAGAATATTCATTTAATCTGTTTAGTTAATTTTAAATATCAAAGACAGTGCTTACTTCTAAAAAGTGGTGTACTTAAAAAATTAGACACTAAATCTCGTTATGGATTGCTCAATAAGGGCTCAAAAAAACGCTCGATTGTTGCGAGTTGTGCTTCTGGTGTTTGCAGTTGGTTGAACTGTTTGCGTAACACTTGGCCTGCTGGCAGATGTTGTCCATACCAGCCGATGTGCTTACGGGCTATTCGTACACCGAGCAACTCGCCATATAACTTATGCACGCCTGAAACGTGTTGAGTGATGGTTTGATAAAACTCGTCAAACGTTGGCTCAGAAAGTTTATGGCCGGTTTTAAGATAATGATTTATCTCACGAAAAATCCAAGGATAGCCTTGTGAGGCTCTGCCAATCATAATCCCATCTACAGCCGTATAGTTTAATACAAATTCAGCTTGTTCGGGGGTGCAAATGTCACCATTTGCAATCACAGGGATGTCGACCGCCTGTTTAACGGCTTTGATGGTGTCATATTCTGCCAAACCTCTAAATTTATCCTCACGAGTTCTGCCGTGAATGCTGATGGCTTTCAGCCCTTGTTGTTGTGCAATTTCGGCAATTTGCAGGGCATTACGATTTTCTGCATCCGTCCCTGTCCTCGTTTTGACGGTAACAGGCACATCGACTGCACTGACAACGGCGGCAAAAATATCGGTCACTCGGCCTGGATCTGCCATTAAGGCCGAACCGGCCGCAACACTACAGACTTTCTTAGCAGGGCAACCCATATTTAAATCGATTATTTGCGCGCCCTGGGAGACTTGCCAAGCAGCCGCCTCAGCAAGTTCATCTGGGTCTGTGCCAATTAATTGAATGGCACGAGGTTCTGGATCATTCAAATTAGCCTGGCGGGTTGAAGACTTTTTAGACTCCCATAACTGTTTTTTAGACGCCACCATTTCTGCTAGCGTGTAACAAGCGCCATTTTGTCGGCAAATTTCTCTAAAAACAGAATCGGTAATGCCTGCCATGGGGGCAAGCACTAGATTATGTTCGAAAACGTGAGAACCAATCTGCAACATATGTCTAAAGACTCAATTTTAATTCGACCAGGCCTGGTCGAATTAAATTAGAAGGATTTAAATGTCGTGTTAGTCTGTGAATCTTTAGAGTTGTAAGCCTGATAGTCTTCATTTAAGCCCTAGTACCTGCTAATAGACCCCATTCGTCCATCTGTTCAAAGGTATCGAGTTCCACGCCTAGGTCACGATAATGGCTTATCAATCCCTGTGCTTGATTCGCTAAAAGACCCGATAAAATTAATGTACCACCGGGCTTTAGTAATCGAATAAATTCGCCTGCTAATTCTTTGACGGGGCCCGCTAGAATATTGGCGACCAATATATCGACGGGTTCGGAATCGAAGTCTTTGACCAGTTCAAAAGGGATATTCTCATGGTTGCGTTCAGAGTTTTGTCGGCTGGCGGTAATCGCTTGCGGGTCAATGTCTGTGCCCGCCACTGAGGCCGCACCCAATTTTTGCGCCGCTAGGGCAAGAATCCCAGAACCACAGCCGTAGTCAATGACGCTGAGATTTTTAGGGACATGTTGATCCAGCCAAGTTAAGCAGAGTGAGGTCGTTGGATGCGTTCCCGTTCCAAATGCCATGCCGGGATCTAACATTAAATTCACGGCTTCTGGTTGAGGTGCTTCTAGCCAGCTAGGTACAATCCAGAGGTTATCTCCAAATTGCATAGGCTTAAACAGATCCATCCAAGCACGAATCCAATCCTTGTCTTCAATTTGCTCAATTTTATAAGCCGATGCGGGAACGTCAGGCACCAGTTGAATTAGCTGTTGAATGACGGCTTGGGGATTGATTTCGGCATCAAACATGCCAACCACTTTGGTTCTTTCCCAAATAGGGGTAGTCCCTATTTCAGGTTCAAAAATAGGCTGGTCTTGAGCATCCTCAAAAGTCACTGAAGCGGCATTCACCTCCATAAAAGCATCCGAGAGAGGTTCTGCAATCGCCTCTGAGACCACTGTGTTTATTTGTATCCAAGCCATTTTTTGTATCCTTTTTAAAACACAAAAGCACGAAGATTCGAAGTGGATTAAACTTCGTGTCTTCGTGCCTTCGTGGTTAAATTTTAGTCTTAACGTAGTACGTTAAACCAAATGTTCTAAACGTTCTTCTAAATAGTGGATATTACGTCCACCGTCACAGAATCCACCATCGTTCATAATTTCGCGTTGTAGATGGATATTGGTTTCAATCCCTTTAATGACCATCTCACTTAAAGCACTGTCCATACGACGAATCGCGGTGCTGCGGTCACTGCCAAAGCAGATTAGTTTACCAATCATAGAATCATAATGGGGCGGAACCGCATAACCTGTGTAGATATGTGAGTCCCAGCGAACCCCTAGACCACCAGGCAAATGTAAACGCTCGATGGTACCAGGAGAGGGCATGAAGTTTTTAGCTGGATTTTCCGCATTCACACGACACTCAATGGCATGGCCCGTGATTTTGATATCTTCTTGTTTCAAACTAAGTGGTTTACCCATCGCGATTTCAATTTGCGCTTTTACCAAATCAATCCCCGTGACCATCTCTGTCACGCAGTGCTCAACTTGTAAACGGGTGTTCATTTCAATAAAGAAGAACTCGCCATTTTCATATAAGAACTCAAACGTTCCTGCGCCACGGTAGTTAATTTCGATACAGGCATTCACACAAGCCGCACCGATTCGAGCACGTTGCTCTTCAGTGACACCTGGAGCCGGCGCTTCTTCAACGACCTTTTGATGACGACGTTGCATAGAGCAATCACGCTCACCCAAGTGAATCGCATGGCCTTGGCCGTCCGCTAAGATTTGAATCTCAACATGACGTGGGTTTTCCAGGAATTTTTCCATGTAAACTTCTGGATTACCAAAGAAACTACCCGCTTCAGATTTCGTTAACTGAATCGACTTTAGAAGGCTCGCTTCTGTATGCACAACACGCATACCACGACCGCCACCGCCGCCAGAAGCTTTGATAATGATTGGGTAGCCAATCTCTTTGGCAACGCGATGGTTTTCGGCATCGTCTTCGCCCAAGGGTCCACCAGAACCGGGTACGGTTGGTACGCCAGCGGCTTTCATGGCGCGGATGGCCATTACTTTATCGCCCATAATGCGAATCGTATCCGCCTTAGGACCAATAAAGACAAAACCACTTTCTTCTACACGTTCCGCAAAGTCAGCGTTTTCAGATAAGAAGCCATAACCTGGATGAATCGCACCCGCATCAGTCACTTCGGCCGCCGCAATGATGGCTGGAACATTCAAATAACTGTTGGTTGAAGCTGGGGGTCCAATACAGACCGATTCATCGGCTAATAGAACATGTTTTAGGGTTGCATCAGCCGTTGAGTGCACAGCGACAGTTTTAATGCCTAACTCTTTACAGGCACGTAAAATGCGCATCGCAATCTCGCCACGGTTGGCAATAAGGATTTTTTCAATCATTTAAAATCTTCCTTATTCGATTATGAATAGCGGTTGATCGTATTCAACAGCTTCACCGTTGAAGCCCATGATTTTCTTGACCGTACCAGAGGCATCAGACTCGATAGGGTTCATGATTTTCATCGCTTCAATAATACACAGCGTATCGCCTGTAGCAACTTGATCACCGACTTGTACAAAAGCGCCGGCTTCAGGAGAAGGTGCATTGTAGAAAGTACCGACCATTGGTGACGTCACAGCATGACCACTGATTTCTGCAGGGGCTGTCGGCGCTGAAGCTGTTTCAGCAACTGGCGCAGCAGGGGCCGCTTGAGGTGCATAGGGAACAGAAGCCGCGGGCGCTGAAATGTAAACAGGCTCTTTGCTGCGAGTGATGCGAATATTATGCTCACCTTCTTTAATTTCGATTTCAGCAATGTCTGACTGCTCGACGATTTCAATTAACTTGCGAATTGAACGAATATCCATGGGGTGAATCCTCTGCTTTGATTATTTTTTATGTATTTTATTTTTTAAAGACGAAAGTAAGTCTCGTTAACAAATTTTTTCTGAGGCGGCTAAAAACGCGAGTTCATAACCTATTGGGCCTAATCCGGCAATGACGCCATCGGCCAAATCAGAAAAGTAAGAGTGCGCTCTGAACTCTTCACGTTTGTGAATATTAGAGAGATGTACTTCTATAAAAGGGATGCTTACGGTCGCTAATGCATCTCGAATCGCTACGCTAGTATGGGTAAATGCAGCGGGATTGATAATGATGTAATCAGTGCCATCATCCATCGCTTGATGGATCCGCTCTACAATTTCGTGTTCGGCATTACTTTGAAAGTCAAATAGACGAATATTGTGATCATCTGCCATGGTTTCCAGTGACTCAATGATATCTGCTAAGGTTTGACGACCGTAAATTTCAGGTTCGCGACGCCCAAGCATATTTAAGTTTGGACCGTTAATCACTAAAAGAGTTGGCATAAAGCTTATTTCCGTAAATCTAATTGGAAAATTATAACTGAAAGTAGGGTTGACTGCTATTTAAACCGACAAAAAATAGGGTAACTTCTGCACCAAATGAGCTGTTCTGTATTGAAAATCCATAAAGTTAAGGTTTTTGGAGTTTTGAGAAGTTGGCTGGCGAAGAATTAAGACATTTTATTTTGCGTTCTTATTTCTTGAATTCAAGTTTTAGAGCTAGCGCTTAAAGCTTGTCGGTAAAAAGCAAAGAAAAACACCCTGTTAGAGTGAGTCTAAACAGGGCGTTTAAGAGTGGGTAAATTGTTAAGCTGATTGAAAGATCTTTACAGCTTTAAATTCCCCAATTTTTAGCCGGCAATCGGCTTGAGCCAAAGTCTATTGTTGATAGGCCTGGTTAATATGTTTAATAAACTCATCTCCAGGTTTGAACCCTACCACGCGTTGCGCTTTTTGTTCTGTCCCTGAAGCGTTAAAAAACAAAATAGCGGGTGGACCGATTAAGCCATATTTTTTCATAAGGGCCTTATCGATATCACCGTTTTCAGTCACATCAGCTTGTAACAGCGTGACGCCAGTCAAAGCTTGATGAACCTGTGGTTGGGTGAAGGTCAGCTTTTCCATCTCTTTACAGCTAATGCACCAGTCCGCATAGAAGTCGAGCATGACAGGTTGACCTTTCGCTAACTCAGCGTCTAAATCTTCAATGCTTTTAATCGTCTTGAAGTTCAGATGTTGAGATTGCATTTGAGAACCGTTTGAACCGCCTGTGAAGGTCTTTAAAGGTTGAAACATGTCTTTGCCACCGGCCATTAAGCCAATCAAAATCATTAGACCGTAAACGAATAAGACAAGTGCAAAGCCTCTAATCAGTTTAAACCAACCTGATTTGGTTAAGGTCGATTCAAATGCACCCATATAAACGGCTGAGATAATAAATAGAACCGCCCAGCTGAGCATCGCAATTTCGGCCGGAATAATTCGTTCTAACATCCAGATGGCGATACCGATTAACATCACACCAAAGACGGCTTTAACATTGTCCATCCAAGCGCCTGCTTTTGGTAATAGCTTACCAGCAGAAGTGCCAAGCAGTAGTAGAGGAAGCCCCATCCCGATGCTCATTGCAAACAAAGCGACACCGCCTAAAATGGCATCCCCGGTTTGACCAATGTAAATTAAGGCGCCCGCTAAAGGCGGTGCAACACAAGGGCCGACAATCAACGCAGATAAAAAGCCCATAATAGCAACGCCCGTTAAGGTGCCACCTTGTTGTTTATTGGACATATTGGTGAGTTTAGATTGTAAGCGGCTCGGCAGTTGCAGGTCATAAAACCCGAACATAGACAGAGAGAGCAGAACAAAAATCAAACTGAACGACCCTATAATCCATGGATTTTGGAAAGCCGCTTGTAGATTTTCGCCGAACATCCCTGCTAAGACACCTGCGACGGTATAGGTGACCGACATGGCTAATACATAGACCAAAGACATAACAAAAGCACGTTTAGTCGTAAGTTGATCGCCTTGGCCCACTATGATACTGGACAGGATCGGAATCATTGGGAAGACGCAGGGAGTAAATGCGAGCAGTAAACCAAAGATAAAGAAGGTCGCAATCACAATCCAAACGCTACTGTTTTTCAAAGTGTCCGCGATTTGATCGCTCTCTGAAAGTCCTTGATTCGCAGGAACAGAAGTTGATGTGCTTAATGCCGAACCATTTTGCTGAGCCGTTTGGATCTCAGCAGGATTTATTGCAATCTGCTTTTTGGTCGGAGGATAGCAAACGCCCACAGCCGCCGAACAGCCTTGGTACTCTAATTGTAAGGTTGATGGTGACGTTAGAGTGTTAATGGGTAGGCTAGCTGAAATCAGACCATGATAAACCATGGTTTGGCCAAACAAAGGATCATCAATCTGTTCTGCTTTAGGCAGTTGCAGTTCACCCAGAATAGCATCACCGTCTAACACGGAGACTTTAATTTTATCTTGGTAGAGGTGATAGTCGTGGGCGATGTTCCAGCTCAATTCAAGTTGACCGGCCGCGTTAATTTGGTGGGAAAACTGAAAAGCATCTTCGGCATCCAGTAATTCTGGCTGACCACTATCTTGTGTGAAAAAGTTGTTGAGGGCAGATAAAGAACCGAGTTTACTGGCGGCGTCAGATAAAGAGGCTTGGCTGACAGCTTGGTTTGCAGGCAGTTCAATCTTAAAGGTACGCGTTTGCGGAGGGTAACAAACCCCGATCTTATCCGCACAACCTTGGTACTTTATGGTCAATGTAGCAGCTTCCACCATGTCTGATGGGTTTTGGAAAGGCAAGCTTAAACGTGCTGAGTGTTCATAAACTTCAGTTTTCCCGAAGAGCGGATCATCGACCAGTTTGGCTTTAGAGTAAATAGGGGGTTGCAGATAGGTGGAGTCCGAAGTCACCGATATCTTGTCTTTATAAAGATGATAGTCTTGGGCAATATTCCATTGAACGACGACTTCTTGGCCGTCTATCAGCGGTGTTTCAAGCTGAAAGGCCTTATCTACTTCCAGTAAGTCGTCACTGGCGTTCGCCATAGAACCTAGCAGACCCGTCGTTAGAAAACCGATGAGCAATGATGTGAAGAATGTTTTGTAAAGTATCTTTTTATTTTGAAACATATTCAACTTCTCGTTAGGGTTGCCTTGAAAGCTTATCCAAGTGACCTCATAAATGAAAGGTGCCGTGCTTGTTGTATAACTTATCGTATAAAGAGTGCTTTGCTCTAGCAAAGGCTTCATTAAACTTTTATCGTTGTACCATTCTATAATACTTTTTACCATTGGGCAGACCTGGTTTGTAATACACTGGATTTTAATGAGTATTAACTAATATTCATTAAAGATTAAATCGAGTATTCAAAAGAACCAACCCCCTAATAACCTTATTCCTTAAAGAGACCTCGTTATGCGACTTTTATTTTTACTACTGTTTATCATCCCTTTAATTGAGCTGTATTTCTTGATACAAGTCGGTGAAGAGATCGGTGCCTTACCAACGATTCTGTTAACCATCTTTACCGCGATGGCCGGAATCGCATTGATGAGAATGCAGGGGTTAGCGATTATGCAGAAAGCTCAGATCTCAATGGCATCCGGTCAGCCACCGCAGATGGAAGTGATGGAAGGCGTATTTATCTTTTTAGGCGGGATTTTTCTGTTTTTACCGGGATTAATCACCGACGGGATCGGCTTTCTCTTCCTAATGCCGTTTGTTAGACACTTCTTAATTAAACTGAGTGTGAATGGAATGCAAAGCAGAGGCCGCTTTCGCCAAGATACGCAACAAAATGAGTATTACGAAGGTGAATGGAGTGAAACAACCACACACACTAGACAACGCATCGAAACCGAGATTATAGAAGGTGAAGTTATTGAGCCTGAGGATTCTGCCAAAAAGCCTTAATCTGGAAAAGAGTTCACCACGAAGACACGAAGACACGAAGAAAAGAGTATAAAAATAAAACCGAGGAGGCCTGGTTAACTTGGTTTTGTCTTAAACCTTGGTGCCTTCGTGGTTCAAAAAAACCGGACAAGAGATTTACCACGAAGACACGAAGAAAAGATTATAAAAGTTAAAACTGACCAGGCCTTATATGTTGAAAGTGTTCTCCAGAAGTGGAGAATTTATTAGGGACGCTTAGTAAAAGGACAGAGAGATCTTGTGACCAGGCCTAGGGTAAGACCTTCCATGCCAGATTAAGACCTTTGTCCTCACACACTATAAACTGAACGGTATCTTAGGCAGGACACGACTCCTAGCCTGTATTCATAAGGTTAGTAAAGCCATAGTGTGAACTTACCAAGCGAGACTAAATCCTATCACATATTAGGCGGTTTATCATGGCGACATACATTGGAATTGACATAAGCAAAGACACCTTTGATGCGGCAACAAGTGAGCAGAAGCAAAGCATCATTTTTAAGAACACTGTAGCAGGATATAAAAAATTCAAAACTTGGGTTTCTAAGTTTAATGAACCTCATGTTTGCATGGAAGCAACAGGGAAATATTATTTGGGGCTAGCCACCTCTCTTTACCAACAAGGCGTTTCAGTCTCAGTCGTAAATCCATTAAGAATTAAACGATATGCTCAATCAGTCGTCGTGT
>VCMH01000071.1_pt1 | contig 11669 bp, 11 predicted proteins | sample 3385031 | NCBI WGS metagenome assembly VCMH01 (sample SAMN11833398, study PRJNA544312) | saline spring metagenome | isolation source: microbial filaments from arctic saline spring | place: Canada: Axel Heiberg Island, Nunavut | collected 2010-05 | reverse complement strand
ACACGACGACTGATGGTTCCCTAGATTTTGAATATTCTGATACGCACYATGCTTCAATTTGAAAAAGAGGGTCTGCCCACGGTACAATTTAGAGCGGGTGCTGGCATAGTGGCCGATTCGGAAGCTGAAAGCGAATTGGTTGAGACGCGCCATAAAGCCAAAGGTCTGGTCAATGCCTTAATCAGTGGAAACAGTCGTTAGAGTGAATACCGTTGATATGAATTCATCCGAAATAACCACCATTATTAATGGCTCGCTCATCGACTCTCTGTCGGTGCGTGATCGTGGTCTACAGTATGGTGATGGCTTTTTCACGACGATGTTGGTGACTGGAGATCAGTTATTAAACTGGCCTGGCCATTGGCGAAGAGTGCAGCAAGCAGGCAGTCGTCTGCAATTTCCTGTTATGGATGAGCAGGAGCTGTTTACCCAAGTTAAGCAGGCGATTGCCGTGTTTAACTATACCAAAAGTACAATCGACTCAAACAAGGTCGTCAAGATTATCTTCACGCGGGGTGTCGGTGGAGTCGGTTACCAAATGCCGGAAACACCGCTGATCAGTACGATTCTGCAAGTCACGCTTGCACCCGTCCAAATCGAGCGCGAGGCTGAAACTCATTTGCCAATTTTTGCTAAACCGCAAGCCATTGAGCTTGGGCTGTGTGAAACTTTGTGTGGTATTCAGCCACAACTCGCGGGTTTAAAGCATTTAAACCGATTGGAGAATGTATTGGCACGCTCTGAAATCGCCCGCAAAGGCTTGGCTGAAGGGCTTATGTTAAATGCCTATCAGCAGGTGATTGGCGGTACTCAGTCCAATCTCTTTCTGATTAAAGACAATCGCTTAATCACGCCTCAGTTAACGGAGAGTGGGGTCGAAGGTACAACCCGTTATCAGTTGAGCCAGTTGGCCGATAGTTTGGGCTTGGTTTGGCAAGAATCCACTTTGCTTATAACGGACTTGATACAGGCTGATGAACTCTTTTTAGCCAATGCCGTGCGTGGCATTATGCCAGTGAATCTCTTTAATCAAAGGAAATACTCCATTATTAAAACGTTAGAAATCCACCAGGCCTGGTCAAATTGGCAGAGAGAGAATGCTATGAGCTTGTCGCTTGAAACAAAGAGTGCTGCGTTATGAAAATTTTAAAGAGGCTTATTTTGATGGGCTTTATAGTCGGCAGTATTGTCGTCGTAGGAGCCTTGGCCTGGCAGTGGAATAACTTTATCACTCACCCTATTGCCAGCAGTACCGCTAAGCAAATAATTGAAATTAAACCTGGCAGTTCGGCCAATAAAGTTGCGCATCTGTTGCATAAGCAAGCCTTGTTAAACTCGCCTAAACTGTTTTCCTGGTATTTACGGTATTTAGGCAAGCATACCCAGCTCAAAGCCGGCGAAATTGAGATAGATCCGCAATGGTCTATTGATACACTGATTGATAAATTGATTGAAGGTCAAGCGGTTTTATACCCAGTCGCCTTGATTGCCGGGCAAACTGTCCAAGAAAATTTGCAGATGATTCACTCCCTGCCCAAAATAAAACAGGAGTTGGATATCAGCGATATTGCTGGCCTGCAAGCCTTATTAGGTATTGAAGGCAAAATAGACAGCAAATACCCTTATGCGAATGTAGAGGGGTGGTTACTACCAGAAACCTATTACTACCAATCAGGTGATAGCGATAAGCAGATAGTATTGCGCGCTTATCAATCTATGAAAACCAAATTAGACCAGGCCTGGTCAACACGTGATAAAAATTTGCCGGTTAAGACGCCTTATGAAGCCTTGATTCTGGCCTCTATTGTCGAAAAAGAGACTGGCTTTGCAGCCGAACGTCCTAAGATTGCTGGGGTCTTTATTAAACGTATGAAAATAGGCATGCGTTTACAAACGGATCCAACGGTTATCTATGGCATTGGTCAAAGCTATGATGGTAATATTCGTAAACGGGATTTATTGAAGACAACCGCTTATAACACCTATAAAATAAATGGTTTACCGCCGACGCCAATCGCTTTGCCGAGTAAAGAGGCGATTGATGCCGTGATGCATCCCGAGAAAACCAAGGCACTTTATTTTGTCGCCAAAGGCGGTGGAGAGCATCACTTTTCAAACAACTTGATTGAACACAATCGAGCCGTGAATAAGTATCTGCTCAAACGCTAAGTCAATGGTTAAAGTCCATATCGTTCTAAAAACACAGGAAGTTTAATGAAAGGTCAATTTATTACTTTAGAAGGTACTGAGGGCGGTGGAAAGTCGACTAATCTACTGTTTATTCAAAAATTTCTAGCCTCTAAAGACATTGAGGTTATTGTCACCCGTGAACCGGGTGGAACAGAAATTGGCGAAGCTATTCGTGGCATTCTATTGAATAATGACTTTTCTGAAATGCATTCTGACACTGAGTTATTATTGATGTTTGCTGCACGCGCTCAGCATATCCAAGAGAAAATCCAACCTGCTTTAGCGGAGGGTAAATGGGTGATTTCGGATCGTTTTACCGATGCTTCTTACGCCTATCAAGGCGCGGCCAGGGATATGGGGTTTGAGCGCATTGCTTTGATTGAAGCGTGGGTACAGCAAGGTTTTCATCCTGATACTACCTTTGTATTTGATCTGCCCGTCGAAATCGGCATGGCACGTGTTGCGGCCAGAAGCCAAGCAACCGGTCAGAAAATTGATCGTTTTGAGACCGAAAAACAGGAATTCTTTGAAAAGGTACGCGGCGCTTACTTAACCCGTGCACAGCAGGCGCCATCCCGTTACACAGTATTGGATGCCAGTCAGTCACTAGACAACGTACAGCAAGCTATTACACAACGCCTGGAGGCGATGCTGGCATGAACCAAGTCGACAGGTCGTCAATGGCGCAAGAGTCGTCACAAGCCAACTCACCAGGCCTGGTACCTTGGTTAAATCCTCATTGGTCACAATGGCTACAATTGTCAGACCGCTTAGGTCACGCTTACTTGCTTTCAGGCCCTAAAGGCATCGGTCTTGAGCAATTTGTGGAGGCTGTTGTTTCATCTACTTTATGTGTTCAACCCCTGAATGGGCAAGCTTGCGGTCATTGCCAGGGCTGTCATCTGTTAAAAGGTCAGCAACACCCAGATTTTTATCACCTCAAACGCCTGGAAGATAAAAAGACATAGCGGTAGATCAAGTCCGTGGCTTGATTAATAAACTCAATGAAACTTCACATCAAGGCGGCTATAAAGTCATCTGGATTGAGGGCGTTGAGTTCCTTAATCAATCGGCTTTCAATGCCTTATTGAAAACCCTAGAAGAGCCTGCGGCACATACCCTGTTTTTATTGACGACCCATGAAATTGGCCGATTACCTGCGACGATTAAAAGCCGATGTCAGCAACTCAGTTTTACACCGCCACTATTGCCTGATGCCATCGAGTGGTTGCATCAAAAAGCCCCTCAAGTCGATATTGCCTTAATTAAACGTGCTTTGCGCTTAAACTGGGGCGCGCCACTGGACGCTTTACAATGGATTGAAGCGGCGAAGTTTGAAGAGGATACTCAGTGGAAAGACGGTTTAAAACAACTACAGTCTGGGCGCAAGTCCGTCTCGCAAGTCGTCGCTGAATGGCTTAAATGGCCAACGCCTATTACGGTGTTTGATTACTTCTATCAATGGAGTGTTTCAGCGGTGCGTTCGGTGACTTATACCACGGCCGCTCAGGCTGAAAAAGAAAGTGACCAGGCCTGGTCACTTTCGGCCGAACAAGCCTTGCAGTTACAGAACTGGTTGCGTTTCCAGCAAGCCACTTTGCAAGCCAAGGAGAACTGGTTAGGAAATGCCAATAAAGAATTGGTCTTAGAAACCCTCTGTTTAGAGTGGCTCGAAGTCCAGCAAATAGCCGAACCTTTCCAATCGGTGTTTCAATCTAGAATACAAAAAGGAAGCTTATCGTGATTGTTGATTCTCATTGTCATCTTAATATTCTGCCAGAAGATAAAGTGGGCACCGTCGATGATGTCATAACTAAGGCAGTCGAACTCGGGGTTGAACGCATTCTCTGTGTCGCGATTAATCCAGGACAGTGGGATGAAGTCTTAGCATTGGCCGATAAATACGCTTGTGTGTATGCCGCCATTGGTGTCCATCCCTGTGAAGATAAAGAGGTGATTGTCAGCGATGAAGAGTTGATTAAAGCCGCTTCCCATCCTAAAGTCATCGCCATTGGCGAAGTGGGTCTGGATTACTTTCATTTTGAAGAGGATGCACTGATTGAAGGCGCTATGGAGTGGCAGCACAATCGTTTTAAACAACATATCCGCATTGCCAAGCAACTGGACAAACCGTTGATTATTCACACTCGTCATTCCACTCCGGACTGTTTGACGATATTGGAATCTGAAGGCGCCGATACAATCGGTGGCATTATGCACTGCTTTGTAGAGGATTTAGCCACGGCCGAACGTGCCATGAAGATCGGTTTCTATATCTCATTCTCAGGCATTGTCACCTTTAAGAATGCTAAAGAAATTAAAGCCGTGGCGACCGCTTTACCGCTAGATAAAATATTGGTCGAAACCGATTCACCTTATTTAGCGCCTATGCCATTTCGAGGCAAAACCAATCAACCTGGTTATACTCGTTATGTGGTGGAAGAGATTGCCAAACTCAAAGAACTACCTTTTGAAGCGGTTGCCAAAGCCACCACTGAAAACTTCAATCGCTTATTTAAACTCAACTGATAAAAGAGTCTCCCTATGAGAGCCATCTCTGACGAAAAGCCGAAAAAGATCAAACTCATTGCGTCATCAGAGCGCTCTTATACTTGGCGTCGTATCTTTGAATTGGTTAAACAGCACAAGCCTGAGCTAGTGAAAGCGCATATCATTGCCTTTTTTGCCATGTTGGCCATGGTGCCTTTACCGCTTTTATTACCTCTTTTGGTGGATGAAGTCTTATTGGATAAGCCAGGTCCGATTGTCGCTTTTCTGCAATTATTTGGTTCGTCAGAGTGGTATGGTCCGGTTTATTACATCTCTGTTATAACTATTATCACGATTATTTTGCGCGGAGTTGGCTTAGGTTTAGGTGTATGGCAGATGCAGCAATTTACCGTGATTGCCAAAAACGTCACCTTTAAAATCCGTAAAGATTTATTAGCCCGTGTTCAGGGTGTCTCGATGGCGCAATACGAAACCATGGGCAGCGGCAGTGTTTCAGCCACCATGCTCAATGATGTTAATACCATTGATACCTTTTTAGGGACCACTGTCAGTAAGCTGATTATTTCACTATTTTCTTTGGTGGGTGTCACGTTGGTGTTGCTATGGCTAAATTGGCAGTTGGCGTTGTTTATTTTGTTCTTGAACCCGATCGTGGTGTATTTCACTATGCGCATGGGGCGTAAGGTTAAGACCCTTAAGAAAGACGAAAATACGGCTGTTGATGCCTTTCAACAATCTTTAACAGAAACCCTAGATGCGCTACAGCAGATAAGGGTCGCCAATCAAGATAAAAACTTCTTTGATAGAGTTCGCGATAACGCCTTCTCCATCAAGACCAAATCTGAAGCCTTTACCTGGAGAAGTGATGCCGCGAGTCGTTTCTCGTTTATGATTTTTCTAGTCGGTTTCGATCTTTTTCGGGGTGCGGGGATGTTGATGGTGGTGTTTTCTGACTTGAGTATCGGTCAGATGATTGCGGTATTTGGTTACCTTTGGTACATGATGGGGCCGATTCAAGAAATTTTGACGATTCAATATGGCTTTAGTGCTGGCAGTGGAGCGTTGCAACGTATTAATGATGTTTTGGATCTTAACCAAGAGCCTGTCCATCCCTGTAATGTAAATCCGTTTACCCAGGATAAGCCCATTGGCGTTGAAGTCAAAGAGGTCTGTTTCAGTTACCCAGGAAAGTCCGAAGATGTACTGCATAACTTAAATTTTACCATTGAACCTGGCGAGAAATTAGCACTGGTGGGGGCTAGCGGTGGCGGTAAAACCACCTTAGTGCAAATATTACTGGGCTTCTATGAGGCGCGGCAAGGACAAGTTTATTATGGCGGCGAGTCCATGCATGAGATTGGCCAGTCGATGATTCGTCAAAATGTAGCAACGGTTTTACAACATCCCGTTTTGTTCCATCAGAGCATTCGGTTTAACTTGACGATGGGCCAGGAGATGGAAGAAGGTCTTCTTTGGCAGGCATTGGGGCAGGCGCAGTTAGATGATGTGGTGAGGGCTATGGAAGAGGGTCTAGAAAGCGTTGTGGGTCGTAATGGTATTAAATTATCTGGTGGTCAGCGTCAAAGATTGGCCATTGCGCGAATGATTCTGCAAGATCCAAAAATAGTCATTATGGATGAAGCAACCTCCGCACTTGATATGGAAACTGAGCGTCAACTGTATGTCGATCTTGCGCCATTCTTAGCCAATCGTACCACCTTGATTGTCGCGCATCGATTAAGTTCCATTAAACAAGCCGATCGTATTTTGGTGTTTGAAGATGGGCATATTATTGAAACGGGCAGTCATGATGAATTGATTGCGCAAGAGGGCACTTATCACAAACTGTATCGTTAATCAGTTTTTATGGCGATTCATCTCTGTAAAAAGAGGGAGGAGTAAAGACGAACTTATTGAACTAAATTTTTCTTAACGTAGCTAACAATGCGATTGACTGCATCATCAAGACTTTCGTCTTCCTCAATAATAATATGAGGGTTAATCGGTTTGTCATACTCATGTCTGACACGTTCCAAATCCTGTAACTGTTCCTTGTCGGTCTCTTCTACACAACCCTCTGTTTGTCTCTGGTTATAGTGATCTGCAGGGGTATTAATATAGACTTCAACATAGTTTTCGGTCATCGAATTTACGGCATCTCTAGATTCCTGATAAGGCGATACAAAAGAAGATATTGTCGAAACAGAGTGACGTTGTAGCTTTTTAATCAGATAACCCACACGTTTAATGTGCATAATTCGATCATTACGCTCATAGCCTATTTCTGGCAAGATCTGGCGAACTTCACGGTTCTCTATTCTCTCAATAGGAATGTGTAGCTGCTGCTCTAACTTTTCAAAAACACGATCAGCAATCACTTTTTTACCACTTAAGGGTAAACCAATAATCCATAGGTTAAACGGCTCAATACGTTTTTTACCAAATTTAATCTTTTGCCAACCACGTTCATGTAAGTAGTAGAGAAGGATTTTGGCTGTTGTCTCTAGCAAACCCGCGGCCAGAGCTAAATCTAACCGTCCAAAAAAAAGATAGACGATTAGAATGGTTGTCGTTGTTGCTATAAACCTCCATGTAACCCCTTTTACAAGGGATCGTCTGCTTGTTTCGATATACATTACTTAAGTACCTCACTAATAGAACGAGTTCCCCATTCAGAAAAGTGTTTACGAACGAGCGCATTTAAGTCTTTTTCAAAATCAGAGTACACTTTTTGCCCTTTATTTCCTTGAGATTCATTGGCTTTCTTAATCATGCCTGAACCCACTGTTGCATGGGTATGACGATCAATAATAATGAAACTTCCCATGACCTTGTTGGTCTCATAGCTCTCAATGGCAATTGATTTATTAAGTGACAGATTACATACCGCAATATCATTTAGAAGAAGAGTATCCGAGTCACTTTTCTGAAGGGTATTCACATCAATGACATGCTCAATTGAGGTGATTTGACCAGTCACTTTCTGAGACGTATGTTTAATCAGATACTCTTTACCAAGTTGAGCAGCCGATTCATGCATCCAAACAACGGTTGCCTGAATCTCATCCGTAATAACGGGTGCTTCTTCATTCGTTTTGACGATGAGATCACCTCGGCTGATATCAACTTCAGTTTCTGTGGTAAAAGTCACTGCCATTCCGGCGAAAGCATTGGGTATGGTCGAGTCTTTTATGACCGAAGGCTCAATAATTGAAGCGATACGCGTAGTTTTATTCGATGGTAAGATTCGAATCTCATCACCGACATTGATTGTTCCAGAGCTTATTGTTCCGGCAAACCCTCTAAAAAGGTGGTTTGGACGGTTGACATACTGCACTGGAAAACGAAACGTTTCTTTGATTATTTTTGGCGTAATATCAATATTATCCAAAATCGTCATTAGAGCCCCACCTTTATACCATGGTGTATTTGGACTGTTGTTGACAATGTTGTCGCCATTCAAAGCTGAAACAGGGGCAAAAATTGGATCAATAATGCCTAAGTCTTTGGCAAATTCTATGTAGTCCTTTTGAATTTCGTTATAACGGGTTTCATCAAACTTGATAAGATCCATTTTGTTGACAGCGACAAGGATATTTTTGATGCCCAGTAAACTGACGATAAAAGAATGACGTTTGGTCTGCTCTTGCACTCCATAACGAGCATCAATAAGAATGATTGCTAAATCTGCCGTTGATGCACCCGTTGCCATGTTACGAGTGTATTGCGTGTGTCCAGGCGTATCTGCAATAATGAATTTACGTTTTTCTGTGGAGAAAAAACGGTAAGCAACATCAATAGTAATACCTTGCTCACGCTCACTTTGAAGGCCATCTACAAGTAACGCTAAGTCAATTTTTTCGCCTTGCGTTCCTACTTTTTTACTGTCTTTTTCAATACTCTGTAGCTGATCTTCGTAAATCATTTTTGAATCGTAAAGCAGGCGACCTATCAGAGTACTTTTACCGTCATCCACGCTACCGCAAGTGATAAAACGCAGTAAATCTTTATTTTTGTGTGCGTCAAGATACTGTTCAATATCCTGTGCAATTAATTCTGATTGGTGTGACATTAGAAGTACCCCTCTTTTTTCTTCTGTTCCATTGAACCCGCTGAGTCGCTATCTATTAGTCGCCCTTGTCTTTCTGATGTCTTGGTCAATAACATCTCTTGGATGATTTCTAATAATGTGGCCGCTTCAGAATTCACGGCGCCTGTTAGTGGGTAACAGCCTAATGTTCTAAAACGAACCATCTCTTTTTTAGCATTTTTTAGTAATTCTTGCGGAAAACGATCATCATCAACCATTACTTTCACGCCATCTACTTCTACAACTAAACGTTCTTTTGCATAATAAAGGTCAGGCACAGGAATACTCTCTAAGTAGATGTATTGCCAAATGTCGAGTTCAGTCCAGTTAGACAAAGGAAATACTCGGAAACTTTCACCCTTACTATGTTCGCAGTTATATAAGCTCCATAGCTCGGGACGTTGGTTCTTGGGGTCCCAACGGTGGTTTTTGTCTCGGAATGAAAAGATACGTTCTTTAGCTCTACTTTTCTCTTCGTCGCGACGTGCACCACCTAAAACAGCGTCAAATTTATATTTGTTTAAAGCTTGCTTTAGACCTTGTGTTTTCATCATGTCGGTATGCACCTTACTACCGTGCGTAAACGGTCCGATATTTTTCTCTTGTCCTTCTGGGTTGATGTGAACAATGAGATCCATACCCACTTCCTTCACACGCTTATCTCTGAAAGCGATCATCTCTTTAAATTTCCATGTCGTATCAACGTGGACTAAAGGGAAGGGTGGTGTGCCTGGGTGAAACGCTTTTTGTACTAAATGAAGCATAACTGACGAATCTTTCCCAACACTGTATAGCATCGCTGGGTTATCAAATTCAGCAACGATCTCACGAATGATTTCGATAGATTCAGATTCAAGTCTTTTTAAATGGGTCAATCTATCTTGAGCAATCATTTTTCTACTCCTTCATGAAAGGCGGCTCCGCCTTTAGATATTTGGACAATGTTATGTCTAATGACAAAATCTCCAAAATGCTCACCATCTTTACGGCTTTGAGCATACAGAGTTAATAGCGGATCTAATTCTGCTAGAATCTGTTTTTCGGTTAAATTTTCTTTATAAAGTTTAGCGAGGCGATAGCCTTCATAATCTCCACCTAGATACATATTATATTTACCCGGTAATTTACCGATAAAGCCAATTTCCCCCATGACTGAACGACCACACCCATTCGGGCAACCCGTCATACGAATTTTGATATTCGTACTCTCTAAATTATTTTTTTCTAAAATTGGCGTCACTTTCTGTAGTAGTGAAGGAAGATAGCGCTCAGCTTCGGCCATGGCTAATGAACAAGTATTAAGCGCAACACAAGCAATTGCATTTCTTTCCATACCCGTTAAGTGGCTTGCATCAGAAGATTTGTCAAAGTTCATGATCAGCGCTTCAACTTTCTCTTTATTAGCTTTAGTTAAGCCAATCAGTTGTAGGTTTTGGTTACCAGTTAAACGGAAGTCACAAACATCTAATTTAGCAATCTCAGCAAGAATATCTTTTTGAGCATAGCCCTCTTTATTAACAATTCGGCCAACTTCAATAAACAGTAATAAATGCCATAAACCATCGTCACTTTGATGCCAGCCGTAACGGTCAGAAGAGGTGGTAAATTTGGTGGGTCTTGACTCTTCTAAAGAAAAGTCTAAACGAGAATCTAATTCCCCTTTAAACCATTCAACACCATACTTTTCAATAGTATGTTTGAAGCGTGATAACTTACGATCTTCACGGTTACCAAAGTCGCGTTGTATACACATAATGTGCTGCGCCACATCAATAATCTGCTCTGGTTTACAGAAACCGATAACGTCACCCAAGCGAGGGAACGTATCTTCTCGACCAAAGGTATGTGCTAAACCACCACCGACGGTGACGTTGAATCCAACTAATTTGCCCGCCTCCTCAACGGCTATGATGCCAATGTCATTGATATAAACATCAACATCGTTGTAAGGAGGAATAGCAATAGCAATTTTGAACTTACGCGGTAAATAGTGCTTGCCGTAGATAGGTTCAATAATTTGCCCACCGCCAGCAACCAGTTTTTTATCATGATCATCATCCAGCCAGATTTCGTGATAAGCACGTGTAGAAGGTAGTAATCGATCAGCAATTGCATCCGCATATGGGAAGACTTGATCATGGATCGTTGATAAACTCGGATCCTGAATACACATAACATTACGGTTGATATCACCACAGGTTGCAACACTATCCAGTAGAGCTTTATCCATCGCCTGAATCGTTTTCTTCATCTCAAACTTAATAATGCCGTGGAATTGAATCGCTTGTCGGGTTGATAACCCCCCTGTGTCAGGATAGTTGTCCGGTCTTCATTTCATAAAAGTTAAACTTAAACAGTGGGCGGAAAGTGGTATTAAATGTCCAAGTATTCACCCGAAAGAAAAGAAGCCGTAGTCAAAAAGTTCTTCCCACCATTAAGTCGTTCGGTGACTGAGTTGGTTGTAGAAGAAGGTATTTCAGCACAGACATTGTACAATTGGCGTAACGAATTAAACGTCGATGGATATGCAATGCCTTTAAATGGAAACAAGCCTGAACAGTGGTCATCCCAAGCGAAATTTGCTGTGGTGGTAGAAGTCACCCCGTTATCTGAGGTCGAGTTAAGCCAGTACTGCCGAGAAAAAGGTCTATTGGTTGAGCAGGTTAAAGAGTGGCGTGCCGCCTGTATTAACGGTAATTTAAGTGAAACACAGCGTCAGCGTGTAGAGAAAAAACACAGCCGAGAAGATAAAAAACGCATTAAACAGTTAGAACGCGAGTTAAACCGAAAAGAAAAAGCTCTAGCGGAGGCAGCCGCCTTGCTGGTGTTGCGAAAAAAGCTCAGAGCTTACTACGGCGAGGAAGACGWGTTCGTGTGT